>ENA-OXTJ01000487-OXTJ01000487.1-human-gut-metagenome-genome-assembly--contig:-NODE-487-length-13295-cov-10.969864_pt1 | contig 13295 bp, 10 predicted proteins | sample MGYA00249342_ERZ652646 | MGnify/ENA primary metagenome ERZ652646 (study PRJEB26925, sample SAMN05826522) | human gut metagenome | biome: ENVO:2100002; feature: ENVO:00000062; material: ENVO:00002003...
GGGTGCTATGTGCCAGTGGCACATGTTTAGCACGGACCGAAGCGGAGCGGAGAAGTGAGAGTGCGTAGCACGGAGCAATCCGTAGGCATCAAAGTTGGGGGCTTTTGACCCTGACATCATTTACATTAGGGTGCATACAGAGGCTGTGGACATACAGAAGAAAGTGCCGGGAGGAGACATGAGTATTAATAAATATGACGAACAGAAATTCTGGGAGGAAGTGGATATCCTGTTCCCGGATATTGTAAAAGCCATTACTTCTCTGGCGAAAAAATCCTACATATCCATAACCAACCTGCGGAACGGCGTGACATGGTGGTCCGAGAAGGCGATGGAATATTTTGGTATGCAGGAGAACTATACCATCCGCGGACAAGAAAAATCAAAAAGATCGATTCATTCGGATGATCTGGAGGATTTCCGGAGGGGATTCCAGGAGAGAGTTGCGGGAAAAAATATGGACGAGCCCTGGGAATACCGGGTGCGGGACGGAAGTACCTACAACCGGATCAGTGCCAGGGCGAGAATGCTGAATGATAAGGATGGAAAGCCTTTTGTGATCGTAATACGATATAACAACTACGGTATTTCCGACGAGGTGGATGCAACCACCGGATTGCATACGGAACCGGCGCTGGATCGGGAGATCAGGGAATTCCTGGAGGAAAGCGGACAGGGGACTCTGCTGAAGATCGGACTGGATCAGTTCAGTCATATCAATGTTATGTACGGTGCAGCTTTTTCGGATAAGATTCTGAACTGTGCGGCACAGGAGCTGTTGCGCCTGTTAAAGGGAAAAGGATATGTATACCGGCTCTCCGGTGCGAAATTTGTGATCAGCTTTAAAAAGGTATCCAAAGAGGAGCTGCAGCAGATATATGATGAGATTGTAGAAGTTTTCGAAAATACAGAGGTGGAGGGGAAAAAGATCCCTCTGAAGGTATCTGCCGGTGCAATATTTATGGAACCTTATATGAAGGAGACAAATGCGGTCCGCAGCCGTCTGACCTACGCGTTGAACCATTCCCGGCTTGAGCATCATGGAGAGCTGGTGATTTTTAATGATGAGATCTGTGGCAGTGACGAGAACCAGTTTGAACTGATCGGTGTGATCCATCAGTGTGCTACTCATAACTTTGAAGGCTTCCGGATGTTCTATCAGCCGATTGCTGATACGAAGACCGGCAAGATCCGGGGAATGGAAGCGCTACTCCGTTGGGAACTGGAACCTTACGGGATGGTGTCCCCGGTGTGTTCATGGAATGGCTGGAACAGGATCCCTGTATTTTTGATCTGGGGAACTGGATCCTTCGGACAGCACTTACGGATGTACAGAAGCTTCGCAAGGAGACGGAAGGCTTTTTCGTTAATGTCAATGTGGCGGCGGCACAGCTGGAGCGCAGAGAGTTCCGCAGTGCGGTTATGAATATTTTAAAAGAGACCGGTGCAAAACCGGAAGAGCTTTGCCTTGAATTGACAGAACGATGCAGAGATCTGGATATTCAATTTCTGCGCAGGGAGGTAGAATTTTTCCATTCCCAGGGGATCAAGATTGCACTGGATGACTTCGGCACAGGCAACAGTTCCTTAAGTCTGGCACTGGAGCTGCCCTTTGATGAACTGAAGGTAGATATGAGCTTCATCCGTGATATTAAACAAAAACCGCAGAATCAGGCCATGGTGCAGTCTATCGTGGATTATGCCAGGAGGACAAACACCGAGACCTGTATTGAAGGTATTGAGAATAAGGAAGTCAGCGACTATATTGAGCAGTTTGGGTCTACCTGGCAGCAGGGATACTACTATTCCAAGCCGGTACCTATCGAACAGTTCGAGGAAGTGCTGCGCAAGAAAGCAACTGAAAAAGAATAAATAGCTATTCTCGAATAGCATTGGGCGCTACACCGTATTTTTTCTTGAATGCGCGGCGGAAGCTGGTCAGATTATTATAGCCTACAGCTACATATAAGTCTGTTATTTTAATATTCGTTGTTTCCAACAGGTGTTTTGCCTGCGTCATGCGGACCTGTTCCAGATACGTAGAGAAGTTTACGCCAACTGTTTTTTTGAAAAGGAAGGAGAAGTAACTCTCGGAGATGTGGAACAGGTCCGATATTCTGCTTAAACATAGGGATGGATCCCCATAATGCTCATCAATATAAGTCTGAATGCGCACGATCAGCTGGTTGTCGTTTTCCGGTTGCTTGTTTTTTTCACATAATTCCAGAGCAATCTGCTCGTAATTTTCCAGGGTTGAATCTTCGGACAGACCGGCTAAGCTTGAATCATCGTAAGAGATATCATTATCTCGCACTACTTTCAACAATGTGATTTCAATGTTTTCTAAAAGCCAGTTTACTTGCTTGGAATTCAGCTTTCGTTTCTTGAAATTTTCATCTTTAATAAAATTAAAAATCGCCTTTGTCTGTTTGAAGTTACCGGATTTTACAAAATTATACAGCTGTTCCGCAACCTCATTCGGATAAAAGAAGGAATCCTGACACTCTAGAATCTCACAATATAGGCACAGATAATTAGGGCTGACAACGTGTTTTACAGCTTCTTTGGACTGCCGGTATGACTTCCAGATAGTTGAGATTGCACTGGTAGTACAGCCTAAGCCACCATAAATCCATATATTATATTCCTGCAGTAGTGAGGAATGAATCTGTGCAAACAAATTCTCTGCGTTGTCCAATTCTTCCCTGTTATATAATAAAATAGTGTAAGTACTGTTCCTTTGACCCTGCATGATATAGGAATGTGTAAAATAACTGGATAGGATATCGGAAATGACATCAGCATAATCGGGTGACAGGATATTGATTATTCCCTGTGGACCATTGTTTAATTCCAAAGTATCCAGATAAACATTACAGTATAATATAGCGAAGGAATCGGTGTTATTAGGAATAGAAAGATAATTTTGAGCATATGCAGCCTCTTCCTCACTCAGGATCGTACCATGGATCAGCTGATCAAAATAGTAATTACGGAGTGTGATCTTTTGGGACTCATTTAACCGCATAAGCTCTTCGTGGTTGAAATTCATTTCCTGCAGGCGGTATTCCATGGCCTGATACGGCTTATAGTTTGCCCTGGACAATAAAACAATGATAAAGAAACTGCCGATAACCCCCAGGAAGATAATGAACAAAGATACAAGCAGTAGTTTATTTTCCGGATTTTTCAGAGAAGAAGCAGGGATGATCAAATAATAGTCCAGATTTGGTGTTTGTGCAGAAGCGTGAAGCACAGACACGGAAGTACCTTGAAATACTGTACTACAATAACCCTGCGCATTATAATCCAAAGCAGCAAGTTGTGAACTGTCAATTTTAGACAGTAAATTTTCATTGTTGTTGAATGTCAGCAGTGTTTCTCCATTGCTTTCCTGAATAATAAGGCATCCATTTCTCATCACATCTATAGAATCAGCTATCTGCTGCATAGAATCAGCATTCAGCTCAAAAACAATGTCAGCGTTAATGTTCTTAAAAGTATAATTTTGCAGAGAGACTGTATAACAATAATCATTTTTGTGAGAGGTATAGTCTGTTGAAAAATTGTCAAGAGGCAGAAAATGATTATAATTATCGGAGGATTCCAAGGCTGCTTTCCACTCATCATATTTTGCAGGATCCAGTTTTTGGGTGTTTTTGTAAAAATAATATAGGTTTTCAAAATTATTATAGCTGATCACATAATCGGTATGGCGGAGATGAATATAGTAGGTCTGGATCGGCTGCAGGGAATAATCGTAAATGGAGTACATATCTAGCAGAGTCTGTTTAGTGATATAGGCATTATAATAGAATGCCTGTTCGCCATGATCAGCTTCTGCCAGACGGGATAGACTGGAATTATTTGCCATTTTTTTGGAGATCAGATAGATATTGGCATAACATTCGTTGAATTGCTCTGTAACATTTTGCAGGGAAATCATGTTCTCGTTCAATAATTCCTGTTTCACATTATTTGAGAGAATAAAGTGGAAAACAATTCCCAGAATGAGTACAATTACCAAAAGCAGGCTATAGGATGTTATTAATTTTGTGAAGTAAGTTTTTTTTCTGGTGTTCATAATAAAATCCTCCCGAAAGATATTATTATAGTATCATAAGCGCTGAAAAATACAATAAACCGGAATGCGATAAAGTAAAATGTGCACTGTTGACATAAAAAATGACACCCTATTTTTGAAAAATATGTACATAAAATCACAAAAAATGCAGCTTTGATTTTAGCAAAATAACGGATAAAATAAAACCAGGTTGATACTTCTGGCGCCGAAGTAGCAATGATCAACAAATTGAATAGAGAAAACAGTAAATAAGAAAAACAAGATATTGACGGAGGTTATTTATGGTAAAGAAAAAGTTATTATCAGCTGCACTGGTTTCTATTACAGTGTGTTCCATGATATTTACCGGATGTGGAAGCACTGCAGACAACACAACTTCTGATACACAGATGGGAAATACTGTTGGGAATACTACAGATGATGTAGAAAAACCTGATAAGATTACTATTATGGTAGACGGAACATTTAATACAAAACTGGCAGATGGTCAGGAAGAATGGATTAATAAATGGGAAGAAATGACAGGAATTGAACTGGAAGTTATTCAGCCGGATCACAATGCTTATTATGATGTGCTGGGACAGACATTCGCCAGCGGATCGGAGAACTGGCCTGATGTAGTAATCCTTGGATCTTCTTATTATTCCGGATATGCAGGAGAGGGAGCTCTCTGGGATATGACAGATGCCTGGAACAATTCGGAGCTGAAGAAAAATCCCAATACGGATGTGAGTGTCGTAGAAGGTAATATGCTGGACGGACATCTGTACGGACTTGCGCTGTCTGGCGGTGGTGGTTGTATGACTTTCGTCAGAAAACAGTGGCTGGATAACTGTGGACTGGATATTCCCACAACGTATGAAGAGTACCTGGAAATGCTGGATGCCTTTACTAACGGTGATCCGGATGGAGACGGTATCAATGGCAATACCATTGGCGTATCCGCAGCCGGCTTTGTAGGAAATGAAGCTCCTTATACCAATTATCTGCCGGAATTCTATCAGGATGCATATCCTTCCTTCTATCAGGGAGAGGATGGCGTATGGAAAGATGGCTTTACCGAAGATTCCATGAAGGAAGCTATTAAGAGATTGCAAGATGCTTACAACAAGGGATATATCGACAAGGAATCTCTGACGAATGCGACCAGCAACTGCCGTACCAAATTTACAGAAGGTGAATTCGGAGCATTTACTTACTGGGCAGGCGGCTGGGCGGACACGATGTCTGAAGGACTGGAAGCGAATGGACTGGACGGTGAATTAGTATTTATGCCGCCTATCGCAGAGGTTGGAAAATACTGGCAGAGATGTGCACCGGTATATGCAATTACTTCTTCCTGCAAGAATCCGGAAGGCGTATTTAAATATTTCCTGGAAAGCATTTTTGATGATGGAGATATGGAAACTCTGTGGATCTATGGAGTAGAAGGCGTTCATTGGTCCAGACAGGCAGAAACAGTATGTGGCAATACGTATCAGGATGGAGAATTCCATATGTTGGAGATGCGTTCTCAGCCCGGAATACAGTATACGACCCTTAATATGGGAGATACCAATATCTGCCCTATGACAGAGAAGCTGGTTCCTGTCAAGAAATATAATGAGGAATCGATGGAAATCTTTAATGCCAATAACAAGACAGCACCTCTGCCGGTAACAACAGATATGATGAGTCAGTATAACGGCGATCTGACCAGTCTGAAGAATTCTATCATTGCGGACTGTGTAGTGCAGGGTCTTTCTGTAGAAGAGGGTTACAAGCGTTTTGAACAGGAAGGCGGAGCTGAATGGTCTCAGGCAATCGTAGATTCCTTGAATAAATAATCTGGTAACAGTATAGGAGGTTGCATTATGATAGATAAAATGAGAGAGCTGACAGACAGGCAGATGCAGGATTTTGTAAGAGTGTTGGAAAAAAGAAGGGTTCCGCTGCATAGTGTTCTGATAGCGCAGCATGGGAAGCTTATATTTGAAAAATATTATGCACCCTATTGCCGTAATAAACTTCAGAGAATGTTTTCTGTGACTAAGAGCTTTACTTCTCTGGCAATCGGATTGTTGGAGCAGGAGGGGAAGATTTCCCTGCAGGATCATATCTGCGATTATTTCCCGGAATTTCTTCCCGGAGTGGTACATCCCTGGCTGGCAGAGATGACGATTGAAAATATGTTGAAAATGCAGACCTGCCACAATATGACGACTTATAACAAGACCAGCACAACGGAGAACTGGGTGAGGAGCTTTTTCCAGACAGAACCCACCCACAGACCCGGAACGCTCTTTATGTATGATACCTCATCCTCCCATGTACTCTGTGCACTGGTAGAAAAACTGACTGGTAAGAAGATGCTGGATTATATGAAGGATAAGCTGCTGCGCCAGATTGGCTTCAGCGAGGAGTCTTATATCTTAGAGGATCCCTTTGGAACCTCTATGGGAGGGAGTGGCCTGATGGCTACTCCCGAGGATCTGCTGCGTACCGGCTGTATGATGTTAAAGCAGGAAAAAGGTTCCTATGTAGCGAGAGCGACAGAGCCGAGAACAGCAACACAGCTGGATGGAGCTGATGGCTGGTATGGATATATGATTCCAATTCCGATGGAGGGAACTTTTGGAATGATGGGGATGGGCGGACAGATGATGCTGGCATTTCCGGAAATGGATCTCGTCGTTGTAACGACAGCAGATACGCAGGGGATGGTCGGAGTCGAGCAGCTGATGCAAAATGCTGTGACAGAAGTTCTACTGAAGGATTGTTTTCCGGAAAACGATGTGGAGAAAACAACGTTGCCTGTGCTGCGTACAGTGTTTGAAGGAAAACCTTGTGCAGATTATGGGAAAAAATATCCCCTGCTCCGAAACAAGTATGGATTTACATGGTGTGGCGTGACTTTTTCCGAGGAGGATCAAAAAGGAGTGCTCTCGTATGAAATGGAGGGAAGAGAATGTCAGATTCCTTTTGGAATCGGACATCTGGAAGAGGGAGAGTTCCCCATATACAAGGAGAAATGTGCTTCTTCCGGAGCCTGGATAGATCAACATACGCTGTTTATCCTTTGCTGGCTGATTGGAGAAAGTGTTGCGTCCATTCGCTTCCGTCTCTATTTCTCGGAAGATGGACTGACCGTACATATGAATAAAACAGAAGAGACAAAGTACAACGAATATATGGGATTTTTAAATAGCTGATATAGAGCAGCCGGAACGGAGGGTAAACGTTGAATGTGAAAGAAAAAGCAAAAACTTTGCCTAAGAGGACGCCTGGAAGAGCTGTGTTCAAGCACGCTCGTGCATATCGGGGAGTCTATCTGATGGCAACGCCGGTATTGGTGGCAGCATTGATATTTTATTATCTTCCCATGTTCGGTATCCGTTATGCCTTTTTTACCTATAAAGGAATCAATGATCCGATTTTTGTGGGATTGAAGCACTTTGCGAAAATGTTCAGTATGCCGGGATTTTGGAAAGCGTTCAGCAATACACTAGTACTAAGTATTACAAAGCTGATTTTGAATACCGGTGCTGCGGTGATCATTTCCGTACTGTTAAATGAATTAGTTTTTTTAAAACTGAAAAAAGTATTCCAGACAATAGTATACATTCCGCATTTTATGTCCTGGGTAGTGGCAGCATCCATCTTTTCGATGATTCTGTCTCCTACATCTGCAGGATTAGTCAATGATATTTTAATGAAGCTGCATTTGATTTCGGATAATATCTATTTCCTTGGTGATCAAAAGTGGTGGAGATTTTCATATTATTTGATCAATGTCTGGAAGGATACCGGCTGGGGAACAATCATTTTCATGGCGACGCTGGCGGGGATCAGTCCGGAATTGTATGAAGCAGCGTCGATGGATGGGGCAAACCGTTTCCAGAAGATGATCTATATTACCCTGCCTGCGTTGAACAATACAATCGTGACGGTACTTGTATTGAATCTGGCGAAGGTTATGAATTTGTTTGAGTCAGTTTTTGTATTACAGAATGATGCAGTGATCAAAGTGTCAGATGTATTGCAGACTTATATTTATACGCAGACATTTAACTCCGGTGCAATACCGGACTATGGATATACCACAGCGGTCGGTATGTTTTCCTCTATTATAAGCTGTATTCTGGTGCTGGTATGTAACAGGGTAAGCCATAAGACGAGAGGAAGAGGTATTGTATGATGAAAAAGAAAGTGAAGATTTTTGATATCGTATTGATCGTGATATTCACGGTATTTTCACTGGCGATGATCATTCCGGTATATAAAGTACTGGTGGACTCTTTTGATCTGAAGACGGCTTATGGCATGAAGCTGTTTCCAGAGCGTTTCGGACTAGCAGGATATAAGTCGATTTTTACCAATCCGACAATGCTCAGACCGTTTCTGATCTCCTGTTATACTACGGTTATGGGTACGGTCATGGGACTGTTAATCTCTGTGTTGGGAGCGTATGTATTGATCCAGTGGAAGATGCCGGGACGGGCATTTGTTGCCAATGTACTGCTGTTTACCATGATATTTAATGGTGGTATGATCCCGACTTATCTGGTTATGAAGGAGTTCCATCTGACAAATAATCTGTGGGGTGTGATCCTGCTGCCTGCCATAAATGTCTACAATCTGGTGTTGATGAAGAATTTCTTTGAAGGAATTCCTGTGAGCCTGATGGAATCGGCAGAGATTGATGGCTGTTCACATTTCAGAATCTTGTACAAGATTGTATTACCGCTGTCGAAAGCAGCACTTGCATCTATCGGACTTATGTATGCGGTAGGATATTGGAACGATTACACCAATTATAAGCTGTATATCACGAATTCAAATTTGTATAATTTCCAGATGAAGCTACGTGATTTGATCATGGGAAGTGATCTGCCGTCTGCGGTAGAAGGAGCTACGGAAAATACAGTAAAAAATGCAGCAGTTATCGTAGCAATTCTGCCGTTTATGATCATTTATCCATTCTGCCAGAAATATTTTGTACAGGGAGTAAATATCGGGGCTGTAAAAGAATAATAAGTAATAATTATAGAAAGCAAAAATGACATCAGCATACAACTGCCAGATGTCATTTTTTGCGAAATAAAATCTCAAGAAAATCTTAAGAATTTTCGGTGGACAAACATAGGACTTTAGGGATACAATATATTTTAGAGTGCCGGTCGAGAGACCGGATAGAACAAACAGATGAAAGGAAGCATTCATGAAAAAGAAAGTACTTGCAGCAATTTTACTTGCAGTAGGCGTTCTGACCGGCTGTGGAAACAGTGAGCCGATCTCTTCTCCGATCCAGACCGTAGAAGCAGAGCCTATTGCTACCGATACCAAGGAGGTAGAGCAGCCTGCCGCAACTGAGTCTTCCGCGGATGAAGTTGCACCGGAGCACTCCTATCGCAGCGAACTTACCAACGAGTGGATCGATGAGGATCTGAAGGATCAGCGCCCCATCGCAGTAATGGTAGATAACGAGAGAACCGCACTTCCTCATTTCGGTGTGGCAGATGCCGATGTAGTATATGAGATCATGAACAGTACCCTGAACGACAGAATTACCCGTTTCATGGTAGTGGTAAAGGACTGGGATAAGATCGAGCAGCTGGGCAGTATTCGTAGTGCCCGCCCTACCAATTTTATGCTGGCAGCAGAGTGGAATGCAGTTCTGTGTCATGATGGTGGTCCCTTCTTCATCAATGACTGGGTGGCAAAGGATTATTCCGCGAACTTCAGCGGCGGCTTTGCCCGTTACAGCAACGGTAAGGCAGCAGAGTTCACCGAGTATATCACTTATGATAAGTACACCAACACCCAGAAGGGCAAGACCTATGATGGTCTGAAGCAGCGTTTTGCAAATTCCAAGTATACCACTACTTACAATGATTACTATCAGGGACCTCACTTCAAATTTGCAGACGGAGAAGTTACCTTTGATGATAGAAGTGATGCTATCAGCGCTACTACCATTGAGCTTCCTTTCAAGCACAACGGTTCTACTCTGAAGTACAACGAAGAGACCGGAACCTATGATTACTATGAGTATGGTTCTGCACACAAGGATGCTGACAGCAATGCACAGCTCACTTTCGAGAACGTTATTCTGCAGGATACCACTTTTGCAGAACTGGGTGAAGGCTACCTGATCTACAATGCCATCGACTCCGGACGCTCCGGTTACTACATTACTCAGGGTAAGGCTATCGAAGTTACCTGGACCAAGTCTTCCGAGAATGCTATCACACATTACTATGATGCGAAGACCGGTGAGGAGATCCAGATCAATACCGGTAAGACCTATATCTCTCTGATCCCCAGCGATGGTTGGAGCAGCCTTGTAATCAAATAAGTCTGATCATGACCGCAGAATTAAGAATAAGATCCCTTCCGCAGGCAGATGCCGTGGGAGGGATTTTTTGTATATAGGAGTGATGGATATAAAAGATAATAAATAAGTATTTTGATGCGGGAAACCCTAAAAATGCCGTGGAAACCACTGAAAAATTAACGTATAATACAATTTAGATTAAGAAAGATATATCTAAGAACAACTTAGGAGTGATGGCAATGAAAACGGCTAAAAAATATAATCCGGATCTGATATTGCACGGAAATCTGATCAGAGCGATCCTGTCTCTGGCAATTCCCGTAGTGATCAACAGCTTTTTGCAGACAATGTATAACCTGACGGATACTTATTGGCTGGGGAAGATCGGCACGGAGCAACTGGCGGCGATCAATCTGGTGACACCGATGCAGAATATCATTACGAATTTCGGCAGCGGTATCACCGTGGCCGGTGCAGTTCTCATTGCGCAGTATATCGGTGCCGGGGAAAAAGAGGATGCCAGATCCATGGCAAATCAGATATTTGCCTGTGCCATGGGATTTGCCGTGGTCTGTGCCACACTGTGTTTTCTGGGAACACCCGCTATCATCAACTGGCTGGGAGCTGACGGAGGAACTGCATATTATGCAAGAGTTTATCTGCGGGTGGTCATCTGGGATATGCCCTTTTTATATATGGTCAACATTTTTTCCGCAGTACATCAGGCACAGGGAGATACGGTGCGCCCCATGTTCCTTAATCTGGGAGGTATTACGCTGAATCTGTTCCTGGATCCGTTTTTCATGATCATCCTGGATCTGGGAACTGCCGGTGCAGCACTGGCTACGCTATTGGCGAAAGCAATTCCGGCCATGGTGGCTTTCGGACTTCTGTGCAGACAGGAAAATGATATCTGCCTGAACCGTGCGTACATGCGATTACAGAAGGAAAAACTGGGAATGATCCTTAAGATCGGTCTGCCTACCGCTATCGGCGGAAGTACCATGCAGCTGGGATTTCTGCTGATGAGTAAAAACGTGTTTGTCTACGGGACGGAAGCCATGGCGGCTTATGGCATCGGCAACAAAGTGAATGGACTGATCACGCTGCCCTCCAATGCCATCGGCTCGGCAACGGCCACCATCGTGGGGCAGAACATGGGAGCGAAGCAGCCGGACCGTGCAGAGAAGGGGTATCGTTTTTCCATGTGGATATCGGTTGTATTTTTGTTCATAGGTGGTATGATTTTATCAAGAGATATGATCTCCACGGCTATTGTCAGGATCTTCTCTAAGGATGCGGAAGTCGTGGGCATGGCAGCTGACTTTTTAAGTGTTATGGCATTCTGGTGCTTTACCAATGGCGTATACAATACGACCTCCGGTTTGTTCCAGGGAACCGGCCATACGGAGGTGACCATGGCCATCGATGTGACCAGATTGTGGGTATTCCGTTTCCTGACACTGTGGTTCTGCGAGAGCGTCCTGCATATGGGCGTGCGCAGTGTCTGGTATTCCGTGGTGATCAGTAATGGCATTTCTGCGTTGATCCTGTATGTTTTGTACCGCTGTGGCATCTGGAAGAAGACCAGGATCAAGGTGGGAAAAGAGGAAGCCACTTAAGGAGTACTATGGAGAATAAGAAATCCCATAAGAAAAGTTTTTGAATTTATTTAAGCATCGTTGCAGTTCTTTTACTGCTTCAGGTCGTTGCCTGGAGCAGCAGAAGCCTCAGCGATGCTTATATTGATTATATTTTCCCAATCTGGGTCAATACCTACGGAAGGATTACAGGGTTGTTTCCCTTTTCCGTGGGCGAATGGTTGATTGTGGCAGGGATTCTGGTGGTGCTTGCTGCGGTTGTGCTGGGATGCAGTTTGCTGATTCCGGCGTGCAGACATTCGGAAAAGTACTGCCGGGGAGTGAAGGGATATTTTGGTTTTTTTGCTTGGACGTTGCTTGCCGTATTTGCCATTATGACGCTGAATTGTACCATGATCTATCATGGGTCTACATTTTCGGAGAAATATTTCGGTGAAGAGGAAGCGCAGGAGCAGACAACACAGGAACGAACGGAGGAACTGCTTCGGATCTACAATGATATCGTCCGGCACTGTAATGAGCTCAGTGAGGTCATGGAACGGGATGATAGTGGTGCCGTGGTGTACTGGGGTGGTGTGGACAGCCGGGGTAATGCGGTGGATATGGAGGATAAAGCCATCGATGTGATGCAGAGCCTGGGGAAAAGGTATGACCAGCTGGATGGTTATTATCCCCGGCCGAAGGCTATGTTTTTCTCGAATTTCATGTGTCAGATGTATATGTGTGGCTATTATTTCCCGTTTTCCATGGAGGCAAATTACAATGATGTCATGTACATCATGGAAAAACCGGCAACCATGTGTCATGAGCTGGCTCACATCCGGGGGTATATCTATGAGGATGAGGCGAATTTTATTGCATTTCTGGCCTGCGTAGAGTCGGATGACAGTACTTTTCAATATGCGGGTTACTTAAGTGTGCTGAATTATGTGGCAAACGATCTGTATAAGACGAGACTGGCGGATCCGGACAGCTATGCGGCGGCCAGAGAGGCGGTACATCCGTTACAGGTATTACAGCAGGTGCAGGAGGACAATATCTTTGTCACAGAAGAGCAATGGGAGAGAATCAACGGAAAAGCTGTGGTGAATACGGAGACGGTGGACAGTGTTTCAGATACCCTGACCAATGCTTCACTGAAATTGAATGGTGTTTCGGATGGCATGATCAGCTACAACCGGGTGGTGGAGCTTTTACTGCAATGGTACGGGGAAAAAGAGGAGTTTTAACCGTATCATTTGTAGGAGATCTGTCTCTTATACACATCTCCGAGCCCACGAGACCAGAGAGGATC
>ENA-OXTJ01000513-OXTJ01000513.1-human-gut-metagenome-genome-assembly--contig:-NODE-513-length-12869-cov-7.505151_pt1 | contig 12869 bp, 8 predicted proteins | sample MGYA00249342_ERZ652646 | MGnify/ENA primary metagenome ERZ652646 (study PRJEB26925, sample SAMN05826522) | human gut metagenome | biome: ENVO:2100002; feature: ENVO:00000062; material: ENVO:00002003...
CGAGATCCTCTCTGGTCTCGTGGGCTCGGAGATGTGTATAAGAGACAGGTACCAAGCCGCATGTTAACATTGGTACTATTGGTCACGTAGACCACGGTAAGACAACTTTGACTGCTGCCATTTCTAAGGTTCTCTCTGAGAAGGGTTATGGTAATCAGGAAATCAAGTCTTTCGATCAGATCGACAACGCTCCTGAAGAGAAAGAGCGTGGTATTACCATCAACTCCGCTCACATTGAATATGAAACTGCCAACCGTCACTACGCTCACGTAGACTGCCCGGGACACGCTGACTATGTGAAGAACATGGTTACTGGTGCTGCTCAGATGGACGGTGCTATTCTCGTTGTAGCTGCTACCGATGGTCCGATGCCTCAGACACGTGAGCACGTTCTGCTCGCTCGTCAGGTGAATGTTCCTCGCTTGGTGGTGTTCTTGAACAAGTGCGATATGGTTGAGGATGAAGAAATGCTCGAACTCGTTGAAATGGAAGTTCGTGAAATCCTCGAACAGTACGACTTTGAAGAAGATACTCCTATCATCCGTGGTTCTGCCCTTGGTGCTTTGAATGGCGTTGATAAGTGGGTGGAGAAAGTTGTTGAACTGATGGATACGGTTGATAACTGGATTCAGGAGCCTGAGCGTGAAATCGACAAGCCTTTCTTGATGCCTGTTGAGGATGTGTTCTCTATCACTGGTCGTGGTACTGTTGCTACCGGTCGTATTGAGACTGGTCGTGTTAAGGTAGGCGATGAAGTTGAACTCCTCGGTCTTGGTGAAGACAAGAAGTCGGTTGTTACCGGTGTTGAGATGTTCCGTAAGATCCTTGACGAAGGTGAGGCTGGTGATAACGTAGGTCTGCTCCTCCGCGGTATCGATAAGAATGAGATTAAGCGCGGTATGGTGCTTTGCCATCCGGGTCAGGTTAAGCCTCACAAGAAGTTCAAGGCTTCTATCTATGTACTGAAGAAAGAGGAGGGCGGTCGTCATACTCCGTTCGGTAACAAGTATCGTCCCCAGTTCTATCTCCGCACTATGGACTGCACCGGTGAAATCACTCTTCCCGAAGGTGTTGAGATGGTGATGCCTGGTGATAACGTAGAGATCACTGTAGACTTGATCTACGCTGTAGCTCTGAACGTTGGTCTGCGTTTCGCTATCCGCGAAGGTGGCCGTACGGTGGGTTCTGGTCAGATCACTGAGATTCTTGACGATTAATTCAAAGGTGTCGGTTATCCGATAAACCTTAAGAAAATACATAGAAGTTCCCGCTGCTGCGGTTGCGGGAACTTTCCTACGGGTTTAGCTCAGTCGGTAGAGCACTGGTCTCCAAAACCAGGTGTCGGGGGTTCGAGCCCTCCAACCCGTGCAAAATAAAGATAGTATGAATAAGATAGTAAATTATTGCAAGGCTTGTTATGACGAGCTTGCTCATAAGACTACTTGGCCGACACTACCCGAACTTACTCACAGTGCAGTGGTTGTATTATCTGCTTCCCTGATCATTGCCGTTGTGGTGTTCTTGATGGATTCTGTGTTTGGCTGGATAATGGGTAATGTTTATCCAGGTTAATTCGTAATACGGAAATGGCAGAAACTACAAATCAATGGTATGTGCTGAAGGCCGTTAGCGGAAAAGAAGCTAAGGTGAAAGAATACATCGAGGCTGAGATGAAGCACAATGAATTACTTGCATCACATGTTTCCCAGATATTGATTCCTATGGAGAAGCATGCGTCTTTGCGTAATGGTAAGCGTGTTATCAAGGAGAAAGTTTCCCTTCCTGGCTATCTTTTTGTGGAAGCAAATCTTAAGGGAGGTGATATTGCCTCTATGCTGAGATTCGTACCCAACGTGTTGGGGTTTCTTGGCGGTTTGGACAATCCGTCGCCCGTCCCCCAGTCGGAAATCAACCGTATGCTTGGGACAGCCGAAGATACGGAGCTTGAGGAAAATCTGGATATTCCATTTGTTGTGGATGAGACAGTAAAAGTGACCGATGGTCCGTTTAGTGGTTTCAGTGGTGTGATTGAAGAGGTCAATGCAGAAAAGCATAAATTGAAAGTGATGGTCAAGATATTCGGGCGTAAGACGCCTTTGGAACTTGGCTATATGCAAGTGGAAAAAGAAGGATAAGTTCATATTGTTACGGTGGGCTTATCCGATGGCTTTGGAGAAGCTTCCATTCTTCAAGCTGATATATTAAATCAATAAATTATTAACAAAGAAATGGCTAAAGAAGTTGCTGGATTAATCAAATTACAGATTAAAGGTGGCGCTGCGAATCCTTCTCCTCCAGTAGGACCTGCACTTGGTTCTAAGGGTATCAATATCATGGGATTCTGCAAGGAATTCAACGCCCGCACCCAGGATAAGGCAGGTAAAGTTTTACCGGTCGTTATCACATACTACACCGACAAGTCATTCGATTTCGTTATCAAGACTCCTCCTGCAGCAGTACAGTTGAAAGAGGCAGCCAAGGTAAAGAGTGGTTCAGGTCAGCCTAATCGTCAGAAAGTGGGTAGCGTAACTTGGGAACAGGTTCGCGCCATAGCTGAAGACAAGATGAACGACCTCAACTGCTTTACTGTGGAATCAGCCATGAGACTTGTTGCCGGTACAGCTCGAAGCATGGGTATCACTGTAAAGGGGGACTTCCCTGATAAATAAACAATAAACTTCAATTTAAAAAATGAGTAAACTGACAAAAAATCAAAAATCAGTAGCTGAGAAGGTTGAAGCAGGGAAGGCCTATACATTGAAAGAAGCCGCAGAGCTGGTAAAGGAGATTACGACTACTAAGTTCGATGCTTCGGTAGATATCGATGTTCGTCTCGGTGTTGACCCGCGTAAAGCTAATCAGATGGTGCGTGGTGTTGTATCACTTCCTAACGGAACCGGTAAGGTGACACGCGTGCTCGCTCTCTGTACACCCGATCAGGAAGAAGCTGCCAAGGCAGCCGGTGCTGATTATGTTGGTCTTGATGAGTATATTGAGAAGATCAAGGGTGGATGGACTGATATTGATGTTATCATCACCATGCCTTCTTGTATGGGTAAGGTGGGCCCCCTCGGCCGTGTTCTCGGCCCCCGTGGCTTGATGCCTAACCCCAAGAGTGGTACGGTTACCATGGACGTTGCTAAGGCTGTTCAGGAGGTAAAGCAGGGTAAGATTGACTTTAAGGTTGACAAGGCAGGTATTATCCATACGTCAATCGGTAAGATCAATATGTCTGCCGATCAAATTTATGGTAATGCAAAGGAATTCATTGCAACTGTCATTAAGCTGAAGCCTGCTGCTGCTAAAGGTACATATCTGAAGAGTATCTTTATTTCAAGCACTATGAGTAAGGGTATCAAGATTGATCCGAAATCAGTTGAATAACTCTAAAAGTTTTGTAAAATGAAAAAAGAAGTAAAAGATACGATCATTTCAGAACTTGGCCGGAAGATATCCGAATATCCTCATTTCTATCTGGTTGACATTACCGGATTGAATGCGGAGGCTACGAGTAATCTTCGTCGCAAGTGCTTCAAGAAGGAAATCAAGATGGTTGTTGTGAAGAATACGCTTCTTCACAAGGCTTTCGAGGCTTCTGACGTAGATTTCGAACCTTTGTACGATTGTCTGGTGGGGAGTACGGCAGTGATGTTTTCCAACATTGCCAACGACCCTGCAAAGTTGCTGAATGAATACAAAAAGGAAGGTATTCCTTCACTCAAGGCTGCATACGCTGAGGAAAGCTTCTATGTGGGAGCCGACAAACTCGATGAGCTTGCAGCACTCAAGAGCAAGAACGAAGTTATTGCAGAGATTGTTGCTTTGCTGCAGTCTCCGACCAAGAACGTTGTTTCTGCTCTCCAGTCAGGCGCGAACACTATCCATGGTGTGCTGAAGACATTAGGCGAGCGTGCTGAATAAACCTATAATGTCACATCAAACAAAAGTATAAATAAAATTAAATTTAGAATAAAAATGGCAGACGTAAAAGCTATTGCAGAAGAATTAGTAAATCTTACTGTTAAGGAAGTTAATGAGTTGGCAACAGTCCTGAAGGACGAGTATGGTATTGAGCCTGCTGCTGCAGCTGTTGCTGTAGCTGCCGGTCCTGCTGCTGGCGGTGCAGCCGCTGCTGAGGAGAAGTCTTCTTTCGACGTTGTTCTCGCTGAGGTTGGTGCAACAAAGCTTCAGGTTGTGAAGGCTGTTAAGGAAGCTTGCGGTCTCGGCTTGAAGGAAGCTAAGGATCTCGTAGACGGTGCTCCTTCTACCATTAAGGAAGGCGTTGCCAAGGACGAGGCTGAAAACCTGAAAAAGGTGATCGAAGAAGCCGGTGCCAAGGTAGAGCTGAAGTAAGCTGATTCATTAGTGAAAAAGATTGGTGAGCGGGTGAACTATTCACTCTTCAGCGATCTTTTTTCGCTGCTCTTGAAGAATATGGTTAGGATTTGCCCAGTCGGTGAGTCCTAACCTTTTTGTGTCTTTCATATCAATTAGAACAACAACACCGTTTAATTTCTTCTAATGTCAAAAGTTGTAGATAACAGAGTAAATTTTGCCAGCGTGCATAATCCGTATCCGTATCCGGATTTTCTCGATGTGCAGTTAAAGTCCTTTAAAGACTTCTTGCAGTTGGATACTCCACCTGAAGAACGCAAGAATGACGGATTGTATAAGGTGTTCGCAGAGAACTTCCCTATCACCGATACGCGTAATAATTTCGTTCTTGAGTTCCTGGATTACTATATCGATCCACCGCGTTATACCATTGATGAGTGTCTTGAGCGCGGGCTGACGTATAGCGTACCCTTGAAGGCTAAGATGAAGCTGTATTGTACGGATCCGGATCATGAGGATTTTGGCACATTCATTCAAGATGTGTTCTTGGGCACGATACCTTACATGACTTCGAACGGCACATTCGTTATCAATGGAGCCGAGCGCGTTGTCGTAGCCCAGTTGCACCGTTCGCCGGGTGTATTCTTCGGTCAGGGTGTCCATGCCAACGGTACTGTTCTTTATTCTGCACGTATCATCCCGTTTAAGGGAAGTTGGATAGAGTTTGCTACTGACATCAACAACGTGATGTACGCCTACATCGACCGTAAGAAGAAATTGCCCGTGACCACATTGCTTCGTGCCATCGGGTATGAGAACGATAAGGACATTCTTCAAATTTTTGACCTTGCGGAGGAAGTGAAGGTCAACAAAAAGAACATGAAAGCTGCCATCGGGCGCAAGTTGGCAGCCCGTGTGTTGAAGAGCTGGAATGAGGATTTTGTGGATGAAGATACCGGCGAGGTTGTTTCCATTGAGCGTAACGAGGTGATTATGGAGCGTGAGACCGAGCTCACGGAGGATAATATCGAAGAAATCCTTGAGAGCGGAACGTCCACAGTTCTTATTCATAAGGATGAGGAGGGAGCCAACCGCTTCTCCATCATTTTCAATACATTGGCAAAAGATCCCAGTAACTCCGAAAAGGAAGCTGTGAACTATATTTATCGCCAGTTGCGTAATGCTGATCCTGCTGATGATGCCAGTGCACGCGAGGTGTTCCAAAATCTGTTTTTCTCGGACAAGCGTTATGACTTGGGAGAAGTGGGACGCTATCGCATCAACAAGAAATTGGGACTCGATACCGATATGGATGTTCGTGTCTTGACCAAAGATGACATTATTGAGATTATCAAATATCTGATTCAGCTGATTAACTCCAATGCTACTGTAGATGATATCGACCATTTGAGTAATCGTCGTGTCCGCACGGTAGGCGAACAGCTGGCCAATCAGTTCTCCATCGGTCTGGCCCGTATGAGTCGTACTATTCGTGAACGTATGAACGTTCGTGACAACGAGGTGTTTACACCAACTGATCTGATCAATGCCAAGACCATTTCGAGTGTAATCAATTCGTTCTTTGGTACCAACCCATTGAGCCAGTTCATGGATCAGACCAATCCGCTTGCAGAGGTCACCCACAAGCGTCGTCTCTCAGCTCTTGGCCCCGGTGGTCTTTCACGTGAGCGTGCCGGTTTTGAGGTGCGTGACGTACATTACACCCACTATGGTCGTTTGTGTCCTATCGAGAGTCCGGAAGGCCCTAACATCGGTCTGATTTCCTCGCTTTGCGTGTATGCGACCATTAACGAACTTGGCTTCATTGAGACTCCTTACCGCAAGGTCGTGGACGGCAAGGTGGATCTTGACAACGATCATGTTGTTTATATTACAGCCGAGGAAGAAGAAAATCACATTATCGGTCAGGGTAATGCTCCTTTGAACGAAGACGGCTCGTTTATCCGTGATGTCGTTAAGTGTCGTCAAGATGCTGATTTCCCAGTGGTTCCGCCTGCCGAAGTGGACATGATGGATGTTGCCCCCCAGCAGATTGCTTCAGTCTCTGCCGGTCTGATTCCTTTCTTGGAGCATGACGATGGTCACCGCGCACTGATGGGATGTAACATGATGCGCCAGGCTGTTCCTTTGCTTCACAACGACGCCCCCATCGTAGGCACCGGTTTGGAGAAGCAGGTATGTGAGGACTCTCGTACGATGATTACGGCTGAAGGCGATGGCGTTATCGAGTATGTTGATGCCACTACCATCCGCATTCTTTATGACCGTTCTGAAGATGAGGAGTTTGTTAGTTTTGAACCGGCATTGAAAGAATATCGTATTCCGAAGTTCCGGCGCACCAACCAGAATATGACTATCGATCTCCGACCTATCTGTAGTAAGGGAGAACGGGTGAAGGCTGGTGATATCCTTACCGAAGGTTATGCCACGGAGAATGGAGAGATTGCTTTGGGTCGGAATCTTCTGGTTGCTTATATTCCTTGGAAAGGATATAACTATGAGGATGCCGTTGTCATTTCTGAACGCATCGTACGCGATGATGTGTTGACTTCTGTCCATGTAGACGAATATTCTCTTGATGTCCGTGAGACAAAACGCGGTGTGGAAGAATTCACAAGCGACATTCCTAATGTCAGCGAGGAAGCTACAAAGGATTTGGACGACAATGGTATTATCCGTGTCGGTGCCCGTGTCGAGCCCGGAGACATTATGATCGGTAAGATTTCGCCGAAGGGTGAGAGTGATCCTTCTCCGGAAGAAAAACTGCTTCGTGCCATCTTCGGTGACAAGGCCGGTGATGTGAAGGATTCTTCACTGAAAGCCAACCCGTCGTTGAGCGGTGTCGTAATAGACAAGAAGCTTTTCTCCCGCGCCATCAAAAACCGGGAGTCCAAAAAACAGGATAAGATTATCCTTGCCAAGATTGATGAGGAGTATGAGGCCAAGAACAACGACCTGAAGGATATTCTCGTTGACAAGTTGTTGACCCTGACAGAGGGGATGGTTTCTGAAGGTGTGAAAGACTATACCGGTGCAGAAATCATCACTAAGGGTTCCAAGTTTACGACTGCTGCGTTGAAGAATCTTGAATATGATGGCATTCAGTCTAATGATTGGACGAAGGATGCTCATGCCAATGGCCTGATTCAGAAGCTCATCATGAATTATATCCGCAAGTACAAGCAGCTTGATGCTGAAATGAAGCGTCGCAAGTTCGCCATTACCATTGGCGACGAGCTGCCTTCCGGTATTCTTCAGATGGCTAAGGTCTATATAGCCAAAAAGCGTAAGATTCAGGTGGGTGATAAACTTGCCGGTCGTCACGGTAACAAGGGTATCGTGTCGAAGGTGGTGCGCATGGAAGACATGCCGTTCCTTGAGGACGGTCGTCCCGTTGACTTGGTGTTGAACCCGATGGGTGTGCCTTCTCGTATGAACCTTGGTCAGATATTTGAGGCTATTCTTGGTGCTGCCGGAAAGAAATTGGGAGTGAAGTTTGCCACACCAATTTTCGACGGTGCCAAACTTGCCGACCTTCAAGAGTGGACAGACAAGGCCGGACTTCCCCGCCTATGCTCCACCCATCTTTATGATGGTGAGACCGGTGAGCAGTTCGACCAGCCTGCAACGGTGGGTATCACTTACTTCTTGAAGCTTGGCCACATGGTGGAAGACAAGATGCACGCCCGTTCCATTGGCCCGTACAGCTTGATCACTCAACAACCCCTCGGTGGTAAAGCCCAGTTTGGTGGTCAGCGTTTCGGTGAGATGGAAGTTTGGGCTCTTGAGGCCTTTGGCGCCAGCCATGTACTTCAGGAAATCCTTACCATCAAGAGTGACGATGTGGTCGGCCGCAGCAAGGCTTACGAAGCTATCGTCAAGGGCGACACCATGCCTACTCCGGGCATTCCTGAGTCTCTCAATGTGTTGCTTCACGAACTTCGCGGTCTCGGCTTGAGCATCAAACTCGATTAATTCAGAACTCCCTAAAACAAAAAAGTAAAAATGGCTTTTAAGAAAGATACAAAGGTTAAGAATAATTTCACGAAGATTACCATCGGTCTTGCTTCTCCCGAAGAGATTCTGGAAAATTCGTTTGGTGAGGTAACCAAGCCTGAAACCATCAATTATCGTACATATAAGCCTGAGCGCGACGGTCTGTTCTGCGAGCGCATCTTTGGTCCCACCAAAGACTACGAATGTGCTTGCGGCAAATATAAGCGCATCCGTTATAAGGGCATTGTCTGCGATCGTTGTGGTGTGGAAGTAACCGAGAAGAAGGTGCGTCGTGAGCGTTCCGGCCATATTGAACTGGTCGTTCCCGTTGCACATATTTGGTATTTCCGTTCGTTGCCCAATAAGATTGGTTATCTTTTGGGCATGCCCACCAAAAAGCTCGATGCAGTTGTCTACTATGAAAGATATGTAGTCATCAAGCCCGGTGCAATGGCCGACCGTAAGGATGCTGAAGGAATGGAGATAAACGGTTCTCACAAGTTTGACCTTCTCTCTGAAGACGAATATTTCAACATCATCGACAATTTGGTTGATCCCAACAACGACCGTCTCGACGATTCGGACCCCAACAAGTTTGTTGCCAAGATGGGTGCCGAGGCAATCTATGATTTATTGATGGATCTTGACCTCGATTCACTCTCTTATGAACTGCGCGACCGTGCCAGCAATGATTCTGCACAGCAGCGCAAGACCGAGGCTCTGAAGCGTTTGCAAGTGGTAGAGGCCTTCCGTGCCAGCAAGGAAGTGAACCGTCCGGAATGGATGATTATGAAAATCATTCCGGTCATTCCCCCCGAATTGCGCCCGTTGGTGCCGTTGGATGGTGGTCGTTTTGCAACCTCCGACCTCAACGATCTCTATCGTCGGGTGATTATCCGTAACAACCGTTTGAAGCGTCTGGTTGAAATCAAGGCTCCTGAAGTGATTCTCCGCAACGAGAAGCGTATGTTACAGGAAGCTGTCGACAGCCTGTTCGATAACTCTCGTAAGTCTTCTGCCGTGAAGAGTGAGAGCAATCGCCCGCTGAAGTCGCTTTCCGATTCTTTGAAAGGAAAGGCCGGTCGTTTCCGCCAGAACCTCTTGGGTAAGCGTGTCGACTATTCCGCCCGTTCGGTTATCGTTGTAGGTCCGGAGTTGAAGATGGGCGAATGCGGACTGCCGAAACTGATGGCAGCCGAACTCTACAAGCCGTTCATTATCCGCAAACTCATTGAGCGCGGAATTGTGAAGACCGTCAAGAGTGCCAAGAAGATCGTTGATCGTCGCGAGCCGGTCATCTGGGACATTCTTGAGAATGTGATGAAAGGTCATCCCGTTCTCTTGAACCGTGCCCCAACACTTCACCGTTTGGGTATTCAGGCATTCCAACCCAAGCTGATCGAGGGTAAGGCTATTCAGTTGCACCCACTTGCTTGTACGGCGTTCAATGCCGACTTCGACGGTGACCAGATGGCTGTCCATCTCCCCTTGAGCAATGAAGCTGTGCTTGAAGCCCAGATATTGATGCTCCAGAGCCACAACATCCTTAATCCGGCCAATGGCGCGCCTATCACCGTTCCTTCACAGGACATGGTGCTTGGTCTCTATTATATCACTAAAATCCGTCCGGGTGCCAAAGGTGAAGGCCTCTCTTTCTATGGCCCTGAGGAAGCTATCATCGCTTACAACGAAGGGCGTTGCGACCTTCATGCACTGGTGAAAGTCGTTGTCGATGACCTTGTCGACGGCCGGCTCCAGAAGCGTATGGTTGAAACCTCTGTCGGCCGTGTCATTGTCAACGGCATCATTCCCGAAGAAGTAGGTTTCTTTAATGACATCATTTCCAAGAAGACCCTGCGTGGTATCATTGCCGATGTGATCAAGGCTGTGGGAATGGCCCGTGCCTGCGAGTTCCTCGACGGCATCAAGAACCTTGGTTACCGTATGTCCTATGTGGCTGGTCTTTCCTTCAACCTCGACGATATCATCGTTCCGCCCGAGAAAGAGGCTATCGTCGCCAAGGGTAACAAAGAGGTAGAAGAGATCACCAATAACTATAATATGGGTTTCATCACCGATAACGAACGTTACAACCAGGTTATTGATACGTGGACTCATGTCAACAATGAGCTTGGCGACATCCTGATGAAGGAAATGACCGAAGCCGACCAAGGATTCAATGCCGTTTACATGATGCTTGATTCCGGTGCCCGTGGTTCTAAGGATCAGATCAAGCAGCTTTCCGGTATGCGTGGTCTGATGGCTAAACCACAGAAGGCCGGTGCCGAAGGCCGTGTGACGATTGAGAACCCGATTCTCTCCAACTTTAAGGAAGGCATGTCGGTGCTTGAATACTTCATCTCTTCCCACGGTGCCCGTAAGGGTCTTGCCGATACGGCCATGAAGACTGCCGATGCCGGTTATCTGACGCGTCGTTTGGTCGATGTGTCTCACGATGTGATCATTACCGAAGAGGATTGCGGTACGCTTCGCGGTCTTGAGTGCCGTGCATTGAAGAATGGCGATGAGGTGATTTCCACCCTTTATGAGCGTATTCTCGGTCGTGTTTCCGTACACGACATTATTCATCCTACTACCGGTGAACTGATTGTTTCTGCAGGTGAGGAGATCACCGAGGACAAGGCACGCATCATTGAGGATTCACCTCTTGAAATGGTCGAGATTCGTTCTGTGCTCACGTGTGAAAGTAAGAAAGGCGTTTGCATGAAGTGCTACGGCCGTAACCTTGCTACAGCCCGCATGGTGCAGCTCGGCGAAGCTGTCGGTGTCATTGCGGCGCAAGCTATCGGTGAACCGGGCACACAGCTCACCCTGCGTACTTTCCACGCCGGTGGTGTCGCCGGTAATGCCGCAGCCAATGCCAGCATCGTGGCCAAGAACAACTCCAAGATTGAGTTTGACGAACTCCGCACAGTGCCTTTCATTGAGGAAGGTGAAAATGGCGATGTCAACTGCCAGATGGTGGTGAGTCGTTTGGCCGAGATTCGTTTCGTTGATCCTAACACCAACATCGTGCTCAGTACGCTCAATGTGCCATACGGTTCTACACTCTACAAGACTCAGAATGATGTGGTCAAGAAAGGTGATTTGATTGCCCGTTGGGATCCGTTCAATGCCGTTATCGTCTCAGAGTATGCAGGTAAGCTGAAGTTCAACGATGTCATTCGTGACAAGACCTACCATGCCGAGACTGACGAAACGACCGGTTTGACCGAGAAAATCATCACCGACTCCAAAGACCGTTCGCTCGTGCCTACCTGCAATGTCATTGATGCCGATGGTGAAGTTGTGGGTACTTACAACTTCCCCGTAGGCGGTCACGTGGTTGTGGAAGACGGCCAGACTATCAAGTCTGGTGAGACGCTGGTCAAGATTCCTCGTGCCGTGGGTGGTGCCGGTGATATCACCGGTGGTCTGCCTCGTGTGACGGAACTCTTCGAGGCTCGCAATCCTTCCAACCCTGCTGTTGTTTCCGAAATCGACGGTGAAGTGACAATGGGTAAGGTGAAGCGCGGCAACCGTGAGATTATCGTTACTTCCAAAACCGGTGACCAGAAAAAGTATCTTGTGTCTCTGTCCAAGCAGATTCTTGTACAGGAACACGATGCTGTGCGTGCCGGCACACCGTTGTCCGACGGTGTCACCACTCCCGGTGACATCCTCGCCATCAAGGGCCCGACAGCCGTTCAGGAATATATCGTGAACGAGGTGCAGGATGTTTATCGTCTGCAAGGTGTGAAGATCAATGACAAGCACTTCGAAATCATCGTTCGTCAGATGATGCGCAAGGTGCAGATCAATGATCCGGGTGACACGACATTCCTTGAGCAGGAGCTCGTTGACAAGCTCGACTTCTCGGAAGAGAACGACCGCATTTGGGGCAAGAAGGTGGTCACCGATGCCGGTGACTCCGATGTGCTCAAGGCCGGTCAGATTGTCACCGCCCGCAAGTTGCGCGATGAGAATTCCAGCCTGAAGCGGCGTGACCTCCGTCCCGTTCAGGTGCGCGACGCCGTTGCCGCCACCTCCACGCAGGTGTTGCAGGGTATCACCCGTGCCGCTCTCGGAACGAAGAGCTTCATGAGTGCTGCATCTTTCCAGGAAACCACCAAGGTGCTCAACGAGGCTGCCATCCGCGGCAAGTCCGACCGTCTCGAAGGTATGAAGGAGAACGTGATTTGCGGTCACCTGATTCCTGCCGGTACAGGTCTCCGCCAGTGGGAGAAGCTCATTGTAGGCTCCAAGGAAGAATACGAACGCATGGAAGCCAATAAGAAAAATGTTCTTGACTTCGCCGATGAAGTGGTAAACGAATAATCGTTTCCACTACATTGATAAGCAATATAAAAATGTCGCAAGCCGATGAAAAGGCCTGCGACATTTTTTGTTATACCTCGTGGAGCAATCGTTTGTCAGCGAGTCAACTCCGTCTGAGCTGCCGCATGGCTGTCTCTTATACACATCTCCGAGCCCACGAGACCAGAGAGGATCTCGTA
>ENA-OXTJ01000531-OXTJ01000531.1-human-gut-metagenome-genome-assembly--contig:-NODE-531-length-12528-cov-9.217590_pt1 | contig 12528 bp, 10 predicted proteins | sample MGYA00249342_ERZ652646 | MGnify/ENA primary metagenome ERZ652646 (study PRJEB26925, sample SAMN05826522) | human gut metagenome | biome: ENVO:2100002; feature: ENVO:00000062; material: ENVO:00002003...
TCTACACTATCCTCTTCGTCGGCAGCGTCAGATGTGTATAAGAGACAGGATAGTACGACTGAAAATATTAAACCGGAGAAGATCCTGACGGAGGACAGCAATTCAGGGTATCAGTTTTTTGAAGCGGTCTGCTCAGAACATCAAATGCGGTGTGATACTGCAAATGGAAAATCAAATGTGTTTTCTTATTTAAAAGCACATAAGGATGAAAAGATTCTGGTGATTGCAGACGGTGCAGTATTTGGACCGGAGATGGACAGAGTATTGCAGTTGGTACAGACAAGAGAAAATTTAGTACTATATTTGCCAGAATCTTTTGAATGGCTGATACTTTCCTCTGGAATTCTAAAAGATGCAGAGATTGTACAGATTTTGCAGACACCGTCTGACTACATCGATAGTAAGAAATATTTTAGTTGGGAGCGTTACTTTACAGAACTTCTGACAGAAAAAACTTCTAGAACGTATTTGAATTATACTAAGAAAACACTGAACGAGGCTTATTTGAATGATGGTACGAAAAATGCGATTTTGAGACAGATGAGAAAATTAAAGATAGATTAATCATTATACGAAAGGAGAACCTTTAATGGCTCTTGGTGAAGAACAATTTGTGGGACTTGCTGCGGATTTTGAAGGCAAGTTAAGAATGAAAAACGCAATCCTGTTCATTGGACGGAATATGAAAGAGGATGTAGTAAGACAAATCATAGGTTTGTACCCTTGGAAAATTATTGCAACAAGTCGAAACACACTTCCGTTGGAAGAACTTCAAGGTATCCATATTAAGATCTACAGCGATGAAGGCGACATTACGGCGGCAAATCTATGGAAAAATGATGAATTTCCGGTTGTGTACGTTTGGAAAAAAGATGAGTCGTTAAATGAGGAAGAATGCCAAACGCTTGAAATTACTGGAGAGAGTGAAGAAGAATACCGTGTTCGGCGTGCGCAGGGAATGATGAAGAGACTGTGCAAAATGATTGACAATCATAACGCGATGGTAGTTGTTGGATATGCCCCAGAAACAGACAATGATATGCCGTATCGCGCCTTTGCTACAGCAGTCTATAATGATTGTGCAATTGCAGACAATATTCAGTTTTGGAGTGAAAAAAGTGAAGAAACAAAACTGAAAAAATTAGCAGATTTGAAAGGAATAGAATTTCATACGGAGTCGCTGGATGAAGTACTTAAGGCGAGATATGAATGGAATCAATCTGACGAGGTGAAATCTAACGACTCTGATGCGCAATATGAAATTTTCTATAAAAATGGAAAGGCAGTTACAATTTCTAGCCGAGAATTCTTACCATATCGAAAACTAGCATTTGTTTTGACCGAGCAGAAAGTTTTTGCAGTGCGACCTTATGGAAAGGTAATGCAAGCAAAATGGTTCTATAATTTCTTGATAAGAAGTTCTGCGGATGGACCACAGTGGTATGGTTATTTGAAAAATTCGGACTTTCATGTTTCACGAGAATTTGAAATAGTATTAAAGTGTGCCGTAAAACGGGAACTGTTAGGAGAAGCAATTGTTGGTGCTGATAAGGAAATGCCTATTATTTTGTGTGGAGCGCCTGGTAGCAGTAAAAGTGTTGCTCTTGCAGCATTGGCGTATGAAATTTATAGTGAGCATAATAATCCTGTTATCTTTATTGACAATGACACGCTACTGTTCTCTGATAAAAGCGAAGAAGGTGATGCGCTGAAAACTTTGATGGAAAAAATTGATGCTTGTGATGGAGATGCCCGAATTCTTTTGATTTGGGATTGCTCATCGTATCGAAATGTTACCTCCAACGCACAGCATCTTTCACAGATGCTACTGAATCGAGGGCGGAGGTTTGTTTTGGTATGCAGTGCATATGAAACACCTATTGAGAAAACAAGTAAGAGAAGATGTTTCTCTTATATAGAGGATGGAAAAAAACATTTTGTGCAAAGTACAGATGTGACATCACAAATGTTTTTGGAGAATGGCTGCTGCTATATTAACACTGACCGTGAAATGAATACCAAGGAAAAAAATGATTTCTGGGAAAAAATTAAGACATACTCAGGGATTGAAAATCAGAAATTACAGTTGGAAAAGAAAAATCTTCAGGATCAGATGGACATTTTCCAATGCTTTTATCGAATCATAAATTTGCTACGACCAAATCTGGAAAGAGCACTTGGTCGAGAAGAATTAATGGTCAATCATTATGTGGTGAAACAACTGGACAAGATGTTCTCACAAGAAAACACGAATAATTTGGGTACAATCGCGCAGGCGTTTATAGAAGCGGGGCTTTCGAGGGAGGAAATGGAAAGTATCCGGCAACGGATTGAAAAACAGGCCGAGGAAAGTTCAAGCGAATATAACTTGGAAAAATTTAATGCGTGCATTGCGCTGTTTGGACGGTTTAAACTGGAAGTTCCATATGCGATTGCGGTATGGATGCTAAAAGAAAATAGTTATGAAAAAGATAAACCTATCAATGTGGAACTGTATAATGTTCTTACAACAAGAATTCCATGGATTCATTACAGTGAAATGAAAGATGGAAGTGATTACGCATTTAGCTTCCGTAACCCATTAGAGGCAGAGATTTTTTTGAGTCGGAATGGAATTAATGCAAATCAACAGGTTGAACTGCTGTGCGAAATTCTGAGAGTATATCAAGAACATTGGGAAGAACTTCCGTCTTCTTTTGCACGAAACCTACAGCAACTTATCCGACTGATGGGGCCGAACTCACAGTATACAGCATTTCGTGAAAACGGTGAAAAAAGGCAGGAACATAGTGACATTTTACGGCAAAGTGAAAAAATTGTTCAAACATTGAGAACGGTATGCAATGTTGTTCCGGACAGGGATGCAGGATTTGCTACACTGTTAGTAACATACTCTCGTGAATATTATGGAAAAAAGTGGGAAGAACTTTATAAGTCTAAGCCGGAGACTTACACAGAAGAAAGTTATGAAAAGCGAATTAAAGAGTTGGAAGAGACCATTACTTTTGCAAATCGTCAACTGGAATATCTTGAACGAGGAATTGATGAAGTGCCGACAGGTACCAGAGAGAAAAAATACCTTTCGGATCAGAAAAACGGTTTGATTGTTGAAATAACTCGCTGCAATATTTGGCTACAGAAAAATTATCGAAGATATCGCGATAAGTTTGGTAAAACCATGGGCATGTTGCCGGGATTGAATTATAGAGATATCTATGAGCAACTCTATAAGGCAATCCTTTATAGTCCAGAGAATGGCCATGTTTATAATGCACTCTTTGATGCATTTGAGGAAGTATATGAACACGGAGATCTGAATGAACAGCAAAAACTGAAATACTTAAGTGAAACAAAGCTAATTGCAGATGATTGTGCAGTTCTTGAGATTCAAAACAGGGGTGCGGATGACCACGATGAGATCCAAGAACACCTTCTCAAAATTCAAGAGTTCGCTACGGAGTACAAAGTTACAATTCGAGATGTTCAGAAAAATACAATGAAACCGGAGTTTGCACAGCTATATCATGAGATGATTGAAACGAATCAGGCAACGGCGGTTACATTTGTTTGCCAGCAAGAACTGGATGCGGCAGGTGTTACGGGAGAAAACAGGAAGCTTGGCGACTTAGAACTTACGAAAGAGCAGCGTAATACTTGCCGAAAAGTTGCAGAATTTATGCAAGAGGAACCTAATAAAACATGCATTCAGGGAAATTACTTTGCACTGAGTCTTCTCCTAAGAGCGGTATGGATGAACGCCACAGGTTACCGCCTGATGGAAAAAGAAGGACAGAAAATTCAACTCTTACCAACTCAATGGAAAGAGATAAGGCATATCAGCGAGTTGTGCTGTGAAGCTGCGCAGAGCAACACTGTTGGAAATCGCGCACGGCCGATTTTTTCATTGATTCGAGCGCTGGCGGTATTGCAATGTACTCGCGATTTCAAAAAATGTGAGGAGATTATTCAAGGTATTGGAGTGGATCTCTTTACTAGATCTCCTAGAATGAGAGTTCCATTTATTTATTGTGACCAGGATGGTCCAATTCATTATAATGGTATGATTGAAAAGCTGGAAGGGAGGACAGCTTGGATCCATTTGGAAACAGATGACCCTTACTTGAGTGGGATGCACAAGGTTCGTTACCGTATGGTTGGTGTAACCAGTATGAACAATCCACCCCGGGAAAACGAATATCTGCGTGGGCTGATTTTGGGAATTGGCTATAATGGATTCTCGGCATATAAAGATAATGGGCAGGAGCGGAGGTAAAAAATGGAAAATATTCTGTTTTCAAATACTCCTGCAGAAGAGTTGAATAAACTTGTCCGAACAAAAATAGCAGAGCATCTTTTTCTGATATGTCATTATGAGCCATGTGTGGATGTATTTAGTGAAGATGCAAAATTTGTGGCAGGCTGTTTGAATTTGTATAAGGCGGTAATAGACAGCAGCTGTATTATTCGCAAGCTAACGAAAAAAGGTTGGTTGAAGAATAATGAGTATCCGTGTGAAGCATCTGAAGATTTAAGGGCATGTGTTGATACGATTAAAGCATTGAGAACGGCTTGGGCGCACAATCAATCCGAAGAGACAAACGACATTGAGAAACAAAAATACGATCAATGGGTGCAGAACCGCCTAAGAAAAGAAAAACCAACAACGACGGAAGACTATGCAGTACTTCTAAAAAGCTTAGAAGAATTAGGGGGGGAGACTTATGAAATGCTTTGTAAATGCATTGAGTCTCTAGAAAAAAATCCTCAAAGGATGTATTTGATTCAAAGCTGGGAAAATGCTACATTTGAATGGTATACAAGCTCTGCAAATCAAGCGATTTTTTTAAATCAGTTATATGCTTGGTGTGCAGCAGATCCTAAATTTGAAGGACGTTCAAAGACTACATTGAAACGGGATGCGGCGAGCATGATTGAAGAATATTATACAAAAGGAGAGAAAATCAAACGATTGGAGGGTTTGCTAGAGTGCATAGGCCGGGCACCAAAGTTGGAAGATAAAATTGCTGAACTACGGGAAGAAAAAGCATTGGCTGAGAGAAAAGCTAAAGAGTACTCGAATAGCACAAGCCCATGGTGTTTTCAAGACCTTTTGTTTAAGGAATTGGAACAAAAGCTACGCAAAACACTTGATGAGAAGAAGTGTTCAATGTTGCCGGAGGACCTATTACAGTATCAGGTTGAAGCAATTGCAAAAGGCGAAAACAGTAGTTCCTGAATTTCATACTGTTGTTCCGAACGCTCTGCAATTTTGGCACCCGCCCAGGCTGCTATCAAGAACCCCCGCAAGTAATTGCGTGAGAGCTTGAGAGAGCACCAATAAAGTATATGAGCCGCCCCGGTTTCCGTAACAGGAAGCCGGGGCGGTTTTTTGCGCTCACGGAGGGGCAGATGAAAAACGCGGTATGAATATATACCATATAAAAATGAATATATGCTAAAATTTCGGGAAAATACTTGCATTTTCATTAAAATGAGTGTATTATAACACCTGCCGACGAAATGCCGACAATCAACAAGAGAGGGATCGATACTATGTCTTTGAAGAAGAAAATTGCTGCGGCTTTCATCGCCTGTGCGATGACGCTTGCCGTGGTTCCTTCCGCCTTCGCCTGTACAGCACTCTATGTCGGAAGCGACCTCACCGAGGATGGCACCACCATGTTTGGCCGGATCGAGGATCTGGGCACCAACGATTACAACAAGCTGTTCAACATCAGCCCCGCCGGGAAGCACACTGCAGGCGAGGTGTACGAGGGCTGCTACGGCTTTACCTACACCTTCACCCACGACAGCTACCGCTACACCGCCCGCCGGGACGACAACGGTCTGGGTGTCTGCCCGGACTGCGACAGCACCCACGAGCACACCCCCTATGAGGAGGCCGGCACCAACGAGAAGGGCGTCATGGTCTCTGCCACCGAGTCTCTCTACGGCACCGACGCCGTGCTGAGCGTAGACCCCTATGTGGACAACGGCATTGAGGAAGCTGAGATCACCACGGTGCTGCTGAGCGAAGCTTCCACGGCCCGCGAGGGTGTTGCCCTGCTGACCTCCATCTACGACAACGCCGGTGCAGCCGGCGGCTCCGGCGTGTTCATTGCCGACCAGAATGAGACCTGGTTCGTGGAGAACCTGACGGGCCACACCTACCTTGCCCTGAAGCTCTCCTCCAGCGTGGTCTTCATGCAGCCCAACATCGCCGCTATGGGCAAGATCGATCTGGATGACACCGACCATGTGGTGGCCTCTGCCAACCTGATCTCCGTGGCCCAGAAGGCCGGTACCTTTGTGGGCGACGCCGCTGCCAATGTCATCGATCTGGATGCCTCCTACAACGGCGACATCGCATCGGACCGCATGGCAGCCGGCCTGAACTACCTGTACGGCACCGACACCTTTACGAAGGACAACTACAGCGAGACCGACTTTGCCATCAGCAATGTCGGCGAGAACGGTGCCATCGTCCCGGTCTACTCCAACATCCAGCTGACCAAGAAGTTCTCGGTGGAGGATTCCATCCACTTCTTTCAGACCGAGCCCATCGGCAAGACGGGCAATGTGGAGACTCATCTGTTCCAGGTGAGCGCTACCGGCGATCTGAACACCGCCATTACCGAGTGGACCGCTTTTGACGACGACGTGTACAACACCTTCGTCCCTTACTATCCGATGCTGACCACCGACACCGCAGATGTCTACAAGGTCTCGGTCCATAAGGTCACCCGTTCCGACGAGCAGCCCACCGAGGGCGTCTGGTATCAGGATGCCAAGGGCCGCTACTATACCTACCCGGACGACTGGACCGACTCCTTCTACGGCGTGCGTGACGCCCTCTCCAACCTGCTGACCTACGGCAGCAATGGCAATCAGGTCACCGCAAAGGATCAGGCTGCAGCCAAGGCCAGCTATGCCGCGCTCCAGCAGGAGATCATGGCCGACTACGCCGATATGAAGGCCGCCGTTGCCGCCGCCGACACGCTTGAGGCCAAGCAGGCTGCCGCCACCAACGCCAGCAATGCCATGAGCCAGAAGGTGTACAACACCACCCTGAAGATGTACAATAAGCTCCAGGCCAAGACGGCCGCCCGGGCATGGGTCAGCTCTCTGCTGCACTGAGGCGTTTCCCATAAAACCGCAGCGCCCCCGGTTTCCATGACAGGAAGCCGGGGCGGTTTTTTGCGCCATGCACCGGAACCCCTCTCCCCCGGGCGGGGGAGAGGGACGGAGGGCCATGCGGCAGGATCGTGACTTGGAGGATTATTATGCATAACTGGGAGAGCGTCTTCGGATGCTCTCCCTTTACTTTTGCAGGGCAGTCCGTGTGGATCGTCCTGTTTCTTTATATAAGGAGAAGATAGCTTACACCGGCACATCCATCACCCGCCCGGAATGGTTGAAGCTCTACCGGATTTTGAAATCCGGTGATATAGAGGTGTTCGATTCAGTATCCCGGATGTCCAGAAATGCAGAAGAAGGTTTTACTTTGTACGAAGACCTCTACCACAAGGGCATCCGGCTGGTGTTCTTGAAAGAGCACCACATCGACACCGAGACCTACAAAAAAGCCCTGTCCGGCAGCATTGCCATGACAGGGACAAATGTGGACTTCATCTTGAAGGGCATCAACGAGTATCTGATGGCCTTGGCTAAGGAGCAGATCAAGCTGGCCTTTGAGCAGTCCGAAAAAGAAGTTGCCGATCTGCACCAGCGCACCCGTGAGGGACTGTTGACCGCCCGGCTGAACGGCAAGCAGGTTGGCCGTAAGAAAGGCATTGGCTTTGAAACCAAAAAGTCCAAAGCAGCCAAGGAGAAGATCCGTATCCATTGTAAGGCGTTCGGCGGCACATTGGATGACATGGAGTGCATGAAATTGACTGGGCTTGCCCGGAATACCTATTATAAATATAAGCGGCAGATTCGGGCTGAGTTGACTGACGAGGGAAAACTTAAAAAGGAAGAGTTGTTATGCAAAACGAAAAATGTGTAAAAGATGAACCCCATAGCGAATTTACAAAGGAGGAACAACAGGAATTTTTGAATTTGTTGAATCGCATAACCCCGGAACAACGTGAAGCACTGAAAAAAGTTCTGAAGTCCTTTATCTAATGAAGAAGGATGCCAGGTGACGCAATGGTCGCCGGCATCCTTCTTTTTTGTAAGGGTTTGCTTTATTCAGGCAGAAATGCCCGAATCAAATCCAAAATAGCGATTCTTTGCGAGGGCGAAAGTCTATCCCAGATGGTCAAAAGGGATTTCTGCTCCTCTGTCAAATGGTGAACGGCAGCGTCCTCTTCAAAAAATTGCGAGAGTGTGATACCAAGGCCGTGACATATTTTTTCAATTGAGGTCACGTTAGGCTGAAGGTTTCGTCTGCGCCACGTTGATAAGGTGGATTGCGTCAGACCAGAGTTCTCGGCAAGTGTGTATTCAGACCATCCACGAGCCAACCGCTCCCGGTCAATCCTTCCCAGAATGTCAAAGTTTGGCTTCTCGCGTTCCATGTCATAGACCTCCTTGGATAAATCGTAGTGTTACTTACGATTTTAAGGGCGGATGGCTTGACAGGTAATTCTATAAATCGTATAATTTTAACAAGATAAATCCAATTACAGGCGAGTGCATTGAGCGTTATGGAAAAGGGGATGAATCGAAAACAGCAAGTTGCAAGGGTTCAATTCTGTGTGGCGGTACATTTGAGAAAGGTTGGAGCAAAAAAGATGGAAATGGTTGTCTTTATCGTGTATTGTGTGTTGAGTTACTGGGCGGTCGGGCAGACCATCTACGCAAACAAAATTCAAATTGGGCCAATGAAGGATATTTTCCTGACAAGATTTGTTCTTGGCGTGCTGCTGGGACTGATTTTGATTCCAGTGGCGATTCTGAAAAAGCTGTTCATCCATTGAGATGGGAGGAAACATCATGAAAGAACGATTTGAAATCTATGATGGCAGTGCAGAAGCTAAAAAAGCCAAAGGAAAATCCAAAAATCTGAGCGGCTTTCATCCGCTGTTTACCGCAGCTGCCCGCAGAAGCATTGCGCTGGATTCCTTAAAGATCTGGCTGCTGCTGGGGTTCGTTGTGGGCGTGGTGACAGGTGTTGCAACCGGTGCCGGAGCAGTGTCGGTCCTTTTGGGGCTTCTGATCGCCGCAGTGATCTACTTCGGCTTCCGGGATGATGTCTACAAAAAAGTATACGGCCCGGAGCATGATAGAGGCCAGCTGCCGTTGCCGGAAGGAATGAGCTGGGAGGAAGCCGTAGACCGCATCCGCCGTGGATTTGCCAACCCGGACGTTGAACAGGTCACAGATACTGCGGATGCCATGACCTTTTACAGCAAAAAGCGTGGTACTTATCAACTGAAAAACACAGCCGATGGTCTGAAAATGACCATCCTGACCAAACCGTCCAAAAGCAGTAAGAAAGAATATCTGTATGCAGTTTTCAGCAGCGTTCTGCTGTCGCAGGTGATCGCCATCCTGTACCCTGAAAAAATTTCTGCGGAGCAGGTGGAAGAAGAAAAGGCAGCGGTTCGGAAGCTGTTCGGCGCACACAAGATGCCGTTGTTGATTGAGCTGGCGATTACGGCGGCGTTTGTCGCGTTTGCGGTATATATGTTATATCCTGTGCTTTACTCAGACAATGCTCGCTCCAAAGGAATTTCGGACGGATACTTTAGTGCTTTTCCGGCAGGAGCAACGGTTGGCGAGGTATTGGACGATTTTTTTGCAAATGGAACGTGGGAAAACTATGAACAGGACGGAGTGACTTTTGTCCACTACAGCGGTGAGTGCGTCAGCACACAAACGGGAGAAAAAGCCACCGTTGGCATCTATTTCAAGTTGAATGATGACGGCTCTTTTGAAATCGACCGGATGACCATGGACGGTGAAACGATGAACCTATTAAGGCAGAACATCACGCTTTCCGAGATCAGTAACAGCTATTGCAACGATCATGGAATTGCCAGCAGCAATGCGCTTGACGAATTGGAAAATGCTTTGGATGATGCGCTTGCAGATTCATCTTCCAGCGTCAGCATGGCAGAACCTGAGAGCGAAACCTACACAGAGGATACGGATTCCGACAATTCTGCCCAGACGGCTACCAGATCAGACCGTAAAGTTGTTAGCACGAATGGAATGGATACCTATTCGGAACTTTCTGGCGAGATCTCTGTAGACGTCAACTCCTATGAGTTTGGAGAAATGCCGGAAAGCACGAAAGAGTACTACCTCAGCTATGGGAGTGATTTTAAGACTGCATGGCTGAATGCAATGTATACGGATGTATACGAATACAGTGGAAAGTATAGCAATCTGGATGCTTTGTCACGATTTATAGAGTATCTGAAGTTTTACGATGAAGCTACTGATTATATGGAAGTTGAGGGGATGATACAAGACCTTCATGAGATATGGTATGATTTTGACATCGAAACATTGACGGAGGAAGATGCGGGAGTATATGTGGACAGAGTGATTCAGATGGCTGAAGCCAACGGTGCTGAAATACAGATTTGGTAAAAGTACAAGAGTGTAAAATCCTTCTGGAAATTTGGCGGACGAACGCATTAAAAATCAATAAGATTAAATCCCGCTGGATTCCTGCTGCGGAGTCCAACGGGATTCTTTTTGCCCCAAACGAAGGATACGGCTCACTGACAGTGGCTCATATACTGGATCAGGTCTTGTTTGTAAACCTTCCAGAGTTTTCCCATCTTGAAGGCGGGAATTTCGCCGCTGTTCAGAAGACGAAGCAGTAGATTTCTTCCAACATGTGTAATTTCCATGACCTGCCGGAAGCTCAGGACATCGGGATAGTTGTCTAGCATTGAAAATCAACTCCATTCTTGTGATTCTGGTGAATTTTCGTTCTGTTTTGCACGGATCATTTTTTGTTCGCTCAAAGCCCTTGTATCCTTGTGCATAAGGGCGCACATGGAAATCTGCCGCATTGACGATCGTTCAGGATGCGGCAAGGGATGATCACGTCGTTGATCTCTAATTTTTCCAAAGCCTTTGCGATTTTCTTTTTATGATGTATCTTATCAGTCAGTTCCGGCTCATCCTGCGCTGCGATATACGCAGCGACAAGTTCTTTGGTATCGTCATCAAGGTTGCTCGTTTGTACGGCTTTCAGAGCAGTTGGAACGTTACACCACGAATGCTTGCCAAAAAAATCGACGGCATACCGATATAGAAAGAACGGAATATCATCGCTGATTTATCCAAAATAATGAAACAGCGCATGATTCCTAAACCGGAGTTTTGAAGATTCCAACTTATCGTGTTCAAATTCTTTCAGACTGGGGCGCTTTAATTGAATTTCATATCGAATCAGATTTTTTGAGCGTTCCAAATCATCTGGAGAAATCGGATAGCTCTCCTTTTCACAATTCAAGAGCTGCTGATGCTTGTCATAGAGTGCAAAATCGTACCACGTTTTTTCAAATTTACAGCTTCGGATCTCATTGTGCTGGTTATAGTGCAGTGCGCGACCTTTCCTGTACGGGTCAACGCTTCCTGCATAACGAATAATTTTTACCATCAGCGAGGGATCGCATTTCACATAGAAGTCTTGTGTAATATCCAACCGATGCATTTTCCATTTAACAGACTCCTCAATTTCAAGGAGTCCAAGCTGCTCCAATTCATCCAGAAATGCCTGCTCTTGCATGACCAAACCTTCTGGTGATAAGTCTGTTAAACTTAAACGAGATGGATCACCTGCAATCCGAGCGAGGTTCACACCAGATAACGTTATGTATCGCTTCTTAAAATCTGGATAATCTGCCAATGTGATGGTCAAACCGCCATCCTTTCTTTTATAAGAGTAGCCTTTTTTCGAGGAGCCATGATACGGAATCCGATAGTATTTTCCAGCGGATACCATTTTTTGAATTGCCATAAAAACTGTGCGTTTCGCTTCGCAATCGGTATACGTTCCATTCACTTCAAACGTATGAATGGAAGGTGCTAAAAGTGGGAGCTTCTTTGCCATTGTCATAAAAAACACCTCTTTTTGTGATTTATCAGGATGTTATGAATCAAATAAAAATTGATCGGGAGGAACAACTACTATAAAAACGCATAGCATTCTATCTGGTGATTTATGACACTGTTATCCATAGATCGAAATCTAATAGAATGATAATAAACTGCTTTTTGGGGCTTTCTTATAGGGCGATTTGATCAAAGGCAGCGTATTTTCTATCTTTGCACTTCAAATTCATTGTGACAAATGAAAAAATCATTACAGATCACAGTAAATCCAGTTTCGACATTTGGGATGGTTTTCGTCCGATCAGACAGGTCTGGTTTTCTTTATCAAGAGCCAGTGGGCATTTTGTGTCTTGTTTTGTGAGTGGAAAGAAGGTACAATAATAGCAAATGACTCACATCTGCGAGGTGATACCATGCTGAACATCTACTTTGGAGATATGCCGGAGGCAGTCTACAATACCTGTCTCTTATACACATCTGACGCTGCCGACGAAGAGGATAGTG
>ENA-OXTJ01000532-OXTJ01000532.1-human-gut-metagenome-genome-assembly--contig:-NODE-532-length-12528-cov-6.746092_pt1 | contig 12528 bp, 9 predicted proteins | sample MGYA00249342_ERZ652646 | MGnify/ENA primary metagenome ERZ652646 (study PRJEB26925, sample SAMN05826522) | human gut metagenome | biome: ENVO:2100002; feature: ENVO:00000062; material: ENVO:00002003...
CGGCATACGAGATCCTCTCCGGTCTCGTGGGCTCGGAGATGTGTATAAGAGACAGTTGTTGGAGTCGGCGAAGTAGGCCGCCAGCCGGCTGATGAATCCTCCCTTGTCGGGCCGTGCAAGCGTGTCGGGCACGGCCATGTCGCGGCGCAGCGAGTCGCCGGCGGGCGGGCTGTTTTGCGCCCGCAGTCCCATGGCGGCAAGCAGCAGTCCCGGAAGCAGCGCAAGTCTTGCTGCCCGAGGCAGGGTGGGGCGCGGTTTAGAACACCAGCCTGACATTGTCTATCCAGATCGTGTTGCCCGGCGAACCGATGAAGGCGCCGCCGTTGCTCGACGAGAATTGCACGATGAGATGCGTGGGTTGCTCGCCGGCATCGGCCCAGCCCACCTCTTTCAGCACCACGCTCTTGCCCTTGCTGTTGCGCACGTAGTCGGTCTGCCGCAGGCCCATCAGCCGTTCGTTGTAGCCCTGCCGGTGGCGCAGGTCGCCGTAGAGCACCTGATAGGTGGCATTGTTCACCCATCCGCTGCTGCTGTTGCGATATTCCACCACCACCGTGCCCACGCGCTTGGCCGTCACGTTGCCCTTGCTGTCCTCGCTGCGCTTCTGGAGCAGGAGCACCGCCGTGGCACAGTCTTTGCCCGCCACGGTCTGCACTTTGCTGAATCCCGTCTGCTTGATGCGGTTGGGCTCGTTGGTCAGTGCCACCCGGTAGTCAAACCGGAGTGCTTTTGGCCGCTTGGTGTAGGGGATGCCCCAGTTCAGCGCGCGTTCGCCGTCTTTCGATCCGCTGATGGGTTCATGCACGTCGCCGAGGAAGATGGAGCCCGCCGCGAGCACACTGATGTCGATCATGCCCAGCACCTTCACGTGCTCTATGTGGGTGGTCAGCTTGGCGCAGTAGCCGTTGCCGCGCGCCTCGCGATACACCGAACTGTTGGTCTTCACGATGCCCATCACCTTGGCCATCACGTTCGACGTGGCCCACGGTGACTTGCCGAGGTTCTTGTAGGGCACGTTCCCGTTGACGGTGCGGTCGGGCCCTATCTCATAGAGTGTCTTGGCGTTGCCGCCGATGATGTCCGACTCCTTGATGTTGCGAGCCACCCAGTGGTTCATGTTGCCGTAAAGAATCGGCTCTTCCCGCTCCTGCGCCACGCTCGCTGTGGCCAGCAGGCAAGCCATTACTGTTATTGCTATTTGTTTGTACATAATAAAACCTTGTTCCTAAGAGACCCCCAACCCCCTAAAGGGGGCTTTGCAAACCTGCTTGTGGAAACTTTACCAACTTGTTTAAGGAGCTTTAGCAGGCTTTCTTCCGCCAGGCCCTCCCCTCCTTCGGAGGGGCCGGGGGAGGCTGTAGGGGGCTTTCTACACCCTCTTCACCTGTTTGACCCCCTTCACCGCACGAAGTTTCTTCATCAACGCCTCGAGCTTCGACGTGTCATCGAGCAGCACGGTGATGTTGCCGTTGAAGAGTCCGTCGTGCGAGTCGATGTTGATGTTGCGCATGGTGAGTTTGTCCTCCTTGGAGATGATGTTGGTGATGTTGCTCACGATGCCGATGTCGTCGTTGCCCACGATGCGCAGCACAATGGCATACTGCGAAGTGCCCTTGCCGCTCCAGCGCGCCTTCACGATGCGGTAGCCGAAACGCTTGCGCAGTTCGGGCGCGTTGGGGCAGTCGGCCCGGTGGATGGTGATGCCCCCGCTCACGGTGACGAAACCGAACACGTCGTCGCCGTAGATGGGTCGGCAGCATTGTGCCAGCTTGTAGTCGATGCCCTTGAGGTTGCGGTCGATGACCAGCACATCGTCGCTCTGCCTCGTGCGCTCCTCGTCGGGACTCTCAAACTCAAACTCCTCTGCACTCTTCGCCTCCCGCGGCGCATTGAGGTTGAGGTCGTGGTTGCGCACCTCGATGTAGCGTTCTATCACCGTGTTGGCGTCGAGCCGCTCCTCGGCGATGTCCTTGTAGAAGTCGCTCACCTCCTTGTAGCCCAACTTCTTGATGAGATGGCCCATGATGCTCTCCTCCATGTCGAGCTTGCGGTTTTTGAATCTCCGCTCGAGCATCTCCTTGGCGAAGAGCCCGTCCTTGGCCTGCGTCTCCTTCAGTGCCAGTCGTATCTTGGCCTTGGCCTTGGCACTCTTCACGAGGTTGAGCCAGTCGCGCTTGGGCGTCTGGCTGTTCTGCGTGAGCACCTCCACCGTGTCGCCCGAGCGCAGCTGGTGGCGGAACGACACCGCCTTGCCGTTGATGCGTCCCCCCACACAGGTGTTGCCCAGCCGCGAGTGTATGTGGTAGGCGAAGTCGAGCACGGTGGCCCCCTTCGGGAATTTGAGCAAGTCGCCCTTGGGCGTGAACACGTAGATTTCGTCCTCGTAAAGGTCGAGGCGGAACTGGTCCATCAGCTGCAAGTCGTCGTTGTTCTCCAGTGCCGAGCGTATGTTGGCCAGCCACTCGTCTATGCCCCCCTCGCTCTTCACGCCCTTGTACCGCCAGTGGGCGGCCAGTCCGTGTTCGGCCACGTTGTCCATGCGCTCGGTGCGTATCTGCACCTCCACCCATTTGTTTTCCGGCCCCAGCACGGTGATGTGCAGACTCTCATAGCCGTTCGACTTCGGCACGCTCAGCCAGTCGCGCAGCCGTTTGGGGTTGGGCTGGTACATGTCAGTCACGAGCGAGAACACCTGCCAGCACTGCATTTTCTCCTGCTCCGGCGGCGCGTCGAGGATGATGCGTATGGCAAAGAGGTCGTACACACCTTCGAAGGTGCAGCGCTGCTTCTTCATCTTCTGCCAGATGGAGTGTATGCTCTTCGTGCGCCCCTTGATGTGGAACTTGAGTCCCACCGCCGCCAGTTTGCCCTCTATGGGTTCCGTAAACCGCTTGATGTAGGCGTCACGCGCCTGCTTGGTGGCGTTGAGTTTGTCCTTGATGTGGTAGTAGGCATCGTGTTCGAGATATTTCAGGCTCAAGTCTTCCAGTTCGCGCTTCAGCTGATAGAGTCCCAGTTTGTGGGCCAGCGGCGCATAGAGATAGCTCGCCTCCTCGCTCACGCGCATCTTGGCCTCCACGGCCTCCGTGTCGCGTATGCGGCGCATCACGTTCACCCTGTCGGCTATCATGATGAGTATCACCTGCATGTCTTCTGCGAAAGAGATGAGCAGGTTGCGGAAGTTCTCGCTCTCGATGACTGGTGTCTTCTTGTAGAGTTCGTGTATGCGCACCAGTCCGCGGATGATGTGGGCCACGCCCTCGCCAAACTTCTCCGCCATCTGCTCGAGTGTGGCAAATCCGTTCACCACATTATTATATAATAGGATGGCCAGCACCCCGTCGCGCCTGAGTCCGATGTCGCCCACGGCTATCTCCGCCGTTTGGCAGGCATGCACGATGGGGTTCAGTCCGAAGATGTCGCGCTGTATCTGGTTTTGTTCGATGGCCCGCCTGATGTGGCTGCGCAGTTTGCGCTCGTCTTCGCGGCTGAACGAGTCGCCCAGTGTGGTCCTCAGCCGCTGCATGCAGCCGATGGCCTCCTTGATTTCCTCTCGGGTGAATGTGAATTTTTCTTCGGGCATAGTTTTGTCAGGGGTTAAAGGGAAATTGATAACGGAGTTGTGGGCGTATTGTCATCCACTTTAATTGTACCGAATCCGGTACAATTATCTCTATCTTGAACGTTTATCTTTGCCATAGGCAGCGTGTGCTATTGTGTTTATGCACTGCAAAGTTACAAAAAAACCGCGCGATAATTTCTGTTTTTGCATTTTTTGTCCTATATTTGCGATAGAATACCATAAATGTTAGAGATATGCTGAATCAACAAGACCTTAAACAGATTGCCGCCCACGGCATCACCGAAGCGCAGGTGGAGCGGCAGTTGTCGCAGTTCAAGACCGGTTTCCCCTTTCTCCGGCTCGAAGGGCCGGCAGCCATCGGTGCAGGCATCATGGCTCCGGAGTCCGCCGAGCGCGATGCCTACATCAAGGCGTGGGAGGCGTATAAGACCGAGGGCCACCGCATCGTGAAGTTTGTGCCGGCTTCGGGGGCGGCCAGCCGCATGTTCAAGAATCTTTTCGCCTTTCTCGAGGCCCCCTACGACGTGCCCACCACCGACTTTGAGAAGCGGTTCTTCGACCACATTGGGCATTTCGCCTTCCGCCACGCGCTCGACGACAGCTGTCGGGCCTCCGAGGGCAAAGACCTTAAGGCCCTGCTTGCCGCCGGCGAATACAAGACCATCGTGGCCCTCCTGCTCGAAGGTAAGGGGCTGGGCTACGGACAGTTGCCCAAGGGGCTGCTCCTCTTCCACGACTATCCCGACGGCCCGCGCACGCCGATGGAGGAGCACCTCGTCGAGGCGGCACTCTATGCCGGTTCGGGCGGCGAGGCCAATGTCCACTTCACCGTGAGCCACGACCATCTCGCGCTGTTCCGCCGGCGGGTGGACGAGAAGTTGGCCTACTACGAGAAGATGTTCGGGGTGAAGTTCAACATCTCCTTCTCCGAACAGAAACCGAGCACCGACACCGTGGCGGCCAATCCCGACGGCACGCCCTTCCGCAACGACGACGGCACGCTGCTCTTCCGGCCCGGCGGCCACGGCGCGCTCATCGAAAATCTCAACGACATCGAGGCCGATGTGGTGTTTGTGAAGAACATCGACAACGTGGTGCCCGACCGCCTGAAGGGCGACACCGTGACCTACAAACAGCTGCTGGCCGGCATCCTCGTGACGTTGCAGCGCCGCGCCTTCGACTATCTGCGCCGCCTCGAAGGGGGCGAGTGCAGCCATGCCCTGCTCGAAGAGATGATACGCTTCGTGCAGCGCGACCTCTGCTGCCGGCGGGCCGACATCAAGGAACTTGAAGATGCCGACCTCGTGATCTATCTCAAGAAGAAGCTCAACCGCCCGATGCGCGTGTGCGGGGTGGTGAAGAATGTGGGCGAACCGGGGGGCGGCCCCTTCCTCACCTACAATCAGGACGGCACCGTGAGTCTGCAAATACTCGAGTCGTCGCAGATAGACACAGCCAACGAGGCCTACATGAAGATGTTCACCGAGGGCACGCATTTCAACCCCGTGGATCTGGTCTGCGCCACGCGCGACTATCAGGGGCGGCCCTTCCCGCTGCTCGACTTCGTGGACCACTCCACGGGCTTCATCAGCAGCAAGAGCAAGAACGGGCGGCCGCTGAAGGCACTCGAACTGCCGGGCTTGTGGAACGGAGCCATGAGTGACTGGAACACCGTGTTTGTGGAGGTGCCGTTGTCTACGTTCAATCCCGTGAAAACGGTCAACGACTTGTTGAGGGAGGAACACCAGCCGGGGGTGGAAAAATAAAAAAAAGGCCCCACTGAGATCCCCCCAAACGGATCTCCATCGAGCTCCCCATCCCTCTGAAAAAGGGGCTTCCGTTCCACCTGTTCACAGAATGTCGAAGTCCCAAAATTAGGGGGATGGGGCTTTTAGAAATATTTTTTCTAATAATCTATAAGGAAAATCACACATTTGTTTGCGTAATATGATTTTTTTACTTACCTTTACAAACAATTTCATGAAGAGTAACTGATGGAAAGTTATAAAAGCAGGTATCATCTTTTCTTTTTTGCAAGTATTTATCTATAAAATAAGTTACAAAATGAACAAAAATCAAGTTATGAGACAGACTTACGACAAGCCTGAACTTCAACTTTTTAAAGTCCGTATTGTCGGACATTTGTTGGAAGGCTCTACTTCCGGCGGACATGTATCTGCCGATGACGACGAAACTTTGAGTACCAAAAAAGGTTTCTTTTTTGAGAGTGAGAAACAGACTTCGGCAGATCGCAAGAAGCTGTGGGAAGATTAGAGAGAGTAACCAAAGGAATCAGAATTTCAAAAACATTAGAGAAAATGAAGCATTATCAATTATGGGCAGTGTCTGCCATCGCATGTCTTGCGTTGGCAAGCTGTGGTAACGATGACACGGTTCAGGGAGATGGCAGCCAGGGAGAAAAAGAACTCAAGGGCCTGACGGAGTTTGCCGTCAAAGTGACAGAACAACCTACCGCCACTCGCACGACAGGCCTTTACACCGGTTCGCGTATAGATTTCTATTGGACGAAAGATGACCGGTTGTGGGTGAACAATACCGCTACATCTACACTTATTCAAAGCACCAGAGACAATATCAATAGCCAACTCATAGACGGTGGTGTCACAAAGGTGCCCACAGCCAAGTTCTATTTCCCGGGCACATACACGGAGGCCACTTATCCGGTGCGCTATACGGGTTATGGCAACAATGCAGGTGATAAGGTGACAATCAAGGCGGCGCAGGCGCAGACCACGCCTAACGACGGTTCACACATCGGAGCCGATGGCGACTGTGGCACGGCTATCGCTAATAGAGGCGGTGACGGTAAATACACGTTCACACTTTTACACAAGGCTGCCTATCTCACTTTCACTCCCTATTATAGCCACGGTTTTGCAGACGATGTGAAAGTGACACAGATCAAAGTGACAGCCAACGAGGCTTTGGCCGGCGAGTTTGACTTCGATGACAGCGGTATCAAACTCTCGACACGCCCCACTGCAAGTGCGGATAACCGGAGCATCACGCTCACGCTGAATGGTGGAAACGGTTTTGGCATCCCGTCGGCACCCGACCATGCCAAGAATGCGGCCATCATGGTACTTGCCCCCGGCAAATACACCGGCTTCACAGTGGAATACACGCTCTACGACCAAGCGACGCAGGTTGGGGGAACCGTCACGAAAGTGTATGACAAGTTGACCCTCAACGAAGGAAAAAACAGACCGGTGGCTGCCAATCTTGCAGTGACTCACTACAATGCCAATGCCTATTCTATGTGGGATGCCACCCAGTACTATTGGAAAGGATACGAGGACGATCAGCCTATCCTCAACAAACAGACAAACGACAATTACCCCAAGAGTGCCACGGACCCCCGTTGGTATAATCCGGCTCCTGCTGTCACTCCTCCTGCTTCTGCTAAGTACGATTGCAAAGATTGTCCCAATATGAACGAACTCCGTTGGTATGCCCAGCACGGTGCTCCTCATTGGGATAGCAATACCCTTTGGGCTGCAATGAAACATCTACATAAAGGTGGTATGTGGCTGAAGAAGCAGGGTGTCATCGCGGTGGCCAACTCCACAAGCACGGACATCATGAAGAAGGAAGCCCCGAATGGTCTTGACTATACCGCTGTAAATAACGGGGCAGCGGCCAAATATATCAACAAGTCCATTAAGTCCGGCAAACCGTCTGACATTTCTGACTATTTCTACCTCCCTGCTCTTGGCGATTACTACAATAATGGAGAACTACAGAATGTGGGTACCTCCGGCTCTTATTGGTCGTGTACATCTAATCCGAATGACTCGAATGGAGGAGCGTTCGCTCTTATCATCAGTGAGAAAGAAGTAGAAGCAAGCTTTTTCTTCCGTACACACGGTTTCTGCATTTGGAAAGCAGATAAAGCTCCTGAAAGTGAGTAAGTGGCGGAGCGCATGACGGCCGAATAGCCCCGGCCCCTATATACTTTTCATCACGGCAGGTACCATATTGCATGGTGCCTGCCGCTTTTTAATTGGTGCCATCGCCATTTCCTTGACTATTTCCTTAACAGGTCTTTTTCCCCAACTTTCCCCACTTATCGTTCGTCGTCTGCATTTTTTTTCTTATCTTTGCAAGGTTTTTAGAATCAATCAAGTATCATTATATTATGAGCAAGCAAGTAGAGAAAATCAAAGAGCTCCTCGCCAAGCGCGAGCAGGCTCGTCTTGGCGGCGGCGAAAAAGCTATCGAGAAGCAGCACGCCCGCGGCAAATACACGGCGCGTGAGCGCATCGACATGCTCGTCGACGCAGGCAGTTTCGAGGAATACGACATGTTCAAGCTCCATCGCTGCCACAACTTCGGCATGGAGAAGAAGCAGTTCCCCGGCGACGGCGTAGTGGCCGGTTCGGCCACCATCGACGGCCGGTTGGTGTATGTCTACGCCCAAGACTTCACCGTCAACGGCGGTTCGCTCTCCGAGACCATGGCCCAGAAGATATGCAAGGTGATGGACATGGCCATGCAGAACGGCGCACCCGTGATTTGCATGAACGACTCCGGTGGTGCCCGCATTCAGGAAGGCATCTCGGCACTGGCCGGCTACGGTGAGATTTTCGAACGCAACATCCTTGCCTCGGGCGTCATCCCGCAGATTTCGGCCATCATGGGTCCGTGTGCCGGCGGTGCTGTCTATTCGCCCGCGCTCACCGACTTCGTGCTGATGATGGAGAACACATCCTACATGTTCCTCACCGGCCCCAAAGTGGTGAAGACCGTGACGGGTGAAGACATCGACGCCGAACACCTCGGCGGAGCCAGCGTGCATGCCACCAAGAGCGGCGTGACACAGTTCACCGCCAAGACCGAGGAGGATGCCATGGCACTCATCAAGACCCTGCTGAGCTACATCCCCTCCAACAACATGGAGGAAGCTCCCCGCACGGAGTGTACCGACCCCATCAGCCGCATGGACGACTCGCTCAACGAAATCATCCCCGACGACCCCAACACGGCCTATGATATGTATAAGGTGATCAGTGCCATCACCGACGAGGGCGAGTTCTTCGAGGTGCAGCCCAAGTTTGCCAAGAACATCATCACCGGCTTCGCCCGCTTCAACGGCCAGAGTGTGGGCATCGTGGCCAACCAGCCCATGGCCTACGCCGGTGTGCTCGATGTGAACGCCAGCCGCAAGGGGGCGCGCTTCGTGCGCTTCTGCGATGCGTTCAACATCCCCATCGTGAGCCTCGTCGACGTGCCCGGATTCCTCCCCGGAACGGGTCAGGAATACAATGCCGTGATTCTCCACGGGGCACAGCTGCTCTACGCCTACGGCGAAGCCACCGTGCCCAAGATCACCATCACCCTGCGCAAGAGCTACGGCGGAAGCCACATCGTGATGGGATGCAAGCAGTTGCGGGCCGACCTCAACTTTGCATGGCCCTCGTCCGAAATTGCCGTGATGGGTGCCAGCGGTGCCGTGGCCGTGCTCAGTGCCCGTGAGGCCAAGGCCAAGAAGGAGGCCGGAGAAGACGTGAAGGCCTTCCTCGCCGAGAAGGAGGAGGAATATACCGAGCTCTTCGCCAACCCCTATCAGGCTGCATCGTTCGGCTATATCGACGATGTGATAGAACCGCGCAACACGCGCTTCCGCATCTGTCGGGGACTGGCGCAGTTGGCCACCAAGCGGCAGAGTCTGCCGGCCAAGAAGCATGGCTGCATGCCCATGTAAGGGCCGCGGGAAAGAGACTGCAAACACAACCATTCAAAGGAGAAAACGACAATGGATAAGAATATCTATGCGGCTATTGCCATGGCTCTCTTCGAGTATCAAGGCAACAACGTACACGACAAGGAGTCGGGCGTCATCACTATCAAGTCCCACTACACGTCGTGGAACGCAAAGTTTCTCACGATGACCGCACATCCGTAAAACAAACAAGAGTCCAAAGATTTTTTTGATTATGAAAGAATATAAGTACACCATCGATGGCAAGGAATACAAGGTGGCCATCGGTGACATTGAGGAGAATGTCGCTCACGTGACCGTGAACGGCGAGAAATTCAAGGTGGAAATGGAGCCGGAGGCTGAACCCGAAAAGAAGAAGGTGGTGCTCGGCCAACCGGTGGAGTCGACCGACGAGACTGCCACTCCGGCTGCCAATGTCAACACGGCCAATGCCGTGAAGGCTCCACTGCCGGGCACGATCACTTCCATCAACGTGGCCGTGGGCGACGAGGTGAGTGCCGGCGACACCGTGGTGGTGCTTGAGGCCATGAAGATGCAAAACAACATCGAGGCCGAAAAGAGCGGCAAGGTGACTGCCATCTGCGTGAAGCAGGGACAGGCCGTGCTCGAAGAGGACGCACTGGTGGTGATTGAGTAAAAAAGACACAGACCCACACACCCACAGAGATCCCCCATCCCCCTAAAGGGGGCTTACATCCCTGCAAACAGTTGGATGGTAAAGCCCCCTTTAGGGGGGTGGGGGCTTCTTTTTTTTGGGGGTATAGCACAAACTATTAAATCTTTCGAAAAAGCCTTACACGGAGTTTTCCCATACTCGCCTTTCCGTGCTTTCCCATCCGCCTTGTTCTCCCCGTCAGGCCCATTAGGTTTCCCGCCAAGTCCAAACGATTTTGCCGGACGGCCACACTTGGAAGTTCGTTTGGGCCGAATGAAAGGTCAAAAGGGCCCCTTATGCACGGCCATTCGGGCCGGATGACACCCCGCAAAGTAGGGTGGAAAGTCCCCTTGGGAGGAGTGGGGACTTTCAGGGCATAAAAAAAGGAGCACCTGCGTGCTCCTTTTGCCATTGCAAAGATACTGCATAAATGGGCAAAATGCAAATTGGAAAAGAAAAAAGGAGACAAAACGCGGCCGCCCCCCACAGTCTTTCTCCATATTGCCCCCGCGTTTTTTCGGCTTTTCTTTGTCTGCTGTGGGGTCGGGGAAGGAGAAATTCGCATTCACCGATACGCATAAAAAAATCGGAGTTTGCAAGCATCATGCCTGCAGGCTCCGATTGTTTTGTCTATCAAGGTGGGGGAGTGTGGGACTGTTTTCTTTGTCCCTCCGGCCTTGTTCACCTTTCTTTAATCAATTCCAAACGCTTTCTGTTGAGGGAGCCGTGTAGTTCTCTTCATCCTCATAGTAGAAACCATCTTTACCCAACTGCTGGTGGTTGCCAACTTGATTGTATGTGCCCATACTGGCCGCCAAGATTTGTTCGGTTTCCAATACTTTCACTTTGATGTTCGGTTGCTGATATTTTTTCATTGTCGTCTTTAGTTTTTGTCAATGGTGATTACTGAATATATTTCTTGCCGTTTTTGATGACCACGCCTTTGTATGAGCGGTCCACGCGCTGGCCTGCGAGGTTGTACACAGCTCCGTCGGCAGCTGTCGGTTTGTTGGCCCGTGTGCCGTCGATGGCTGTTGTCTGGCCGTCGAAGCGGTAGCAGGTCTTGGCACCAGTGGCATTATCCTTCACACAGAGATAGGCCTTGTGAGCACCATTCTTGAATGCTTCGCCATTGGCTACGCCCCAGTAGAAGCCCACCGACCCCTCGGTGTTGTTGGCATCAAGCGAGAGCATGTAGTAGCGTTCGCCGCCCTCGGTGGTAGCTTCCTCGTCACTGCCCTTAAGCCAGTTGTCGGCAACGAGAGTACCTGCTTCGGAAGAAACATTGAAAGTGTAAGTCCCGGGGTTGCCATTAAGCAATACGCCTGTGCCTGCCGGGATGGTCTGGCCTTCAGCAAATGCCTCGTTCATCTTGAACGAACCAACGGCGAGGTTGCAAGTATAGCCTTTCACGCCTGTGGGCACGGTGAGTGCAAGTTTGGAATAATAGAGAGTGGCATAGCCCGTTTCCCCGATAGTCACGCTGACGGAAGTGGGCGCAGGCGTTTTCTTCTTATAAGTCACCATGATAGTATTAATATTCTGCTTATCCTTGGCAGTGAAACTAATTTCGTTTTCTTCCCCATTCTTCCATGATCCGTTGGTGAGATTGCTAAGGTTGTCTATTTTTGCTCCCTCCATCTTTACTTCTGTGATGGTATAGTCAGTAGGCACGGAGAAAGTAAGAGAATTTTTATTGTAAATGCGTAATTCTAATGTGCCTTTGCTGTTCCATATGCGGGGGGAAGTGCTTGCGGTACCTTTCTCCACCTTCATGGATACTTCTCCCAACTTATAGGGAGTTTTGGTGTTGATATTGGTTTTTCCACCCGATTTTTCCGGCTTTGCGATGCCTAATGCCTTCAAGCCCTCATCCGTGTTGAATGTGAATGTCACATTGTCTGCCTGTGCGTTGGCAGCCCCCCATACTGCCATGAGCAGCATGAGAATTGAAAAACGTAGTTTTCTTTTCATAGAGTTGTTGTGTTGTTAAGTTATTTAATTACTGATTGAGTCGTCGTTATTTTATTTCATTTCATGGTCATAAGACAGCAGCGGATAGATGCGCAGCTGTCTGCAATCTTTGTGGCTTTTTCATGGGTCACAACTGCAAAAGTAAGAAAATATTATGAGACGGGCAAGAAAAAAGCAAAATAAATTTAAGCCTCCTCTTTATAATGCTAAGATGCTGAAAGGTTTTGATGTTATTGGGAGCAGGGACTCTCTAAGTCCGGGCCAAGGCTTAATGCGCCCTGTGGGGGCTGTGAGTCGGCGGTTGTGCAGGTGTGCTATTTCATAGGTGTGTAGTCCTCGCTCTTGAGCAGTGCGGAGATGGTCACCTTCTTGTTGCGTGCCATGAAATAGTGTATCATGTCGACATATCTCGACCGGTAGAACTTGCGGCCGAGTGCCTGATTGGTCACCCACATCATCTTGGCCATGTGCAGGTCGCGGTCTATCTGCGGCCGCTGCTCGAAGTCGTTGATGGGGTAGAGGCTCAGCAGCTGTCTCTTATACACATCTCCGAGCCCACGAGACCAGAGAGGA
>ENA-OXTJ01000533-OXTJ01000533.1-human-gut-metagenome-genome-assembly--contig:-NODE-533-length-12512-cov-9.328329_pt1 | contig 12512 bp, 9 predicted proteins | sample MGYA00249342_ERZ652646 | MGnify/ENA primary metagenome ERZ652646 (study PRJEB26925, sample SAMN05826522) | human gut metagenome | biome: ENVO:2100002; feature: ENVO:00000062; material: ENVO:00002003...
CTTTTTCTTAAAAGTCAAGGCCGCGTTCCACGGACTTCCGAGATGAACCTTTTTTATGCGACTTCGAAGCGTCGGGCAGGGTGGGAAAAAAGATTTGCGCATCTTTTGAGCGAGCTTCATGTGCCTAGGGGATTTGCTTTAAGTAAAAGGAATTAGAGGGCGGAAGACGGCAAATTTCGGTTCGTATAATCGAAATTAACATCCTCGGGCTACAAGCCCTGGCATTCGACTTTCATTACTCAGGGGTGACCCCATGCAGATTTCCAAGATTACGCGCCGCAGCGCCATCGCGCTTTCCGTCGCTGCCGCGCTGACACTCGCGGGCTGCGGCGACAAGGAGCCCGCCAAGTCCGAACTCGTGCCCGTGGGCATCGTCCAGCTCGTTGAACACTCCGCCCTCGACGCCTGCACCAAGGGTGTCAAGGACGCGCTTGCCGAACGCGGCTACAAGGACGGCGTCAACATCAAGATCGACTTCCAGAACGCCCAGGGCGACCAGTCGAATCTGCACAACATCGCCACCCGCTTCGTCTCCAACAAGGACAAGCTGATCTTCGCCGTCGCGACGCCCGCCGCCCAGGCCGTGGCCACGACCGCCAAGGGCACGCCGATCGTTGCGACCGCCATCACCGACTTCGTCGCTGCCAAGCTTGTCAAGTCCGACGAACAGCCCGGCGGCAACGTCACGGGCGTCTCCGACCTCGGTCCGATCGAGGCCCAGCTCGAACTTCTTCTCAAGCTCGTCCCCGACGCCAAGGCCGTCGGCACGATCTACAACTCCAGCGAAATCAACTCCAAGTACCAGGTCGACATCTTCAAGAAGGCCGCCGAAAAGCGCGGCGTGCAGGTGCTCGAGGCCACGGTCTCCAACGTCAACGACATCCAGCAGGCCGCTGCCAGCCTCAACGGCAAGGTGCAGGGCATGTGGCTGCCGACGGACAACGTGCTTGCCAGCGCCATTCCCGCCCTCGCCAAGGTCGCCAACCCCTCCAAGATCCCCGTCATTGCGGGTGAGCGCGGCATGACCGAAGCGGGCTGTCTCGGTTCGATCTCGGTCGACTACTACGAAATTGGCCGCATGACGGGCCAGATGGGCGCCGACATTCTCGACGGCAAGAAGAAGCCGGCCGAGATGCCCGTCCAGCACGTGGCCAACGGCACGCCGGTCTTCAACATGAAGACGGCAGCCGCGATCGGCATCACGATTCCGGACGAACTCAAGAAGGGCGCAGTGCTCTTTCAGTAGCCTCTGAAGGAGGCCGCGCCTAGAGCGGAGCTTGTCGGGGACGCCGGTACGGCGTCTGCGGAGCTCCGCATTTTTTTGAATAGGCCGGCAGGAACAGATTCCGCCGGCGCTCCTACTTAAAAAACAATCGGCAACCCGAACCGCCGAGCGTACCTAGAAAAGGAAATTTCATGCTTGATCTCATTCTCTCGACCGTCGGCCAGGGACTTCAGTGGTCCGTTCTCGCGCTCGGCGTCTTCCTGACCTTCCGAATTCTCGACATCGCCGACCTGTCGGTCGAAGGCTCGTTCCCATTGGGCGCGGCCGTGGCCGCCACCGCCATCACGGCGGGACTCGGTCTGCCCGCCGCCTTTGTTCTGGCGCTCGTCGCGGGTTCGCTCGCGGGCGGCGTCACCGGCCTGCTGACGACGAAGCTCCGCATTCCCGCGCTGCTCGCCGGCATTCTGACGATGATCGGCCTCTATTCCGTGAACCTGCACGTGATGGGCAAGTCCAACGTCGGTCTTCTGCAGAATGAGACGGTCTTCACGATTCTTGAAAACAGCCTCGGCCTTTCCGTCGCCATGAGCGGCCTCGTCGTCGGCCTCGTCTTCGCAGTCGCCATCGCTGTGGTGATCTACTGGTTCTTCGGCACGGAGCTCGGCACCGCCGTGCGCGCCACAGGCTTCAATCCGCAGATGGCCCGCGCCCAAGGCATCAACACCAACACGATGGTCGTTCTCGGCCTCGTCATCTCGAACGGCCTTGTCGCTCTCTCGGGCGCCACCGTCGCTCAGGCCAACGGCTTCGCCGACGTCGGCATGGGCGTGGGCACGATCGTGATCGGCCTTGCCTCCGTCATCATCGGCGAGGTGCTCTTCTCCCCTAAGACGTTCAAGACGAGCCTCGCCGCCGTGATTCTCGGCTCCATCATCTACCGACTCGTCATTGCATTCGTGCTTGAAATGGGCATGCCGCCCAACGACCTCAAGCTCTTTACCGCCGTGCTCGTCGCCATTGCGCTGGCACTCCCGCTCATCAAGGAAAAGATGGCCGGCCTGCGCGCCCGCGCCTGACTTGTGAACTGAACACGAAGGAAAGAAAAAATGCTCGAACTCAAAAACGTCACCAAGACTTTCTTCGCCGGCACGGCCAATGAAAAGAAGGCGCTGCGAGGCGTCTCGTTCACGCTCGAGGACGGTGACTTCTGCACCGTGATCGGTTCGAACGGCGCGGGCAAGTCCACGACGCTCAATGCCATCGCGGGCGCGTTCCCGATCGACTCCGGCTCCATTCTCATCGACGGCGTCGATGTCTCCAGAATGCCCGAGTACAAGCGCGCCGCCTTCATCGGCCGCGTCTTTCAGGATCCGATGCGCGGCACGGCCGCAGGCATGATGATTTCCGAAAACCTTGCCATCGCCGACCGCCGCGGCCGCAGTCAGACGCTGCGCTGGAGCGACCGTGCGGACAGGACGGCCTACTTCACGGAGCTCGTCAAGATGCTCGGCCTCGGCCTTGAGAACCGCATGACGGCCCATGTGGGCCTGCTCTCGGGCGGTCAGCGTCAGGCGCTCACGCTGCTGATGGCCACGCTCGTGCGTCCCAAGCTCCTGCTGCTTGACGAACATACGGCCGCACTCGACCCGAAGACCGCCGCCAAGGTGCTTGAACTTACCGAAAAGCTCGTGACCGAACAGCAGCTCACGACGCTCATGATCACGCACAACATGCGTGACGCTCTCCGCTACGGCAACCGCCTCATCATGATGCACGACGGCCGTCCGATCCTTGACGTCAGGGGCGAGGAGAAGGCGAAGCTCACTGCCGTGGACCTCCTGCAGTTCTTCGAGAAGGCCGGCGACGGCGTTTCCGACAAGATGCTGCTCGGCTGACGTTCAGTGGAACCGCTGCAGAACCGCAAAGAAAAATCGGCCGCCCCGTAAGGGGCGGCCGATTTGCGTGGAGCCTTTCCTGATCAGCGCTTCTTCGACGACTTCCTCGCGAACCAGGTGAAGAACACCGGCACGAAGATGGTCGAGATGAAGGTGGCGGCGAGCATTCCGCCGAAGACGCCCGTACCCATGGAGTGGCGGGCCCCCGCGCCTGCGCCCGTCGCGATGATGAGCGGCACGACGCCGAGCACGAATGCAAAGGACGTCATCAGAATCGGGCGGAAGCGAAGACCCGCGGCCTCAATGGCGGCGTCGAAGGGACCCATTCCCTCCTCCATCTTCTGGGCCGCGAACTCCACGATCAGAATGGCGTTCTTGGCCGTGAGGCCGATGAGCACGAGTAGACCGATCTGGAAGTAGATGTCGTTGGGCGTGCCGCGCAGCCAGATGGCGGTCATGGCGCCGAGGAAGGCGTACGGGACGGCCAGCACGACGGCGATCGGCAGCGACCAACGCTCGTAGAGGGCGGCGAGGATGAGGAACATCATCAGGATGCCGAAGCCGAAGGCCGTGGCGGACGAGGCGCCGATGCGCTTTTCGTGGTAGGCCTGACCGACCCATTCGATCGTGTAGCCTTCGGGAAGCACTTCACGGGCGGTTTCCTCGACGATCCTGATGGCGTCGCCCGACGAGACGCCTTGAGCGGCCGCGCCGCTGAACTGAGCGGCGAGGTAGCCGTTCATGCGGGCGAGGGCCGCCGCACCGGACGTGCGCTCGGTGCGCACGAGCGCCGAGATGGGCACCATTTCACCCGAGCTCGAGCGCACGTAGCCCGACCCGATGTCCTCGGGCGTCGAACGGAACTGCGGAGCGGCCTGAACCACCACGCGGTAGATCTTGCCGTTGCGGGTGAAATCGTTGACGTACTTGCTGCCCATCAGATGGGAGATCGTGTCGTAGATGTCGTCGACGTCCACGCCGAGCGCAATCGCCTTGGTCTGGTCAACGTAGAGCTTGAGCTGGGGCGTGTCGGCCGTCAGGTAGCTGCGCAGGCCCGTAAGCTCGGGGCGGTCCTGAAGGGCGTCGAGGAAGTTTTCGGCGACGTTCTGCAGCACGAGCGGATTGTCGTTGCCGTGCGAGAGGATATAGCCCGAGAAGCCGTTCGTGGAGCCAAGGCCCTTGATGGCCGCAGGCAGCGCAGCCACGCCCTTGATGTCGGGGTGGGAGGCGACGTACTTCTGGAGGTCCTTCTGGATCTCCTCGGCGGTCTCCTTGCGGTCGTCCCAGTGCTTGAGCTTCAGGATGAAGGTCGATGCGTTGCTGCGGACGTCGCCGCTCATCGTGTCGTAGCCCACCATCGTCACGACGCTCTGCACGGCGTCGTTCTTCTTGAGGTGCTCGAGGATTTCGGTCGAGACGGCCTCGGTGCGGGGGAAGGCCGCGCCTTCGGGGAGCTGGACCGAGATGCGCACGATGCCCTGGTCCTCGCGCGGAATGAAGGAGGTTGGCGTGTGCTCGAGCATCTGCCAGCAGCCGGCCGTCACGGCGACGAGCAGGCCTGCGGTGATCACGCGGTGGCGCAGCGCCGCCTTGACGAGCTTGAGGAACCTGAGCGTGAAGGACGCGAGTCCGCGGTCGAAGGCCTGGAAGAACCTGTTCTTGCGCTCTTCGGGCTTCCTTTCCTTGAGAAGGATCGCGCAGAGCGCCGGCGTGAGCGTCAGGGCGACGAAGCCCGAGAGCACGACGGACAGGGCGACCGTCACGGCAAACTGGCGGTAGAGCTCGCCTGCGATGCCGCCGAGGAAGGCGACGGGGATGAAGACGGAGGCGAGCACGAGCACGATGGCGACGAGTGCGCCCGAGACCTCCTTCATGGCCTTCTGGGCCGCCTCGTAGGGGCCGAGGCCCTCGGTGCGCATGAGACGCTCGACGTTCTCAAGCACGACGATGGCATCGTCGACCACGATGCCGATCGAGAGCGTCATCGCGAAGAGCGTCAGCGTGTTGAGCGAGAAGCCGAAGAGCCAGAGGCCCGCCATCGTGCCGATGAGCGACACGGGCACTGCGAGCATCGGGATGAGCGTGGCGCGCCAGTTCTGCAGGAAGACGAAGACGACGAGGAGCACGAGGATGCCTGCCTCGAACAGCGTGTGGTAGACCTCGTTGAGGGAGGCGCCCACGAAGATCGACGTGTCGTCGGTGATGATGTAGTCGATCTTGTTTTCGGGGAACTGGGCGGCGAGCTCGACGATGCGGGCCTTGACGGCCTCGGCGGCCGCCATGGCGTTGGCGCCCGTCTGCAGGTAGACGCCGACGTTGACGCCCTGCGTGCCGTTGATGTCGACGCGGAACTCGTAGGAGCGCTTGCCGATTTCGGTCGTGGCGATGTCCTTCATGCGCACGAGCTTGTCGGGACCGTCAGCCTTGACGATGATGTCGGCGAACTCCTCGGCGGTGAGGAGCTGACCGGGCGTCGTGATCGTGTAGTAGAGCTGCTGCTCGGACACTGTGGGCGCCGTGCCCACGCGGCCCGCGCTTCGCTGCGCGTTCTGGGCCTCGATGGCGTTTTCGACGTCCTTGATCGTGATGCCCATGAGGCCCATCTTTTCGGGATCGAGCCAGATGCGCATGGCGGACTGCGCGTTGCCGAAGACGCTCACGTCGCCGATGCCGGGCAGGCGCTTGAGTTCGTCGACGATGTTGAGGTTCGCGTAGTCGGCCAGATCGGTGGCGGCCATGCTGCCGTCGGGCGAGAAGAGCGCGACCATGAGGAGGTTTTCCTCGGAGCGCTTTCGCACGCTCACGCCCTGATTGCGCACGACGTCTGGCAGTCTGCGTTCGGCCGTGCGGACGCGGTTGTTGATTTCGAGCATGGCGTCGTTGGCGTCGGTGCCGACGTCAAAGACGCAGGAAATCGACATGTCGCCGTTGCTTCGGATGTTCGTCGTGTAGTAGAGCAGGCCTGTGATGCCCGAGAGCTGGTCCTCGATTGGAGCGGCCACGGTGCGGGCGAGCGTCTGGGCGTCGGCGCCGTCGTAGGTGGTCGAGATGCGCACCGTCGGAGGCGAGATGTCCGGATACTGGGAGAGCGGAAGAACGCGCAGCGCGATGAGGCCCGCGAGCACGATGATGATCGAGAGGACCGTCGCGAAGATCGGGCGGCGGATGCAGAACTGGCTGAGCATGGCGCAGGATCCTACTTGGCCGTCTTGGAAGCTTCGGCGGGCTGCACGGCGGAGCCGTCACGAAGCTTGAGAAGCTGGTTGGTGATCACGCGGTCGCCCGTGGCGAGGCCCGAGGTGGCGATCCAGTCGGGACCGTCCCAGCGGTCGAGCTTGACGGGCCGGAGCCTGGCTTTGCCGTCCTGGTACACGAAGACCGTGTAAGTGCCGTCGGGTTCTTGGCGCACGGCCTTCTGCGGGATGCGCACGGCGTTTTCTCGTACGCCGATCTGAAGGTCCACGTGCACGAAGTCGCCGGGAAGAAGTCCGGAGCCTTCATCGAGCCTAACGCGCATGAGGCGCGTGCTCGTCTTCGGGTTGACGGACTGGGCGACGTAGTCGAGTTTGCCCGAGAGCGTGCGGCCGCGCTCGTCGCGGAGTTTGACCGCATTGTCGGTCGTCACGTCGGCGCCGTCGAGCGCACGTGCGGACGGCGCGAAGACGACCCTGACGTCGTCGTGCTGGGTGATCGTGGCAAGCACGGAGCTTGCCGAGGAGATGAGCGAGCCTTCATTGAACTGCGTGTCGCTCACGAGACCGGAGGCGGGAGCCCTCACGGTCGTCCATTCGAGGCTGATGGCCGCGTCCCTTTCGGAGGCGGTCGCCGCGTTGTAGGCTGAGGAGGCGACGAGGTGCGCGCGGTTGGCCTCGTCGAGGTCCTGACGGCTCTTGGCGCCCTTTTCAAAAAGCGCACGGGTGCGTTCGTAGCTGGTTTTAGCTTCTGCAAGCGTGGCCTTCGCGCTGCGCGTGTTCGCCGCGGCCGACTTCAGCCTGGCTTCGAAGGGCGCGGGATCGATCTGGTAGAGCACGTCGCCCGCCTTCACTTCGGCGCCTTCCGTGAAGGCGACCTTCTTGAGGATGCCGCTCACCTGGGACTTGACCTCGACTTCGCGGCCGCCCTCGGCCTGGCCGAGCAGCGTGATCCAGCGGGGCTGGTCTGCCGCTTCAACGGTCAGGGTTTCAACAGAAAGGGGCGCGCGGACGGTCTTTGGGGCCGTCGTCTTTTCGCAGCCGGCGAGAAGCGTGAGCGCCAGAAGGCCGGCGCAGACAAGACTGAATGTATGTCGCATGTCGTTGAGGGTGGATTGTTCCTTGCTTGCGTTTCAGTATGGCCGCGAAGCCGAAGAGAGGCAAATGTCTTCGGCTAACCCGGGTTAAGCAGTGTTACACAATGTTTCTGGAACGGAAGGCGGGGACCGTGCGGGCCTTGAGCCATGCCTGTGCGCGAGTAGAAAGCGCCTCGTTTTGAAGGGCGGTCAGGACTTTCCCATGGTAATCGTCGAGCCAGGCCACTTCGTCGGGCGTGAGGAGCGAAACATCGACGGTTCTGAGGTCGATCGGGCAGAGCGTTGCGACGTCGAACGCGAGGAATTCGCCGAACTCCGTGGACGCAGCCCTGCGGGCGACGATCAGGTTTTCGATGCGCACGCCCCTGTGGCCGGGACGGTAGAGGCCGGGTTCATCGGAGACGAGGATGCCTGCCTGGAGACCGAGCTCGCCCGTCTTCGTTGCACGCGGGGAGATGTGGAAGGGACCTTCGTGGACGTTGAGGCGGCAGCCCACGCCGTGGCCCGTGCCGTGTCCGAAGTCGAGGCCCTTGGCCCAGAGGGGCGCGCGTGCGATGGCGTCGAGCTGCGAGCCCGAGACGCCTGCGGGAACGACGGCGCGTGCAAGCGCGATGTGGGCCTTGAGCACGAGCGTGACGTCGCGCTTCATGTCGTCGTCGATGCGGCCGACGGCCGTCATGCGGGTGATGTCGGTCGTGCCCGCCTCGTACTGCCCGCCCGAGTCGATGAGAAGAAGCCCGTCCGTGAGGACTGCGGCCGTTTCGCGCTTCGGCGCATAGTGTGGAAGCGCGGCGTTGCGGCCGAAGGCGGAGATCGTGCCGAAGCTCAGGCCCCTGTTGTCGGGGCGTGCGGCGCGTTCTGAGTCGAGCATGTTCGCGACGTCGGATTCGGTGAGCACGGCGCCTTCGGCGAGTCGCTCGTCAAGCAGCGCGTAGAATTCGCATAGCGCGACGCCGTCGGAGACCATGGCGCGGCGGATGCCCTCGAGCTCCTCCTCGGACTTGCGGCTCTTCATGAGCGTGACGGGCGAGAGCGCCTCGACGGGGACGCGCTCGAGGAGTCCGAAGATCGAGGCGGGAAGGCGGTCGGGGTCGGCCATGAAGACGAGGTCCCTCGAGAGCGCGGAGATGTCCCCTGCGAGCGATTCGGGTGCTCGAACTTCGATGCCCTGTGCGGCCAGAGCGCCAAGGAGTTCGGGCGTGAATCTGGAGGCTTCCGTATAGAGAAGGGCCTCGCTGTCGGTCACGATCATGCTCGCGAGGAAGACGGGATTGAATTTGATGTCGGCCGCACGGCAGCCCGTGAGCCAGGCGATGTCGTCGAGCGAGTGCAGGCACAGGGCTTCGCTAGCGCGGTCGCGAAGCACTTCGCGGACTCGGGCGAGCCTGTCTGCAACGGTTGAGGAATCCTGCGTCATCGGGGTGACGGCGGTCTGCGGACGGGCGGGACGGCCTTGGGTCCAGACGTCGTCAAAGAGATCGGGGACGAGCGCGAGCTCAAGTCCGCAGTCGGCGAGTGATGTGCGGATGCGGCGCACATCCGATTCGCTCCAGAGTTCGGGGGCGAGGCCGACGCGGCCGCGGGTGAGATGCTGCGAAAGCCAGGCCTCCTGCGAGGGGGCGTCGGGCGCACCGAGCCTCACGACTTCGAAGGGCGCTCCGTCGAGCTCGCCTTCGGCCTGCTCCCAGTAGCGGCTGTCGACGAGAAGCGCGGCAGCGCCCTGCGTCACGCACAGGCGGGCGGTGCTGCCCGTGAAGCCCGTGAGCCAGGCAACGGACTGCCAGTGTTCGGGAACGTATTCCGAGAGATGCGGATCGACGATGCGGCCGATCCAGGCGTCAAGCCCCCGGTCCTTCATGGTCTGTCGAAATTTGCCGAGCCGTTCGGCGCTCGATTGGTTCATGACGATGCCTCAGATGAAGAAAGTCCCGAAGAGCCTGCGCAGGGCGGGGCGCATCAGAAGAGCTTGCGGACCTGAACGGTGACGGGGAAGCCCACGTGGGAGTCGCTTTCAAGGTCCTCGCCGATGTCGAGCCTCAGAATGCGCCATCCGGCGTCGCGCAGCTCGTCGAGCGTGGCGGAGACGCCGAGGTCGGGGCAGGCGAAGGGCACTTCGCCCACGCGCTGGAGCACCGTAACGGGTGCTTCGGACGTGCACGTCATCAGGGAGCGGTTCGGAGCGTCGAGGAGCGGGTCGTGCAGGTTGCCGTCGGCGTCGCGCTTCATGCGCTGGGCGGGGCCGCTGATCGTGTCGCCCGTGTAGTAGGCGGTGGAGCAGGCGGAAAGCAGGAGCATGGCGGCGGTGGCGGCGAGAAGACTGCGGACGGGAAGCGAAGCGGACATTTTCTGGCTGCCGGCCCTCGTGTGAGGAGGCCGGACGAACTCGATCGGGTAGGTAAAACAGATCTATTTTAGAGAAAAAGCGCCGGATGTCCGTAAAAACATCCGGCGCTTCTGTAAACACTTGTCGGCGTGCGGGGCGCTCGTGGATCAGCCCTCGCGCTTCTTGCGGTAGTTCCTGCGGCTTCGGTTGAAGCCGCCCTTCACGTTGCCGTTCACATTGCCGTTGACGTAGCCGCCGCGGCGGTTTTCGTCGGGCATGATCTGAGGCAGGCTGAGGGCCTGGGAGGACGGATGGTAGGGATCCGTCGGCTCCCAGTGGATCTGCTGGTCGCTGGGCAGCCCGCGGAGATTCTGGCGCTTGGGCTGGTAGTGGATCGAATTGCCGAAGTTGTCGTCGTCCCAGTCCTGCTGGCGGGGCTTTGCCTCGGCGTCCTGCCTTGCGGGCTTCTTCCTGTCGCGCTTCTTCTCGAAAGGCTTCTTCTCGTAGGCCTTCTTTTCGAAGGTCTTCTTTTCCTGAGGCTTCCTGTCGCCTGCGGCCGCCTGTTCGGAGTCTGCGTTCTGAACGGGCTTTTCCTGCGTTCGGGAGGCTTCGCCCTCACCGTTCTGGAACTTGCGCGACTTGCGGCGGAAGTTCTTGAAATGGTCCTTGCGGGACTTGTCCTGGGCTCCGGCTTCGGCGGCGGGGACGGCCTGCGCCTCGACGGGTGCGGAGGAAGTTTCGGCGGCGTCTTCCTGACGCTGCTTGAAGGGACGGTTCTTGCCGAAGCGGCGCTCCGTGAAGGACTTGCGCGGCTTGCGGGTCTGAGCCTGCTCGGAGGCGGCGTCCTCGGCGGGAGCGGCCTGAGGCTGCATAACGGCATCGGCTTCGGGGGCTGCGGCCTCGACGGGGAGGGCTTCGTCCCTGTGGGGCTTGGCGGCCTTGCGAGGCTTCTTGCCGAAGGTCTTGCCCTGCTCATCCTTTCTGAAGTCCTTGCGGTCCTTTCGGAAACCATCCTTCCTGTCCTTGCGCTGGCCGTTCTTCGACTTGCGGCGCTCCCAGCGGCTGCGGCCTTCGCCGCGGTCGTCCTGCTCGCCCCTGTCGCCCTCGGTGGACTCGGCCGTGCGGCCGTATTTCGTGCGGATCGTGAGCTTTTCGCGGCGCAGAAGCTGGCCGATAACGGTGCGGGGCTCGGGAAGGTTGTACGGATTTTCAAGCGTCAGGCGCTTTTCGGCGGCGACGAGGAGCTTTTCAAAGAGCGGAAGCGTTTCGGGCGTGACGATCGTCACGAGCTCGCCCGTGCCGTCGGCCGTCAGGGCCAAATGCTCGAGATAGGGTTCGGGACCACCTGAGAGGTCGGTGAGGATCACGCGGGAGGCGCGATTGTGCTCGAGTTCGCCGATGACCGAGTGCGGCATGACGAGGTGCTCGACGCGGCCTGCGATGAACTTGAGGACGAGCGTCTCTCGGGCCGAGGCGGACTGGGTTGCGGTGGCGCGCTTGGCGGCGATGCCCGCCTCTTTGAGAAGGCCCGTGACGCGGGTGCTTTCGGTAGGGGTCGAGACCAGGAAGAGTACGGGCGTCTTTTCAGCCTCGCGGGCGAGTGTCTCGCTCATCTTCTCTTCGGGTACGAGTACCACGCGTTCCTTGGGGGCGGTTTCACGCGCCGCCTCGTCGGGCGCCCTGCAGTAGGCGGGGGCGTGCAGCATGGCGTTGTAGGGGTCCTCGGTTGTCTCAACGACGACGGGGCCCGTCACGATCAGCTGGAGGGCGGCGGGAAAGCGCTCGACGAGCGAAGCGATGAGGTCCGTGTCGCCCATGACGTCGTGCCATTCGGCGCCGTCGACGAGGATCGTGCGGAAGGCTTCGGGGGCTACGAAACCCTTGTCGAAGCCCTTTTTCAGCACCTTGGGATTCGTGACGACGAGGTCGGGTGCGGTGGCAAAGATGGCGGCGAGGCCTGCGCCGTCACGCACGCCCGTCGTGGCGGCGATCCTGAGGCCGGTGCCCTCGGACATGCGGGAGGCCAGCGTGAAGGCGGTCTCCTCGGCTTCGCGCGAGGCGGCGAGAATCAGGGCGGCGCTCTTGTCGCGGCGGTCCTGAAGCTTCTGCAGCAGGGCCGTTACCGCGGTCTTGAGGCGGGACGTGCAGGGCGTGCCGGAGAGGCGCGTGTCGCGTTCGTTCAGGACTTCGTTGAGGGTGCTGGAGAGAAACGGATTGGAGGTCGCCCAGCTCTTGAAGGCTTCGGGCAGCCAGGACAGCACGCGCTCGAAATTCGAGATTTTTTCGTCTTTTGTCATCGTTCTTGAGCAATGCACGCCGACACGGAATGCGCGGAAAAGAAGAGGGCGCCCCTTCGCGTCGGTTGGGTGTATGCGGAATCGAAATCGGATGTGCCCGCCAAAACGCTGTGGCGTGCGGGAGCAGCCTGTCAGGAATAGTGTCTGCGGGCGCGCGGGTGTGCGCCGCGGTCCGTTCCGCGTGCCCTCTGATGCGAAGGGAGGCGGATCTGCGGGATGGCAGGCTGAAGGTCATCGCGTCCGACGGTGAAGGCTTGTCGGACGGCGCATTCATTGTACACGGCGGAAACGTCGAATGCATCCCTGTTGCCAGAGCAACGGCTTGACGCTGTAAGATTGTGTCATCAGCAACCTACACACGAGGGCTACACCCATGCAGGAAGAATTGAAAGATCTCAAGATCGAGGAACTCGCCGAAGGCACCGGCCGTCAGGCTGTCTCTTATACACATCTGACGCTGCCGACGAAGAGGATAGTGTAGATC
>ENA-OXTJ01000554-OXTJ01000554.1-human-gut-metagenome-genome-assembly--contig:-NODE-554-length-12115-cov-9.299751_pt1 | contig 12115 bp, 7 predicted proteins | sample MGYA00249342_ERZ652646 | MGnify/ENA primary metagenome ERZ652646 (study PRJEB26925, sample SAMN05826522) | human gut metagenome | biome: ENVO:2100002; feature: ENVO:00000062; material: ENVO:00002003...
CCACCACCGCAATGGCGATGAGGCAGCCGCAGCCGCTGCCGTCTCCCCCGCCACCGCCGCCATTGTTGTGGTTTCCGCCGCCGCCACCGCCGCCGGACGAACCGCCGAAGTTTCGGTTGAAGGCCGTCATGTATTGGGCATAGCCCGTGTCGCCTTTGCCGAAATAGCCGTAATCACCGTTTGCCATGGTATTTTCCTCCATCCGAAGTGTGTTTTGCTTCTTCTGAGGTTATTTTACCGAAAGAGGTGTCCTATAAACCTCTCTTTCAGTATTTTTTGCCGTCTCATTCTTCTCCAATGCCCAGATACACATCAATGTCCATAATGCCTTCCCCTCTGACCTCCACCAGATCTTCAAAGGGCACCACGGTGTCACCCACCTGCAGGGTGCGGAACACCGGGTCGATGCGGTCTGCTTTGCCGGTCAGGGTGAGGTAGTTGCCCACCGCCGGGATCTCCGGGTGGGCGGTATCCTCCTTGAAATACCGCACCGTGATGTTCATGCCCTTGGTGACCTGCATCAGCTTATCGGAGAGAGCGGACATTTCTTCTTCGGTGAGGATGCGCTTGGGCACACGCTCGGTGCGCTGCTTTTCTGCGGCAAGCTGCTCATCATACCCTCGCAGCGGAGAGAAGGGCGAGAAAATTTTGGCACGGTTCTGAAGGGTCATCCGGGGGTGCTTGCGGAGGGACTCTTCGGTCTGGGGGCGTTCCATTCCCAGAATATCCCCGTACTTTTGGGCGGTCTCCCGCCCGATCTTGCTATTTTTGTAGTTTTCCATCCGAACCTCCTGCCCCACCGCCTGCGCTGTGACCGCCGATCTGCGCGTTGCGCTGGCGCATGGTGGCACCTTCCTCGTAGCTGCTGGCTTTCAGCACAGCATTTTTGCCGTACTTGTTCTTGATGCCCAGCATGGCTTGCTGGAGCTTTTTCTCCTTCTCCAGCTTCCTGGTGTCGGTGAAAAAGTCCACCTGATAGAAGCCCTCGTCCGGCGTGACCTTGTTGGCATTGATGGTGATGCGCCGCACCGTCAGCGCCGGGTCGGTGATGCGCTCAAACAGCTTTGCGCTTTCGTTGATGAGGGTACTGCCCAAATTGGTGGGGGCATCAAACCGGATAGTGCCATGAGCAGCTTTGGGGATGACTCTGCCGTAGCGGTCGGTCTGGGTCAGACCGCGGTAGCCACCCTTGTCCACGTTCTCCCGGTCGTAGCCCACCTCCAAGGTGATGGATTCCGTCACCAGCTTCTTTTCCGTGAGCCGGAACATCAGAATCTCTGCCATCTCCCGGACGATGAGCTTGGCTTTGTCGTTGGGGTAAGGGCAGGTCAGCACCTGTCCCTCACTGATGCTGTTGGTGCTGGGCTTGTAGCTTTTGATCTCAGCCATACCGCAGGGTTCATAGCCCCATGCGTGGTCAATGAGAATTTCCGCATCCACGCCAAAAATCTCATACAGCCGATCTTCTCCATGGATGGAGAACCGTGCCAAGTCCCCCATGGTGCAGATGCCATGAGCTTCCAGCCGCTTGACGGTTCCGGGACCGGTCATCCAGAAATCCGTCAGGGGTCTGTGGTTCCACAGCAGATACCGGTAGGACTGCTCGTCCAACTCCGCAATGCGAACACCATTCTTGTCCGCCGGGATGTGTTTTGCCACAATGTCCATCGCCAGCTTTGCAAGGTAGAGGTTGGTGCCGATGCCTGCCGTTGCGGTGATGCCGGTGTTGTACAGCACCTCCCGCACCATGGTCATGGCAAGCTCGTGGGCGCTCATGTGGTAGTAGGGCAGATAGCCCGTCACATCAATAAAAACCTCGTCAATGGAGTAGGGGTAGATATCCGCCGGGGACACATATTTGAGGTAGGTCTTGTAGATTTGGGTGGAAACGTCCAGATACCGCTGCATCCGGGGCGGCGCAACGATGTAGCTCAGCCCCAGTGCAGGGTCTGCGTTCAGGGCATTGGCATCGAAAGAGGTGCTGGCAAAGTGGTATTTTCCATTCTCTCCCCGGACCGTCTTTTTCTGCCGGATAGCAGTTTGCAGCCGCTGGGCGTTGACCTCTTTCACCCGCTGAACGGCTTCAAACAGCCGCGCTCTGCCGGGTATCTTGTAGGCTTTCAAGGAGGGCGATACCGCAAGGCAGATGGTCTTTTCGGTGCGGGAGGCGTCCGCCACCACCAGATTGGTGGTCAGGGGGTCCAGATGACGGTCTACGCACTCCACCGAGGCATAGAAACTTTTCAGGTCGATTGCCAGATAGGTGCGCTGTGCTGCCATACTTCAGCCCTCCTTTGTAAAAGTCACAACCATTTATCTTATTATAATAAATCTTTACGCTGTTTTCAAGATGGAATATCTTTTTTATCTGTGGGGCACATCCGCAAAAAGAAACAGGCATTGCCGCCCTTTTGCAAGGAATACGGCAATGCCTGTTTTATTGCTTATTTTCTCTATGCTGTGTTTCGATCAGAGCAGCAATTCATTGCGCAATTCTCGGTTCACATACAGAGTTGCGCCCTGCTTTGTTACCGACAGTTCAAATTTTCCGTTGCTGCCCATAGCGTTCAGCAGCGGTTTCACCGCTACACGGACGGTACCCTGCGGCGTAACGAATTCCAAGATCTGTATTCCCTGTTCCAACAGTTTATTCAATATCTCAGACGTACCAGTCAGAACGGTAACTTCATCGTACTCCGAAACTACACGCAGTGTGCTGCCCTGCTGCGTTGTTTCAAAGAAGCGGTCTGCGTTTTGCTTATCCAGCACATGCAGGCGCGGAGCGTTCGATTCGTTGCCCAAGGCAGGAATTTCACGGGTCTGTGTATGGCTGCCATCTCTACGGCAGACGCGCATTTCCTTACCAGATTCGGATTCTTTTGCCGCTTCTGTTACAAACCATTCGCCCCATTCGTGTCCATCAGCCGGTATTTCTTCCTGCATAACAAGGATCTTATTGCACACGCTGCAGTGTTTTCCTTCGGTTTTACCGCTCTCGGTGCAAGTGGGTGCAACGGCTGCATCCGTTACCTCGGTGTGACCCAGTGCGGGAATAACTTCCTGTGCCTTCAGCACTGTATTACATACGCTGCAGTGGCTGCCTTCGGTCAGGCCGGTCTGGGTGCAGGTAGGTGCAACAGCTGCATCTGTTACCTCGGTGTGACCCGTGGCGGGGATAACTTCCTGTGCCTTCAGCACTGTATTACATACGCTACAGTGTTTTCCCTCGGTCAGGCCGGTCTCGGTGCAGGTGGGTGCAACTGCTGCATCTGTTACCTCGGTGTGACCTCTGGCAGGATCATCCGGATTCTCTACTTCTTTTTCACCATAGAAGTCCTGTCCGCCCAGTGAAACTGTGACCGAATATACATTTTTTCCGCTCTCTGTACAGGTTGCATTGATGCTGTGCCAATATGTAGCGTTATTTGCTGTAGTGGAGATCGTGTCATTACAGTTCTTGCATTGCGCAGAAACCTTTACCGAAGCAAAGCTGCCATCCGCCGGAATATTCCACTCCCATACGGTTTCTGCTTCCTTCTCCACAGCATGACCAATAGCCGAGATGGGCTTCTGTGCTTGCTTTACCCAACCGCATTTTGAACAGTGGCTGCCTTCCGTCAAACCGTTCTTGGTGCAGGTAGGTGCAACTGCTGCATCCGTTACCTCCTTGTGACCCGTGGCGGGAACGGTTTCCTGTTTCACCAGCACTTCCTTACATACGCTGCAATGCTTTCCTTCGGTTTTACCGTCCTGGGTACAGGTGGCTGCAACTGCTGCATCCGTTACCCACTTGTGACCCGTGGCTTTGATGATTGTCGCCGGTTTTGTGATCGTTCCACAGGTCTGGCATTGCTTTTCCGCTTCATGCCCATCTTCTGTACAGGTAGCTGGCTTATATTTCTGTGTCTGTATAATGTTATTATGTTCTGTTTTTTTGGGAATCTCCGTTTGCTCTTTGAGCATTTTTTTGCAGAACTTACAACGCTCTCCATATGACAAACCGGCCTCTGCACAGGTAGCCGGCTTTCCCCAGACTGGTTCGGCAGTGTGCTCCTGCATCGTATTTGGCACCTCTACTCTATAGGTGCCGGTGTATGTTTTCCCGTTCAAGGAGTGGTTAATTTTATGTGTCACAAATTTATTATGAGTGCAGGTTGCTGCTTCCGTATCCCAAATCCAAGCCCTGCCATTACCGGTAAACACTTTGCCGCATTTCGTACACTCTGCCGTTATCGTATAAGATGCTGTGCCTTCGCCCGGCGTTGCTGGCGGTGTCCACGTCCACACTGCTTCATCCGGCATCACATGTTCACATTTTTCTGCGCCAAGCGCCGTCACCGGTACCAGCAGCACAGCCAGTAAAAATACCGCTAACAGGTTTTGTACTATCCTCTTCATAATATGCCTCCTTTGGCTTGCTTTGGGTCAAGTTGCCACGCAGCTTTCTTCTGTTCCTATCGCAATTTTCAAAAACAGTGCCTGTCAGCACGGCGATTCGATACACAGCGTCCCTCCTTCCTTCTGCCGTTGTTGAGGTTCTCTGTCTCTAGTATACGGACGGATGCGGCTGTTTCAAGCTGTTTGGCACGAAAGCCCGGTTTCCGTCACGAAATCACGTTTTCTGCTGCGACAGAACCGGGCAACTGTGCTATCCTTGAACCAGCTCTACTTTTCAGGAGGAAAATCGTGGCAGAAGAAACCAACAAGGTCGTCATTGTTACCGGAGGAAGCTCCGGCATCGGGCGGTCTGCAAAAGCTGTTCCAGACCCTTTGCAGACAGGTACTGTGCCTGCACAGGAATCAGGGCGTCTGCCGCCGCCAATGCGTTAATCGTCAGCATCCCCGGCGATCCGCAACATCTTCCGAGTTATCCCCCCAGTATACCACGCTTTTTCCTCCTGCGGAAAAGATACCGCGCACAAAAGGCTTCTCCGGCAACTATCCGCGCCCCGGCTCATACAATCTAACAACTATGTACCGGGAGGGATATCGTGTGCTGCTGACCTTACTGCAATTTTTCGCCACAAAATTTCTGTTTCTGGCGCTCCATCTGGAAAGCGGCTGCTTTCCGCGTCCGCTCACAGCCCGGGAAGAGGCCGCCGCTTTCAGCGCCCTGCACGCCGGGGATGCCGCCGCCCGGGAAAAGCTGATCCGGCACAATCTGCGGCTGGTGGCGCATATCGTAAAAAAATATTACGCCCTGCCGGGTGATCAAGAGGATCTTGTTTCCATCGGCACCATCGGGCTGATGAAAGCGGTAGATACCTTTGATGCCACACGCAAGGCGCGGTTTTCCACTTATGCCAGCCGCTGCATTGAAAACGAGATCCGTATGCAGTTCCGGCGGGAGCGCAAGAGCGGGCAGACCGTTTCCCTGCAAGAATCCTTGGAGGCAGACGGGGACTCTGCGCTGACCTTAGCGGACGTGATACAGGACGGCTTTTGCATGGAGGACAGCTGTGAGCGGCAGGAGGATGTCCGGCGGCTGCGGCAGCTGCTGGACACCCTGCCCGCCCGGGAGCGGCAAATCTTACTGCTGCGGTATGGGCTGGCCGGGCAGCCGCCCCTGACCCAGCTGGAGACCGCCGGGCTGCTGGGCATCAGCCGCAGCTACGTTTCCCGGCTGGAGACCCACGCGCTGGAACTGCTGCGGCAGGCGTGGGGCAAAAACGGCTAGTTTTCACTCCTGCAAAATTTTCAACTGTAACTCGTCCAGTTGTTCAAAAGTATATAGCCGGTTAAAAGCTTCTACCAGTTCCTTTTTGGAAAGGCGCGGCGGCAGCCCCAGCGCATTCAAGAGTCTAGCCTTGCGCTCGGCGCTGCCGGGCTTGCCGGAAAGCCCCCACTCGTACAAATCAGTATAGGTGATCTGCCGCCCCGCCGGGCGCACCGGCGCGGCACCGACTTCCGCGCCCAAGGCGTCCAGCAGTGCCTGCCGCACAAGGGCGTCATCCACGCCCTCTACCCCCAGCAGCCCCTCCTTGCCGGGCTGCGCCTTGCGCTTTTCCTTGCCGTGGATGGCGGGCACATAAGCCTGCACCACGTTCTGCGCACCCACCATGTTGGTGATGTAGTTGCGGATTCGGAAGCCTGCCGCGTCCGAATCCGTGAGCAAGATCAAACCGTTTTTCTGCGCCAGCGCCCGGAACAGCTGCTGGCGCTGTTTGTCTTTATAAATGCCAAAACCATCCGTCAGCAGGATCATGGCATCGGTCAGGTGCGCCAGACGGACGGCATCGTACTTGCCCTCCACGATCAGCACCCGGTCGGTATGGATCATCTTGCTTTGCATCATCTTCCGCTCCCCGCCAGCGCCAGACGGCACAGGGCTGTTTCCAGCAGTGTCTGCGCCGCCACAGGCTGGCTTTTCAGGCTCTGGTCCAGCTCCAGCAGCACCTGCAAGCAGGCCTCCAGCTGGGGCAGGGTGTAGTGGGCGGCAGTTTCTGCCGAGCGCTTCAGCCGGTAGTCACTGCCCTTATAGCCAAAATCTTTGTGCACCGCACTGTAATTCTTCCGCTTTGCCGCCCCAAGCTTTACCCGGTACAGGTCCACATAGCTGCCGATCATGGCCGCTGTAATGGCAATGGGCTCCTGCTGCAGCCGCAGCAGGGTCTGCAGCTTTTTGCAGGCTCCGGTGGCGTTTTTGGCGGTGATCATGCGGATCATCTCGAACACATCCGCTTCAAGGCTCACCGTGCCCATCTCCGCCACCATGGATGCGCTCACGGTCTGGTAGCCGGACAGGGCACAGAGCTTATCCACCTCGTTTTCCAGCAGAAAGGGGTCCTCGCCGCAGCGCTCCAGCAATGCGGTGGCTGCGCCGTCCGGCAGGGTTGCGCCCTGCGCCTTTGCGCGCTCCATCATCAGATTTTTCAGTTCAAAGGGGCGGGGCTTTGCCAGCTCCTCCGTGTAGCCGATGGCCTTGCACTGGGCTTGCAGCTTTTGCGCCTGCTTGCCCAGCTTGATCTTTCCGCGTTCCAGCGGGAATACGCTGCCCAGCACTGCCACAGCGTTTTCCAAGCTGGAAAGGGTACTGCACAACTCGTCCAGGTCCTTGCTGCCGTAGGCTGCGGGGTCTATTTCCGGCAGCACCACCACACGCCGGGTACCGAAAAAGGAGATGGTACCCGCTGCCATGATAAGCTGTTCCAGTTCCGGCGCAGCACCGTCCAGGATCGTGGCGTCCTCGTCGCTGTCTGCCGACAGCACCCGCACCGCCGCCGCCACTGCCTGCCGCACCAGATACCGCTCGCTGGAATAAAAATAGTAGACCGGGCAGCCCTTGTCGGCCAGCTGCCGGAGTTTTGCTTCCGTGGCCATGCAAATGCCCCTTTCCTGTTATAAAATGCTCCTTGTATTGTACCACACTCGGCCCGGATTGCAAAGCATCACTCAAGCCTTTCGCCGCCGGTGCGGCGCAGGCTGAGGGAGGCAGTGTACTGCGTTTCCGGCGGCATCCAGCTGTAACTGCGCAGCGCCAGCAGTTTTTGGTACTGCACTGTCTCCGGTTTTTTCGGCGTAGCGATCAGCCACTCCGTTTGCAGCGGCTGCGCCAGTTCTGCCTTGCCGCTTAAGGTCACAAACTGCCGGTTGCCGATGCTCAGCCGCACAAGACACCCTTCCCGGGTGCGCAGCAGTTCCACCGCCGCCGGGGTGCAGCGCAGCTTGCGGCTGGCATTGACCGGCAGACGCTCTGCCCGGATGCCCTGCTGCGCGGGCAGGGTGCAGGCGGTTTTTGCATTCATGCGCAGGTCTACCACCAGTTCCACAGTGCGCACGCCCCGCCGCGCTAGCTGGTTTTCCACCGCACGCTGGGCGGCGCTACCGCCCCGGAACAGTACCACTGCCCGGTCGTTCTGGGCAATTACCACCGCAGGCGCCTGTGCGCTGCCCACAAGGTCGATGTGCACCACGTCCCGGCTGAGGGCGTTGCCCAGCCCGATGCCCACCGCTGCCGCCAGCAAAATGCCCGGCAGAGCCACCCGCAGACGCACCCGCCAGCGGAAAGCCAGCACCCCAAGCCCGCACAGCAGCAGACAGACCAGCGCTGCGTAGACGGTATCAAAGTAAATGGCTGCCCCGGGCTTTGTGCTGAGCCAGACCGCCCAGCCGTTCAATAGCCCTGTGAGCAGGTCTGCCGCCCGGGAAAGCACCCCGTGCACCGGTGCCAGCCACGGCACCAGTCCCACAAAGGCTACTGCCAACCCCAACAGAAGCAGCGGCTGCACCATCCACAGCACCGCGATGCTGGAGACCACCGCCCACGCGCTGACGCTCAGGCCCCGCAGCACCAGCACCGGGAAGGTAGCCGCCGAGGCGCAGGCGGCAATGCAGGCACTCTCTACAAGACCCTGCACGCCCTTCGGCAATTTGCTGTACCACGGGCGTCTGACCGGCTTTTGCAAATTTTCCCCTGCTTTGACCCAGAAGCGCCTGTCGTGGGCGTCCCGCATCCGGCGGATGCAGGCGTTGCCTGCCACCGTGCCCACCACTGCCGCAAAGGAGAGTTCAAAGCCGATATCCCACACCGCATAGCTGTTGGCGGCGGTCATCAGGATGCCTGCCGCCGCCAGCGAGGTAAGGGCGTCCGGCGGTCCCCACACCCACACGCCCAAGGCGCTGACCCACACCGCCACGGCGGCGCGGCGCACCGAGGGCGTAAAGCCGGTCACGCCCATCAGCACCAGCGCCAGCAGACTTTTCCAGACCGTGCGCCGTCTGCGGCGGCGATAGCTCTGCTCCCAGCGATAGGGCAGTAAAACACTCAGAATATCCCCGCACAGGATGGAAACGTGCATGCCGCTGACCACCAGCACATGGGAAAGCCCCGCGCCCCGGTAGGCGCTGCGCAGCTGTGCCGAAAGCCCGCTGCGGTCGCCCACCGTCATGGCAGCCAGCACGCCGCCGGTGTCCCGGTGCATGGCACGGCACAGGCTCTCGCTCAGTTTTTGCTGCAAGCGGTGGGTGCGGGCACGGAAGCTGCCGCTCTCGCCCAGTACGGTGAGCTGCGGCTTTTCGGCCAAGGGCTCTGCCTGCAAGGCGATGCCGTCCGCGTACTGCGCCGTCTGTTCTTCCATGTCCGGTTGTTGCAGCGCGAACCAGCCCTGTACCAGCTGCCCTGCCGTGCAGGCGGGCAGCTCCGCACAGGCTATGCAGAAGCTCGCCGGGCTGCCGTTCACACTTTCCACCCACAGGGTCGCGTCCACTGTGTCCGAAAAATAGTTACTGTCCGCGCGCTCCACCTCGGCGGTCAGCAGCACGGTGCGCCCGGCGTAGTTTGCCCGGGTACGCTCCAGCCGGGCGTTTGTAGTGTACACCGCGCAAAGCCCGGCCAGTGCGCCCAGCAGCAGGCAGACCGCCAGCTTGCGGCTGCCATCCGGGATGCAAAGCAGCAGCAAAAAGGCAACAAAAAATGCCGCAAACGGCATAAAAAACTCCGTTTGCGGCAAAAAAGTCCATAGGAAACTAAGGCCCATCATTCCGGCGCAGAACGCGCAGAGCGGGCGGCGCATCCCGGCTTAGTGGAAGAACAGGGGCAGCGGCTCAAGGAAGATGATATCCTTGCGCTCAGAAGCGTCGCCCTCGGCCAGAACAGCGGCCTGACCCACGATGGTGCACTGGGTCTTTTCTGCCAGCGCGTCCAGTGCCTTCAGAGAGCCGCCGGTGGAGATGACATCGTCCACCACCAGCACACGCTTGCCGTTCATCTTTTCCAGCTCCTTGCGGTCGATGACCAGCTTCTGCTTACCGGCAGTGGTAATGGACTGATCCTCCACCACCACAGGGTCCGGCATATACAGCTTGACACCCTTGCGGGCGCAGATATAGGGCTTGCCGCTCTGGCGGCTCATCTCGTGTGCCAGCGGAATGCCCTTGGCCTCGGCGGTGAGCAGGATATCAAAATCCGGGCACTTTTTCAGCAGCTCCGCAGCAGCGGCCACGGTCAGCTCGGCATCACCCAGCATGATAAATGCGGCAATGTCCATGTGGTCGTTCACCTTGCAGATGGTCAGCTCACGGGTCAGGCCTGCAACGTGCAGGGTATAAGTTTCAGCCATAATCAAAATCTCCCTTTCGTATTGGAATCAGACAGGCAGTTTTTCGCCGCCCAGAACATGGAAATGCAGATGCTTCACGGTCTGGCCTGCGTCCTCGCCCACGTTGGAGATGATGCGGTAACCGTTTTCCAGCCCCTGCTCCTTGGCCAGCTTTGCGATGACGGTGAAGATGTGGCCCAGCAGAGCACCATCCTCCTCGGTCAGCGCAGCGGCAGAGGAGATGTGCTTGCGGGAAACCACAAGGAAATGCACCTTTGCCTGCGGATTGATGTCGTAGAATGCCACTACCTGGTCATCCTCGTACAGCTTTTTAGAGGGGATCTTACCCTCTGCGATCATGCAAAACAGACAATCTTCCATGGGGGAACACTCCTTCCTGCTTCTACAAAAGCCCGCCACCCGGCGCGCATCCGGCACCGGGCGGGGACATGGATCTTTTTAGCCCAGAGCCTTCTTGACGATGGCGCTCACAGAAGCCAGTGCCTCGTCGATCTTGGTCTCGTCCTTCAGACCGGCCATTGCAAAGTCCGGCTTGCCGCCGCCCTTGCCGCCGGCAATAGCAGACAACTCCTTGACCAGCACACCGGCCTTCAGGCCCTTTTCCTGTGCCAGCTTATTCACGGTAACAGCCATGGTGATCTTATCTTCAGCCTTGCCCACCAGAACAGCCACCACAGGGTTCACGGCCTTGTCGCGGATGCTGTCGCACATACCGCGCAGGGTGTCGCCGGTAGTACCGGTAAAGTATGCAGAGGCGATCTTCACGCCGTCTGCTTCCTCGGCATTGTCGAACAGGCTGTCCACCTTGGAGGCGGCGATCTTGGCCTTCATCTCCTCCAGCTCGCGGCTCATGGCCTTGTTCTCGGCCATCACAGCCTCGGCACGGGCGGGCAGAGCAGCCACGTTGTTGGCCTTCAGGGTGTTGGCCACATCATGCAGCATAGCCTCCTGCAGGTTTGCACGGATCAGCAGGTTGCGGCCGGTGACGGCCTCGATACGGCGGATACCGGCAGCCACAGAGGACTCGCTGACGATCTTGAAGCCGCCGATCTGGGCGGTGTTCTTGACATGGGTGCCGCCGCAGAACTCGGTAGACCAGCCCTCGATATCCACCACGCGGACCACCTTGCCGTACTTTTCGCCAAACAGAGCCATTGCGCCCAGCTTCTTGGCTTCCTCCACCGGCATCTCCTGCACAGTGACATTCATGGAGTCAAAGATCTTATCGTTGACGATCTTCTGCACCCGTGCCAGTTCCTCGGGGGTCACGGCGCTGAAGTGGGTAAAGTCGAAGTGGGTGATGGAGGCATCCTGATAGGAACCAGCCTGATGCACATGGTCGCCCAGCACCTCACGCAGGGCAGCCTGCAGCAGGTGGGTAGCGGTGTGGTTGCGGGCAATGGCCATGCGGTAGCCCTTGTCCACCTGTGCGGTCAGCACATCGCCCACCTTCACGATACCGCTTTCCAGCACGCAGGTGTGGACGTAGTAGCCCTTGGGGGTCTTTTTCACGTCCAGCACGCGCAGGCTGCACTCAGCACCGTTCAGCACGCCGTGGTCGGCAGCCTGACCGCCCATCTCTGCGTAGAAGGGGGTCTTATCCAGCACCACCAGCACGCCGTCCTTTGCCTCCTCATCGGTGGCAATGGCATCGGTCAGGGTCTCTTCATCGCTCAGCGCCACAACGGTGCCCTTGTCGGTCAGGGTGTCGTAACCGGTAAAGACGGTGGGCTCAGCCTCCAGTGCGCCGAACAGATCCTCGCTCCAGCCGGAGATGTTCTTCTTCAGACGCTCAGCGCGGGCACGCTCCTTCTGCTTCTTCATCTCTGCGTGGAAGCCGTCCTCGTCGATCTCCAGACCCTGCTCGGCGGCGATCTCCTTGGTCAGATCCAGCGGGAAGCCGAAGGTATCGTTCAGCTTGAAGGCGTCCATGCCGCTCAGCAGCTTCTGGTGTGCCTTCTCCAGACGGTCGATCATGTTGTTCAGGATGTTCATGCCGGCATCGATGGTGCGGGCAAAGTTTGCCTCCTCGGTGCCGATGACCTTCTTGATATAGG
>ENA-OXTJ01000580-OXTJ01000580.1-human-gut-metagenome-genome-assembly--contig:-NODE-580-length-11704-cov-15.838613_pt1 | contig 11704 bp, 5 predicted proteins | sample MGYA00249342_ERZ652646 | MGnify/ENA primary metagenome ERZ652646 (study PRJEB26925, sample SAMN05826522) | human gut metagenome | biome: ENVO:2100002; feature: ENVO:00000062; material: ENVO:00002003...
CGAGATCCTCTCTGGTCTCGTGGGCTCGGAGATGTGTATAAGAGACAGGTCCATTTGCCACCTTATAATAAATATCTGTTCCCGGAATCTGTGTATATCCATCCACCGCTCCCTTTACCCAGTAATAGGAAACATTGGAAACCGTGATCGGCTGGCCTGTCAGTGTGATATTTTTTGTCATATCCACATAATTGTCGCTTGAGATCATAACCGTGTAGATCTCATCCCCGGCCCTGGCTACACTGCTTTCAAAGGTTACCACCCCATTCTCTGCCACTGCATGATCTACAACATACGTTGTCTTTTTACCATGGCCACTTCCTGTTGTGTAGTATACGGAAACCTTAGGGTTTTCATATTTGTCAAGATCATCAACTTTAACCTGGGTTGTATTTTCTTTTACAAAAGCTGCCTGTACCTTCATTCCTGCTTCAGGCTGTTTTTTCACAAGAGGAGCTTTGTCTCCGAACTCATATATATAGGAACCGTCCGGAGTAATATAAGTCACCTTTGAAATTTTTTCCCCGATAAGCCCGGATCCTGCTGAAAACGCAAGTTCGTAGGGCTGTACCCAGATTTCATAGGTATGACGAAGTCCTACCTTCTTACCACTGGCAGTTTCAAGGATCACTCCCAGTGTATTTCCGCCTACAGCAAAATCATCCTGTCTGGAATTGCGGAGATATTTTGTGCCGGCTTCTTTTACCACCAGCATATAATCGCCCCAGATCGACGGTGCCTGGATCTGGGCGGATGCATCTGTGACCGTTGCTTTTACATCGAATTTTGTTGCACTGTATGTTCCGTCTGTATTCAGTGTTTTATACTGTCCTGTTTCCTGTGACGGCGCTTCATTCAATGTAATATCTGCTGCCTCTGTATAGACACCCTCTCTCGGAAGCTTGGAAGCAGCTTTCAGCGCCTGTGCATCTACATAGGTTTCCGCGTCCACTGCAACACTTACATTCTTCACACCTTGGATCTGATATCCGGAAGAGGTCACCTCTGTGCTGTCCTCATTAGCAAAAATCTGATTTTTACTCGTTGTTGCCGAAGTGATAGCGTCATAGCTCTCCTGAGTGGTATCCCCGGCATAAAATTCCGAATAACTTAAAGTTGTCGTTCCGTACAGTTTTCCGTTCAGAGCGGTCTGTCCATCTGCCACTTTTACATAAACGCCTGTTGTTCCTATCTGTGTATATCCCTCTGCCGGCTGCATGGACCAGAGATATTTCACTCCTGCAACAGTGATCTCAGAAGCATCCTGAAGAACCTCGCCTGCTTCTGCCATAAATGCTTCTCCATCACCGAATGCCTCTTCTGTATCCTCCTGGATCTGCGGTTCCTCTTCCTGTTGAATCTCTTCTGCTGAAATTTCTGCTACTTCTTCCTGAATAGCTTCTGCATCACTTTCTTCCGGCTCTTCCGACTGAATATCAGCTTCACCAACTTCCGGCTGGCCCTGGGAAACAGACTCCTGATCCTCGTTCTCTCCTTCTTCCTGTGCTGTCTCTCCTTGTGTTTCTTCTGACACGTCACTAAAAACTTCCGCCTCAGACGCCATTGCCGTTACCGGCACTCCTGACGCGATCACAGCTGAACTCAGAACGAGTGCAGCTGACTTCTTAAAAAGCTTCCACTTATGCATACCTGTCCTCCTCTTTGTCTTTTATATTACACGACTTTATACCAGATCATGACCTTACAGCTGCTCTGGTTAATTGAAATTTCTTCTGCAGGATATTCAACATATGTCAGTTTCTGCAGAAGTGCTCTGTCAAGCACGCTTTAGTTTGTCTAAGCTAACATATCGTCATTTTATCAATGCTTAAATTATTTGTCTATACATATCTGGCAAAAAAGCCTCGCGGTTATTGTTGTTTTTTTCTCAACTAAAAATTGTTTTCAAAATTTTTAAGTGAAAATGAAGCATTAAGAGATTATGTGGATACATATTATCGTAAGAAGTTGTCGGAAGCCATTTATCGCCAGCAATTAATGACTATGAATGGTAAAAATGGTGCCGTGTGTGCTTTTATTTATTATCTGGTTGAATTATTCGGAAGAAAAGTTAAGAAGGGGATCTTTATTGATCTTCAAGTCACAAATGATGATATTGCAGGTTTTTGCGGTGTATCTACAAGAAATAGTGTAAATCGTATCTTACGTGGATTAAGACAACAAGGTGTTATAACGATGGTATATCATAAAATCCTAGTTCTAGATGTGGATTATTTAAAGCGCTATGTATAGTAAAAGGAGCTAATTTAAACTGGTTCAAAAGTCAAGGACAAATATCTGACAGTTCTTGTTAAATGAGTGTCACAAATAGTGATGCTCATTTTTTTATGCTTGTAATTTATTTGTTGTTTGCACGACGAAAAGAAGTCCTAGTTTTTGGACTTTTTTCAATCTGAGATTTATGCTTTTTTTTAGATTTTAGTATAATGCGTCAATGTCTTTATAGTAATCAAGTTGTGTATGATTCTTCCAGTTCAATGGATCTTTCAATTGTTCCTTGATTTCATCAGTTGCTTCATTATAGTAGAAGCGCAAAGCGTCATCGATTTTTTTTAGTACATCTTTTATCTTTGCCAATTGGTTTTCTACAAGTTCAAGCTGTTTATCCCATTTCTTCTTTTCTGATTTCATTTTCTTCTTATCTCGTTTTATGATTTCAAGTGGATCTGTAAATAATCGAGACTGTTGTTCATTGATTTTTTGACGTTCTCTTTTCAATTCTTTTTTCTTTTCCTGCATCTCTAGTTTTGCCGCAATAATCTGTTCAAGCGACATTAATTCTGTAGCTTCTATTCCATAGTAATTGTCCAATGGATATTGTCCTGTTACTTTATATGTATAGAATTCACTTGGAGAAAGGGCTGCAAGGTTTTCCTGATAACGTTCATTATTGTGCATATTTATATATCCGTTGATCAATTGTTTTACAGTATCCAGATTTTTACATCTAGCGATAATGTTAATTATTTCGGTTTTCATTCGTCCAAAAAAAGATTCCATGGGTGCATTGTCCTGGCTGTTACCTCTTCTTGACATGGACTGAATAAAGTCATTATTATTTAATAATTGTTTGAATGTAGTTGAAAGGTACTGAGAGCCTTGGTCACTGTGACAGTATACTTCCATATCTTTTGGAAACTCACTTTTATGATCATCCATCATATTGTTGAATGCTTCCTGTATAAGAGCTACATCCATTTTACTTGATACGGCATGTCCTAGTATCTCTGTTGTATAGGCATCTTTAAAAGCACACATGTAGGCAGGTGTGCGATAGTAACCATAATGAATGTAAGTGATATCAGTAAGAACAACTTGTCTTACTCCTAGTTTGAAATTGCGGTTGACAAGATTTGGTTTGGCCATACATTCATGGTGATGTGTAGCCTGACCTTTATAGGCATCTTTTTTAGGAAGCTGTGCCGTGATCTGCATCTTTTTCATGATCTTTGACGTTCTGGATACACTGATCTTATAGTTGAATCTTCTAAACATATGGCGGCGGAACGTTCTTTTGCCCGGGACAAACCCCAATACTTTGATTATCTCTTTAAAACGGCTGATTACGTAACTTTCATCTTTTCTTTTAGCTGCTAGTTTTCCATTTCTGTCTTCTTTTCGTGCAACATAGTTATAATATCCTGTACTGCTGATACCGAACATCTTGAAAACCTTTGTGTTCGTATATCCATTTTCTTCTGCTTTTCCTCTTTTTATATAGTCATATGCCATGTAGAATTTATCATCTTTTACTTCTTGACGTTGTACGATGAGTATATCTCCTCCAATATGGATGGCATTTTTTTTTGAAATTCTACGTAATCTTCCAAATATCTGATACGAGCTTCCTGATACGCTACTTTTTCTTCAAGACTCATTTCAGGCATTTCTTCAATTGGAACACTTCCATCAAAGTTATCTGCTTTTGGTTCAAACTCGCCATTTCTAGCCTTTTGTCTTGCTCGCTTAGCTGCAGACTGCGCACAGTCTTTTCCAAGTGTTTTTGTGTCGAATCCCAATGATTCATAGGCTTCGATAGCTGTCATTCCTTTTTCCAATTGTTTATAAAGGGCAATATAAAAATCCTTTGTATAAATGAATGCGTCCATCTTTTCTGTAAGTTCTGCAACGAATTTATTGTCTGCATGCGCAATGACCGCATCACGATGTGCTAATCTTTGTGCTTCTGTCTGTTTCTTCTTTTTCTTTTTTACTTGAGCCATAATTCCAATTTCTCCTGTGTAAAGGCACCAAGTTCAACTGCTCGTTTTAATGCCTTTATTCCTGCTTTTTCCATCATCTTATCATATTTTTCCTGCTCGATTTCCATATATTTTGAATATTCACCATCCGACATTGAATAAAGATATTTTTCATAGTCCACAGGAGTCATCTTATTTCGTGTCCATTGAGGACGTTCATAATTGTAGTAGTACACATATTCATCAACTCTTTTCTTCACATCTTCCGGAGTGGAGCATTTAGAGAAGTCACACTCATCCTTCATATGTCCAAAGTAGGACTCCTGACTAGAGTTGTCCCAGCAGTTGCCTCGACGGGACATAGATTGTTCGTAACCTAGTTCTTTTAATTTATTCTGGAATGCATCGTTAAAATAAAGTGTCCCCTGATCTGAATGGAAAAGAGCATTTTCAGAAGGATCAAGGCAATCTATCGTAGCTTTAGCCAGATTCAAATCATTAGAAGAAGATGTAACATGATTTACGATTCTGCCTGTGACCGCATCCTTTATACATGAAAAGTATTCCGTTTTATTTGTACTGTATTTTAAATAACTCACGTCTGTAAGCAGTATTTCATTAGGTCTTGCCAGACGAAATCTTCTTTTTAACAGGTTTGGTTTTCGATTGTTTTTTAAATTCTCTTTATTCGTTTTTGATTCAGGGCGTTCCTTACGCACAGTACATACACAACCATATTTTTTCATCAGTCTAAGGATCTTGGCTCTTCCAAAATGTACACCACACATTCCAGGAAGCATCATATAAATGATACGTGAACCTTTCTTGAACCCTTTATAGTCCATAACTTTCTTTATATGTTGAAAATCAATCTCATCCTGCTTATCCTTCATACCATAGTTGTCATTTGAAAGAATCGAATAGTAGGATGATCTGGATAATCCAATCTTCTTAAGGATCGATTGAATGGAATAATCGTATCGATCATGAGGAAGGTCCTTAATCCACATACACAACACTTTCTTTTGATTGAAAGTATAGTGTGGAAGATTGTTTCGTAATCTGTTGAAATGCATCAAAGACATCTTTTCTAAAGCTTGAATCTTATTGTATTGAACACGAATTTTGAAATCCAAATCAACTTCATCTAAGACACTCAAAGATTCAATATTCCAGTTGTTCAATTTATGTTTAATTCTGTTACATACACCAACAGGCAGATTAGATCCATTGATTTCAAATATGCCAAGAACCTCATCTATAGGAAAATCTTTAAATCTAGAAGCTTCATTATAAAAACTATTATTAAGAACAAATTGTTTAGATGTACACCTTTGAACATATGGATGATGAATGTATTTGGTTACTATATCTGAATCAATTTTTTCATCACGTGGATTTACACCTTCAAGAACCTTTTTTAACATGTAGATTCTTTGATAACCAACTCTTTTAGGGGCTAAGCCATAAGATTTTAACTGAGTTTCGATAGATACTTTAGGATATTCTTTATAGACTTTATCAATAAATTCAGAAGTGAATCGAATTCCTTTTCCGAATTTCATAAAAATTCCTGAACTAATCAAAAATTCATTATCATACTTTTCAACTAATGAATTTCGTATTCCAAACACTTTATTCTTCCCACCAGTAGGACGACCATCTCTTTTAAAATTTCTATGTAGCCTGTTAATAACGTCACATCCGATTATTGTACAGTTAAAATTATGTAACGTGAGAACTTTTCTTATTTGAGCCACTGAAGGATATTTGATCCATTCATCATAAAGAATACATCTAAACTCATAGGTGAATGATAGTCTGTTTTCTCGAATATTTTTTACATAGGGTGACTTAGACAATACGTCTATTTCATCCTTCGTAAATCTTTTGGCTCTTGACATATTTATTTTAAAACAATAAAAAAAGCCCATCAAATCATATAAAATGATTTGTATGGGCGCTTTTCATTTGCCAAGTCTTGTTTACATCTCTATTTAATTCTATACTTCAATTATGGACACTACTTATCATTCAAACATTTCAATTGAAACTCTATCATTATTAGATTGTGATGTTCGAAACTTCTATTTTATTCATCCCATCAAGAATATCTTCTTCGATAATATTGAATACATTCGAAAATTAGATGCTTCTGGTAAAGCTCGTCCTTGTATTTTAGACAATGTAGAACGTTCTCTTCTTTGCCATACATGCTATCTTGGTTTTGATCAGTTTGAATGTACGGATTGTGACAACTGGAATATTATTCCTCATTCTTGTCATTCTAGATTTTGTAATGCCTGTGGTGTTAAATATGCCAAACAGCTTGCAGCCAAGGCTACCTCTTTTTGTCTTGACTGCCCTCATAGGCACATTGTCTTTACTATTCCTGAAGAACTTAGAAACTGGTTCAGACAGGATCGTTCTAGACTCAATCTTTTGTTTGTTGCTTCTAGAAACACCATTTCCATTCTCACCAATAAATCTCTTGCCGATAAACTCAAAAAGAAAAAATTATCGGATACCCACTATATATTCAAAGATATTCCTGTTCGTAATGAATTTGGCATGATTGCCACTATACATACTTTTGGAAGAGACCTTAAATGGAATCCACACATCCATTGTCTTATTCCTGAATTGATCTATTCCTTTAAAAAGGATAAAATCAAAACATTTCATCATTTCAATTTCATTAAGCTTAGAAAAACATTTCAATTTGAATTAATTCGACTCATACAGGAAGCCGGTGGTTTAAAGAAACCTGAAGAAAAGAACAGACTCTATAAAGATCATCCTAAAGGATTCTATGTCTACGCCAAATTCAAATCCCCTGACAACGCTTCTAACGATGCTTCATCTAATAAAAATAGTAAAGATATTCAAGGCTGCGTAAACTATTTCATCCGTTATGCCGGTAGACCTGCCATGGCTGAAAATAGAATCACAGAATACAATAAAGGATCAAATACTGTCAGCTGGTTCTACAATGATCATAAGGATGAAAAACGTCATGATGTCACAGATAATGTGATTGATTTTATAAACCGTCTTATTATACATATACCAGACTATCATTTCTTAACCACTCGATATTATGGATTCTATGCCAATGCATCTAAGAAAACTCTAGATAAAGTACATGCACTTCTTGGAATCAAAAAGAATAAGGATTATTCTCGTGAAACAAGAACCAAGGCCCTTAAAAACAAACTCAATAAATTGAAGTACCGCACTCATTTGATTGATTCTTTTAATAGAGACCCAATTCAATGTAAATGTGGAGCCATTATGCAGTATACTTATACATATAATCCATTGGAGGACAAGAGAAATGACAGAACATACAGAAAAAAATGTATTGATGAAATGTACAAAATGCGGTTACGAAGAAGAAGTACCTAGATGGTTAATCGATGAATTATTTCCAAATGAACCTGAAGAAAACTATATGATGCACTGCCCTGAATGTGATCATAAGATGATTGTAAAAAAATAATTCAACAATTAAAGACAAACACAAAATGCAGGCTATTTTCAATAGTCCTTTTTGTCGTTCCTCATAATCAACAAATTGTGACAATTCGACAGTTTTTCACATACCGCATCCCCCTGTTCCGAAACCAAAATCTTAATATACAAGAAAAAAGCCAAGTCTAAATAGGAAGGACTTGGCTTTTGAATATAAAAGGCAAAAAAAAGGACCCGGCAGCTAGCTATCTTCGCAGGGGCAAGCCCAACTATTGTCGCCGTGAAAGTGCTTAACTTCTGAGTTCGGGATGAGTTCAGGTGTGTCCACTTTGCTATCGCCACCGGATCTTGAGTTCTCTTTCGATCCCTCAAAACCGAACAACTTTTCTGAAGAAACTACATATTTCTGATTAAGTCCTCGACCGATTAGTACCAGTCAACTCCGTACATCACTGCACTTCCATCTCTGGCCTATCTACCTTATCGTCTTTAAGGGGTCTTACTTCTTGCGAATGGGAGATCTCATCTTGGAGTAGGCTTCGTGCTTAGATGCTTTCAGCGCTTATCCTTTCCCTACTTAGCTACCCGGCTATGCCCCTGGCGGAACAACCGGTGCACCAGCGGTAGGTCCATCCCGGTCCTCTCGTACTGAGGACAGCTCTCCGCAGATCTCCTTCGCCCACAACAGATAGGGACCGAACTGTCTCACGACGTTCTGAACCCAGCTCGCGTACCGCTTTAATGGGCGGACAGCCCAACCCTTGGAACCGAATCCAGCTCCAGGATGCGATGAGCCGACATCGAGGTGCCAAACCTCGCCGTCGATGTGAACTCTTGGGCGAGATCAGCCTGTTATCCCCAGGGTAGCTTTTATCCGTTGAGCGACGGCCCTTCCATTCGGCACCGCCGGATCACTATTCCCGACTTTCGTCCCTGTTCGACTTGTAAGTCTCACAGTCAAGCACGCTTCTGCAATTGCACTCGTCGATTGGTTTCCATCCAATCTGAGCGTACCTTTGGGCGCCTCCGTTACTCTTTGGGAGGCGACCGCCCCAGTCAAACTGCCCACCTGACACTCTCCCCGTACCTGTTATCGATACCAGGTTAGAACCCCGGTCACACAAGAGTGGTATCCCAACGTCGACTCCTCGTACACTGGCGTGCACGTCTCTTTGTCTCCCACCTATCCTGTACATGTATGACCAGAATTCAATATCAGGCTGCAGTAAAGCTCCATGGGGTCTTTCCGTCTAGTTGCGGGTAACCTGCATTTTCACAGGTACTAAGATTTCACCGAGTCTGCTGCCGAGACAGCGCCCAAATCGTTACACCTTTCGTGCGGGTCAGAACTTACCTGACAAGGAATTTCGCTACCTTAGGACCGTTATAGTTACGGCCGCCGTTCACTGGGGCTTCGGATCACTGCTTCAGATCGCTCTTAACAGATCCTCTTAACCTTCCAGCACCGGGCAGGTGTCACCCCCTATACTTCGTCTTGCGACTTCGCAGAGAGCTGTGTTTTAGTTAAACAGTCGCTTGGGCCTCTTCACTGCGGCTTAATTGCTTAAGCACTCCTTCTCGCTAACTTACGGAGTCATTTTGCCGAGTTCCTTGGCAACAGTTCTCTCGCTCACCTCGGGATTCTCTCCCTGCCCACCTGTGTCGGTTTTGGTACGGGCCGCATATGCATTGCCAGAAGCTTTTCCTGGAAGCCGTCATCATGTGCTTCGCTACTTTCCTAAGATTTCGCTTACCTGTCACGCTCTAGCCTTATGGTTACCGGATTTGCCTGGTAACCAGCCGCTTCGCTTCGCCCTCAATCCATTAAGAGGGTCACACTATCCGTCTCCGTCACTCCTTCGCTCCATATACGGGTGCAGGAATCTTTCGCCTGCTTTCCATCCACTACGCCTTTCGGCCTCGCGTTAGGTCCCGACTTACCCAGGGCGGACGAACCTTCCCCTGGAATCCTTGGGCTTTCGGTGTGTAGGATTCTCACCTACATCTCGCTACTCACACCGGCATTCTCACTTCTATACAATCCACCGCTCCTCACGGTACGGCTTCTACTCGTATACAACGCTCCCCTACCACTATAGTTTCCTACAATCCGCAGTTTCGGTATCAGGCTTAGCCCCGGTACATTTTCGGCGCAGGGTCACTCGACTAGTGAGCTGTTACGCACTCTTTAAAGGATGGCTGCTTCTGAGCCAACCTCCTAGTTGTCTGGGCATCCCCACATCCTTTTCCACTTAGCCTGTATTTTGGGACCTTAACTGGCGGTCTGGGCTGTTTCCCTCTTGACCATGGACCTTATCACTCACAGTCTGACTGCCGGACATCCTTAATGACATTCGCAGTTTGATTGTATTCAGTACCCCGGGATGGGGCCATCACACATTCAGTGCTCTACCTTCACTAAGGTTCTTTCCGACGCTAGCCCTAAAGCTATTTCGGGGAGAACCAGCTATCTCCGGGTTCGATTGGAATTTCTCCCCTAGCCACAAGTCATCCGCTAACTTTTCAACGGTAGTCGGTTCGGTCCTCCATTGAGTTTCACCTCAACTTCAACCTGCTCATGGCTAGATCACCCGGTTTCGGGTCTGCAACATCCTACTTTCGCCCTCTTAAGACTCGCTTTCGCTTCGGCTCCGGTCTTTCCTCCTTAACCTCGCAGTCTGTCGCAACTCGCCGGTTCATTCTACAAAAGGCACGCCATCACCCCTTAACGGGCTCTGACTTCTTGTAGGCATACGGTTTCAGGTTCTCTTTCACTCCGCTCCCGCGGTTCTTTTCACCTTTCCCTCACGGTACTGGTTCACTATCGCTCACTCGTTTATATTTAGCCTTGGCGGATGGTCCCGCCTGCTTCCGACAAGATTCCTCGTGTCTCGCCGTACTCAGGATCCCATTAGGCTTCAATCGGATTTCAATTACAGGGCTTGCACCTTCTTCGGCCGGGCTTTCGATCCCGTTCTTCTATCCTCTCTCTTGCCATATCATGGTCCTTCAACCCCGGTCCTTGGACCGGTTTGGGCTTCTCCCCTTTCGCTCGCCGCTACTCAGGGAATCACTGTTGTTTTCTTTTCCTCCGGCTACTTAGATGTTTCAGTTCGCCGGGTACCTTTCTTGCAGGCCATGTATTCACCTGCAGATGACAGCTCATGTCTGCTGCCGGGTTCCCCCATTCGGACACCTCCGCTTCTTCGCTTCCTTACAGCTTCACGGAGCTTTTCGCAGTTTGGCGCGTCCTTCTTCAGTTTCGAGTGGCAAGGCATTCGCCGTACGCCCTTCCTTACTTAATCAGTGGTTCTCGTGTGTTTCGAGATGTTCTTTTTCAAGAACTGTTTTTTACTGTTTTCTCAGTTTATCTTACAACTTACGTTTTAGACCTTTTCTGTTATGTCTTTTCTTCTTAGTTGCTCAGTTTTCAAAGATCGATCACTCTGAGAAGTCCTTGACCTCTCAAAACTAAACAGGTATACTCCCTACTTCCTTCAATTTCCACTCTTCTTCTTTCTCCTTAGAAAGGAGGTGATCCATCCCCACGTTCCCGTAGGGATACCTTGTTACGACTTAACCCCAGTCATCGGTCCTGCCTTCGACGGCTCACTCCTCGAAAGGTTATGCCACCGGCTTCGGGCATTACCAACTCCCATGGTTTGACGGGCGGTGTGTACAAGGCCCGAGAACGTATTCACCGCGACATGCTGATTCGCGATTACTAGCGATTCCAGCTTCATGAAGTCGGGTTGCAGACTTCAATCCGAACTGAGACGTCCTTTATGAGATTCGCTTGCCTTCACAGGCTTGCCGCTCTTTGTAGACGCCATTGTAGTACGTGTGTAGCCCAGGCCATAAGGGGCATGATGATTTGACGTCATCCCCACCTTCCTCCGGTTTATCACCGGCAGTCTGATATGAGTCCTCAACTCAATGTTAGTAACATATCACAAGGGTTGCGCTCGTTGCGGGACTTAACCCAACATCTCACGACACGAGCTGAC
>ENA-OXTJ01000584-OXTJ01000584.1-human-gut-metagenome-genome-assembly--contig:-NODE-584-length-11689-cov-8.909232_pt1 | contig 11689 bp, 9 predicted proteins | sample MGYA00249342_ERZ652646 | MGnify/ENA primary metagenome ERZ652646 (study PRJEB26925, sample SAMN05826522) | human gut metagenome | biome: ENVO:2100002; feature: ENVO:00000062; material: ENVO:00002003...
AGGCAATCTGGAATGAATTTTGGCTACGTTACTGTGAACGGAGTGAACAGTAACTCGCTTTCCTGACAGCACAACTGTAAAATCAGTATATATTTGCAATAAGACCGGCAAAATGATATTATGTATAAAGTTACAGGCAGACAGTAATTTTACAGGGAGATAATTAAAAATGGAATTTTGGGATATTTATGATGAAAATAAGAAACCGACAGGACGCACAATGAAAAGAAATGACTGGTGTCTGAAGGACGGGGAGTATCACCTGACCGTACTTGGTGTCGTCGGCAGACCAGATGGTACATTCCTGATTACCAAACGTGTGATGACCAAGGCATGGGCTCCCGGCTGGTGGGAAGTATCAGGGGGTGCAGCCCAGGCAGGTGAGGAATCCTGCGAGGCTGTCCTTCGTGAAGTAAAAGAAGAAACAGGACTGGATGTACGAAATGCGGAAGGCGGATATCTGTTTACTTATAAGAGAGAGAATCCGGGTGAGGGAGATAACTACTTCGTGGATGTGTACCGTTTTGTCATGGATATTGATGAGAGTGACCTGCACCTGCAGACAGAGGAAACAGACGGATATATGTTTGCCACTGTTGATGAGATCAAAGCCTTTGCAGCAGAAGGGAAATTCCTGCATTATGACAGTATAAAAAAGGCGTTTGAGATGTAATGTATGGGTATAACAGAGTAACAACAGTAATGGAAGCACAAAATAAAAACCATCATACAGGAATGATTTGACCTGTATGGTGGCTTTTTGGCAATTGCAGAAAGCCTTTTTCAGACACGCTCTAAGATTATTTCATGGCGTTTCTGATTGCAGCCAGCAGTTCGTCATATTCTTCGTATGCCGGGATCTCCGGATAATCTGCCTTGATCTTGTCTGTACTGCGGAAGAGAAATCCTGCCTTGCTTGCCTGGATCATACCCAGGTCATTGTAGGAATCACCGCTTGCAATGGTATCGAATCCGATAGACTGTAAAGCTTTTACAGTAGTTAACTTGGATTGTTCCACTCTCATCTTAAAGCCTGTGATCTCACCGTTGTCTGCAACTTCAAGAGTGTTGCAGAATAAGGTAGGTCTGCCAAGCTTCTCCATGAGCGGTGCTGCAAACTGTGTGAAAGTATCGCTGATCAGAATTACCTGAGAGAAAGAACGAAGTTCATCCAGGAATTCCTTTGCGCCCGGAAGCGGATCAATCTTTGCAATCACATCCTGGATCTCTTTCAGTCCGAGACCATGCTCTTTCAGAATACCAAGTCTCCAGCTCATCAGCTTATCATAGTCCGGTTCATCACGTGTGGTTTTCTTCAGCTCCGGGATTCCGCTTGCTTCTGCAAATGCGATCCAGATTTCAGGTACCAGTACGCCCTCTACGTCAAGACATGTAATATACATAATAGAAATCCTCCTTTGTGTAAAACCTCTTTATTTTTGAAAATCCTTTAATGCTTTATTTAGTGAAATCATTCTAACATATTCTGAGAGTCCTTGCAAATTTAATTTTTGGTTACTATTCACTGGTAATATCCCGCGAGGTGTTTTTTGTGAGCGAAGGTCACCTACAGAACCTGCCACTGGCAGCTTCTTACGGATGCTTGGCAACAGAAAACCCGAGATATACCGCGCGAATTTATGCGATTAGCATAAATTAAGTTTGCGAAGCGTGTTACTGAGAACGGAGTGAACAGTAACAATTTTTGAGTAGTTCAAAAGGAGAAATAAAAACGAGTATTGACATAAAAAAACTAAAGCCATATAATAGTTAGGCAACTAATGGATAGCAACCTAACTATTATATGGCTTTGCAATAGTATGTGTACTGATTTTAGGAGGTGCGGCGAGATAGACGAGGAAATGAAACAGAAGCTGAATGAGATGTATGTAGGCAGGCTGATACATATTTTATCCCATACAATGAAACGGCATAATCCGGCAGAGGTGATGGAGAATGACGATCTGACGACCATGCAGAAGCATGTGCTGAAATTTATCCTTCTGGAAACCATGCACAGAGATCTCTATCAGAAAGATATTGAAGAGGAATTCCAGATCAGGAAACCTACAGTGACAGGGATCCTGAAGCTGATGGAGAAGAACGGTTACATTTACAGAGAGAGTGCGAAACAGGATGCACGCCTGAAACAGATCATTCCCACAGAGAAAGCAGAGAAGATCCGTCCTGCAATCTTAAAGAGTATTGAAGAAGGCGAAGCCAAAATGCTCCGGGGAATTCCGAAGGAGGATGTGGAACTGTGCAAACAGGTTCTCTGGCAGATGTATGAAAACCGGAAAAAATCCTGCGATAGCAGGAATGATTTTTAACAGAAATAACGAGACATAAGGAGGACATTGACAAAGATGAATAAGAAACTTTTACGTTCAGTCCGGGAATACAAGAAGCAGTCTGTACTGGCTCCGATCCTTGTAATCCTGGAAGTACTGATGGAAGTTCTGATTCCTCTGGAGATGGCGAAGATTATCGACGTAGGTATTGCAAACGGAGATATGAGCTATATCATCCAGCGTGGAGTCATCCTTGTTGCAATGGCAATGCTTTCCCTGTTCTTCGGCGTACAGGCCGGAAATATGGCGGCAGTTGCAGCAGCAGGATATGCGAAGAATTTACGACACGATATTTTTTATAAGGTGCAGGATTTTTCCTTTAAAAATATCGATCACTTTTCAACATCAGGTCTGGTCACACGACTGACCACTGATATCACAAATGTACAGCAGGCATACATGATGAGTATCCGCCTTCTTGCCAGAGCACCGTTTATGATCATCCTGTCATGGATTATGACACTGACGATCAACAAACCGATCGCAATGCTTTTCCTGATAGTTGTTCCTGTCCTTGGCGGTACACTGATCTTTATTGCGAAAAAGGCACATCCGCATTTCATCAAGGTATTTGATGAATATGACAACCTGAACAATTCCGTTCAGGAGAATGTAAATGCCTCACGTGTAGTTAAGGCTTTCGTAAGAGAGGACTATGAGATTGAGAAATTCCATGGAATTTCCAGATATGTTTATAATCTGTTTACTAAAGCAGAGAAAATCGTTGCATGGAACTCACCGGTTATGATGTTTGCCATGTATACTGTAATCATTATCATTGTTGTAATTGGTGGAAGAGGAATTGTTCTCGGTGGCATGGAAACCGGTGAGCTGACAAGTATCATTGTCTACGCACTTCAGATTCTCATGTCCCTGAACATGGTAACTTTCGTGTTTGTTATGATCATGATAGCAGAAGCATCCACAGACCGTATTGTAGAGGTTTTGGATGAAGTTCCTGAGATGCAGGATAAAGCTGATGCAGTAAAGAATGTGGCAGATGGTTCCATTGACTTTAATCATGTAGATTTCAGCTATGCAGGAGAGGGAGGAAATCTTTCCCTGAAGGATGTAAATCTTCATATTAAATCCGGTCAGACAGTAGGTATCATTGGCGGAACCGGAAGTGCAAAGTCTACTCTGGTGCAGCTGATCCCCAGACTCTATGATGTCACAAAGGGTAATGTCCAGGTGGGAGGCGTGGATGTACGCAACTACAATCTGGAAGTACTTCGTGACCAGGTTTCCATGGTACTTCAAAAAAATGTGCTGTTCTCAGGAAGCATCTATGACAATATTCGCTGGGGTGATGAACATGCCAGTGAGGAAGAAGTTCGGAGGGTCTGTAAGCTGGCCCAGGCAGATGGATTCGTCAGTGAGTTCCCGGATGGCTACGATACAATGATTGTTCAGGGTGGTAACAACGTATCCGGCGGTCAGAAGCAGCGTCTGTGTATTGCAAGGGCTCTTCTCAAGAAACCGAAGATCCTGATCCTGGATGACTCTACCAGTGCAGTAGATACAAGAACAGATGCCCTGATACGTAAGGCTTTCCGCGAGGAGATCCCGAACACAACAAAGATTATTATCGCACAGCGAGTTTCTTCTATTGAAGATGCAGATCAGATCATCGTACTGGATGACGGTAAGATCGCAGGTGTGGGTACTTCAGAAGAACTGCTGAAGACAAATGATATTTACAGAGAAGTATATGAATCACAGGTCAAAGGAGGCGGAGATGATGAATAAGAAGAAAAAATTAGATCAGAACACCATCCAAACTGCCAAAAGACTTCTGAAATATATGACAGGAACCCATAAGATACAGTTTATCATTGTATTTATCTGCATCTTTATCAGTTCCGCAGCAAGTATTGCAGTATCCCTGTCCCTGAAATTTCTGCTGGATGACTTTATCATTCCGATAATCGGACAGACAGATCCGAACTTTGCAGAACTCTATAAGGCACTTGCAGTCCTTGGCTGTATTTTTGCACTTGGTGTGATTGCCACATTTATTTATACCCGAATGATGGTTTATATCGGTCAGGGTGTGCTTAAAAGTGTCCGTGATGATATGTTCGAGCATATGCAGACTCTTCCAATCCGCTATTTCGACCAGAATACAAACGGATCTGTCATGAGCCTCTATACCAACGATACAGATACCCTGCGACAGATGATCAGTCAGGCGATCCCACAGGCACTGATGGCACTGTTTACGATCGTGGTTACCTTTATTTCCATGTTACTGTTAAGTCCGTTGCTTACGATTCTGGCAGTTGTGATCATCTTTATCATGCTGAAGGTTACCAATAAGATTGGTTCCAACAGTGGCAAATATTTCATCCGTCAGCAGGTATCTCTGGCAGATGTGACCGGTTTCGTGGAAGAACGAATGAATGGTCAGCGTGTGGTAAAAGTTTTCAACCACGAAGATAAATCAAAAGAAGAATTCGACAAACTCAATGAAGCACTTTTCGAGAGCTCCGCAAATGCCAATAAATACGGAAATATGATGGGACCGGTGATCGGTAACATCGGTAACCTGCAGTTCGTACTGACAGCAGTACTTGGGGGACTTCTCTCTGTAACAGGTGTGGGCGGCATCACCCTCGGTGTTATAGCTTCCTATTTACAGTTCACCAAGAGCTTTACCCAGCCATTCATGCAGGTGGCACAGCAGTTCAACGCCATCATTATGGCACTTGCAGGTGCAGAACGTATCTTCAGGCTCATTGACGAGAAGCCGGAAGAGGATGAAGGTTACGTAGAACTTGTTAATGCAAGAAAGGATGCCAACGGCAATATCACAGAATGCAAAGAGAGAACAGGTATGTGGGCATGGAAACACCCACATTCTGCAGATGGTTCCATTACTTATACAGAACTGACAGGAGATGTCCGATTCGAAGATGTTACATTCGGATATAACCCGGATAAAGTTATTCTGAAAGACATCAGCCTCTTCGCCAAACCGGGACAGAAACTTGCTTTCGTAGGCTCTACAGGTGCAGGAAAGACAACGATCACAAATCTGATCAACCGTTTCTACGATATTCAGGAAGGTAAGATCCGTTACGATGGAATCAACATTACCAAGATTAAGAAGGACGACCTGAGACGTTCTCTGGGAATCGTACTTCAGGATACTCACCTGTTTACAGGAACTATTAAAGAAAACATCCGCTATGGTAAACTGGATGCTACAGATGAGGAAGTATACGAGGCAGCAAGACTGGCTCATGCAGACCAGTTTATCAAAATGCTTCCAAAAGGTTACGATACCATGTTAAGCGGAGACGGTGAGGAACTGTCCCAGGGACAGCGCCAGCTTCTCTCCATTGCAAGAGCAGCAGTAGCCAATCCGCCTGTACTGATCCTGGATGAAGCAACCTCAAGTATTGATACCCGTACAGAGAGTATCGTACAGAAAGGTATGGATAACCTGATGAAAGGCCGTACTGTATTTGTAATCGCCCATCGACTTTCAACCATCAGAAACAGCGATGCCATCATCGTACTGGATCATGGAAAGATCATTGAAAGAGGCGACCATGAAGATCTCATTAAGTTAAAAGGAACTTATTATCAGCTTTATACCGGTAAGCTGGAATTGTCATAAGAAACTATCAGAAAGACTGCAATTATTTCAGAACATGAATAATTGTGGTCTTTCTTTGCGGGCGTTGCGTTTTCTGCGTTATAATGCTATGATCGTACAGGTATGTGGATCACAGATGATGAAGTTCCGGTTTACGGATAAAAAAGAAAAATTATGTAGCAGCAAGGGAGAGATATACGATGGTAAAGATAGATCTGATCACTGGTTTTCTTGGTTCAGGGAAGACGACGTTTATCAGGAAGTATGCGCAGTATCTGATGGATGCTGGTAATAATATTGGGATTCTGGAGAATGATTACGGGGCTGTGAATGTGGATATGATGTTGCTTCAGGATCTGATGGGAGAGAACTGTGAGCTGGAGATGATCTCAGGAGGGTGTGATAAGGACTGCCATAGGAGGAGATTTAAGACGAAACTGATTGCTATGGGTATGTGCGGTTATGACCGTGTGATCGTGGAGCCGTCTGGGATTTTTGATGTGGATGAGTTCTTTGATATTCTTCATGAGGAGCCGTTAAACCGTTGGTATCAGATTGGGAATGTGATTGCAATTGTGGATTCTAAGCTGGAGCGTGATCTGTCAGAGGAGGCGGATTTCATTCTGGCTTCTGAGGTGGCAGATGCCGGATGCATTGTGATGAGTAAGAGCCAGGACGCATCACCCGAGGAAATCCAGGGTACGATTGAGCATGTGAATCAGGCGTTGGAGAAGGTTCATTGCAGCAGGAGATTTCATTGTGAAATGAATGGTGTGGATACTGCTAATGTTATCCACAAGAATTGGGATGAGATGTCGAAAGAGGACTTTGACAGAATCGCATCCTGTGGATATGTGATGGCAAGCTACAGGAAACCGGAGTTTGAGGCAGAGGATGCCTTTACTTCTCTGTACTTTATGAATGTGAAGATGACTGAGAAGGAGCTGCGGGAAGCAGCTGAGAAGATTCTGTCTGATCCTGAATGCGGGCGTGTGTTCCGGATGAAGGGATTTATGAGAGTAGACAGTGACAGCGAAGACGGTTCTGGACTATCTGCATGGGCAGAGTGCGATAGACGGCAGTGGATTGAATTAAATGCTACGAAGAATGAAATTACAATCCGACCGCTTCATGTAGGACAGGAGGTCCTGATCGTGATTGGAGAAGAACTGCATGAGGAGAAAATTAAATCCTATCTGAAAATCTGAGATTTGAACGCAGGTCGCGAAGTGACTGCGTTCATGAGCAAGTAGCGAAGCGGATTGCGAATGTCTGCTTTACTTTATAAAAAAGGGCACTTGAAAAATCAGGTGCCCCATTGTATAATCTACTTAGAAGATGACCGGAAGCGTGTTCCGGTTGCCCTCGGTATAATTAATGAGTAAAGAAATTAAGCATCCAACTTTGGGCGGTGGGATGCTTATTTCTTTTTATGTTGATCTATGTAAGTCAATGCCGTAAAAATTACTAACAATAAAGTAAGGACTTCCATTGTGTTCATCGGGCATCACCCTCCTTTCGTGAAACTGGAGGGCAGGGGTCGAAACTTCGCATCCGGGTCTGTTCAATTATACTTGTTTAGTATAACGTGAAAAATAGAAGATATCAAGTACTTTACGTTCTATATTATTAAAAACAAAACAGGGTATGAGGTTCATCGTAATCTGATGAAACTTCATACCCTGTTCGTTTATTTTTATGGAGTTTTGGTAACCGTAAGGATTATTTGGTAAACAGATCAACCAGATCCTGGCCGTCTTCGTAGCCCTGGCTCTTCAGCTCATTTACGAACCAGTCATCTACGCCGTCTACAGCTTTCTTGAAGGAATCGATATCCATATCAGCTTTCTCTGTGAAGGTTACGCCGTTTTTGGATTCCCAGCGTTCTTTAATCTCATTGTCGCTGGAACGGTTGATGTAACGTTCGTATTCAACTGCCTTCTGACCGCATTCATCAACAACTGCCTGCTGTTGTGGTGTGAGGCCGTCGTAGATATCCTGATTGATGCAGAAGAACAGACAGTCATAAATTGCATCCCACATGGAACAGTAAGGCTGAACCTCCTGAACGCTTGCTGCGTCAATAGCAGGAAGTGGATTTTCCTCACCTTCAACCGTGTTCTGCTGAAGTGCTGTGTAAGTTTCTGACCAGTTCATGTTGGTGGCATCAGCGCCCCATCTCTTGTAGCATTCCATCAGAAGGTTGGAACCTGCTACACGAACCTTCAGGTTCTTCATATCATCTACAGATTTAATCTCGCGTTTGCTGTTAGTCAGTTCACGGAAACCGTTTTCTGCGATACCCATGCAGTGGAGTCCGTATTCGCCAAGGATTTCTTTCAGTTTTTCACCAGCTTCGCCATCGAATTTCGCATCTGCATCGTCGTAAGAATCATAGACGAATGGAAGAGAAACAACGTTGAAACGTGGATCAAATGCAGAGTAGATCAGGTTGGAGTGCATGGAGATCTGAACCGGGTCCCCATTCATCAGAGCCTGAATACCTTCGGACTGATTGCCGTTTGTAAGCTGGTCAGCAGCGTAAATGTTGACTTTGACTTTGCCGCCTGTGGCTTTTTCCATTAGTTCACCGAACTTACGTCCGCCATCAGCCCATGTACTTGTCTCAGTAGTGGAGCATGCGAAGTTCCAGGTCATTTCCGGCCAGTCAAGGTCGCTGTAATCTGCGATTGTGTCAAAGGAGTTATTGCCGTCTCCTGCCTCCTTGGAAGCTGTGTCAGAGGAAGCGGAGGACTGATCACCTGTGTAGGAGCCTTCTTTTGCAAGAGCTTTCGGAAGGAAAGTGGAGGTGATCGGGATGTATGTAACGATCAGAAGAACTGCAACGCAGGCTGCGATCATTGGCACAACTGCCCTTGAGATCTCCTGCAGAGTAACTTCCAGACCTTTTTTGATCTTGATGCTGATTGCTACGAAAAGGTTTACACCTACAGGAGGAGTTACCTGTCCGATTGCAAGGTTTACAGTTGCCATAACACCGAATGCTACTATATCGTATCCAAGAGCCTTACATACAGGAAGCATGATCGGAATGAAGATGTACATAGCGGAGTTTGCATCGATGAAGCATCCTGCGATCAGGAAGATGATATTTACGATCAGCAGGAAGGTAAACTGATTGTGTGCGATGCTTCCAAGTAAATTGGAGGCTGCATCTGCAATACCGAATTTGGTACATACAAAGGAGAACAGAGAGGCACTTGCTACGATGAGCATGATACCGCCGGTTGTCTTTGCTGAGTCTACCAGAATGTCAAACATATCGCGGATGGAAACTTCGCGGTAGATGACCATACCTACGAAGAGTCCGTATACAACGGATACGGCTGCTGCTTCTGTTGGTGTGAAGATACCGCCGTAGATACCGCCCAGAATGATGACCGGCATCAGGAATCCCCAGAAAGCATCTTTAAAAGCGTCCCAGCGTTCTTTGCCTGAGGCTTTTTCTCTGGATGGTTTGATGTTGTGTTTCTTTGCTTCCAGCATTACTACGATTACCAGTGCCACGCCCATAAGAAGACCTGGTACGATACCTGCCATGAACATATCTGCGATGGATGTGCCTGTGATGGAGGCATATACAACGAAGGCGATACTTGGCGGGATGACAATGGCGATGGAGCTTGAGGTTGCCATCAGTGCTGTGGAGAATGGTGCGGAGAAACCGCCCTGTTCTACCATTGCAGGGATCAGTACGGCGCCAAGGGCTGCAACAGTTGCAGGGCCGGAACCGGAGATGGCGCCGAAGAAGCAGGCTACGATAACACATACGATGGCGATACCGCCTTTTTTGTGTCCTACGCAGGTATCAACGAATTTGATCAGTCGTTTGGAGATACCGGCTTTTGCCATGATGTTTCCTGACAGTACGAAGAATGGGATTGCCAGGAGCAGGAATTTGCTGATTCCTGAGTACATGTTGGTTGCTACGATCGTCAGGGATGTACCGGAGTAGAGGATTGCGCATACGGAGGAAAGTCCGAGGCAGATTCCGATGGGTACACCCAGGATCAGGAATATGAAGAAGGAGATAAATAAGATTGCACTGATCATTTATTTGCCCTCCTTTTTGTCTGTTGTGATTGTGTTCATGTTACTTTTTGTGCTGTTGTCGGTATTTTTGGCGCTGTCGGTTTTGCAGCAGAAGTCCAGACAGAATTCAATGAAGTGAAGGATCATGCATCCTGCACCGATGGGTACGAAGGACCAGAAGATCCATTCAGGCCAGTTTAATACGAAGGTTCTTTTTCCATTCTGAAGCTGAGTGATTACCTTGTCCATTCCGTATTTGAAAAGGATGACGCTGAAGATGATGCTCAGGACTGTGATCAGAATTACGGATGGTTTCTTCAGTTTCTTTGGAAGGCGGTCTGTGACCAGTGTCAGGCTGACCAGTTCTCCTTCGCGGCAGGCCAGTGCGGCTGCCAGCAGGGTGATGAGTACGAATACCGCTACTACAAGTTCTTCTGTGAAGGACCAGGAACGGTGGATGACTTTACGGGAAAATACGTTTCCCACAGTCAGCACCAGGATCAGCAGTGTGGAGATCACAAGGACGATCTTTTCTACTGCAGCCAGTGCGTTCATGATTTTTTTGTAGATTTTCATGCTCTCTACTCCTCTCAAAAAATTTACTGCTGTTTTTCGGAATTTGGAGCAGATTCAAGGCAGATGGAATGTAATGGTTATAATATGTAATTAGTTACATTTTTCATCTGTGGTGAATTCTGTTGTCTGCGAAAAACAGAAGTGGTGTTTCGGTTTCAGATCGACAGCCTGGAAAAGAAAGTATGTCTCGTGTGTAAGGGCATTTTTGACACAAGAAAGAATCCTGCTTGCAGGATTCTCCGCCTGCGATGGGTCGCTTCAGCGACATAATTCCTCTCCATCGCAGTGCGATCCTGCCCAGAGGGCTTTTTTATGTTATAGGAATATTATGGAGTAATTTCCTATAACATAAAAAAAGTCCGCCCCACGCAGGGACGGACATATGATATTCCGTAACCACCCTGTTTCACCTTTGAAACAAGTACGATTCTGCAACGTACCGATATACGCGGCTCCTGTAACGGGGGGCGGCCGGGGAAGCTTACTGTGAATACGGCAATATCTGTGATGGCTGTATTCAAGGGTTCGGCTTTCCTTCTCGGGGATGATATTCGAAACAGGTCTGTCACTGCATTTCACCGGACTGCAGTTCTCTGAGGACAGGGGGGGACTGTTTTTACTGGTTCCCTTCGTTGAATTTATGCGTTATAGGTTTAGCTGTTTAAAAAGCTAAAGCAATTTTAACGCTGTTTGTTTTGAAAGTCAAGAGGTTTTTGTAAGTATTTGGGGGAAGTTTGTTGGTGTGGGGCGTACACAGCGCAAGAGGGGACGCGCGAAGCAGCATCTCTCTGCAGGTTCAGTTCCGGGGGCTAAGTAACTCTAAGGTGGGGGAAATCCGCTAAAAGCATGAAGAAAAATGCAAAACTCGCTCCGTCGCAGACTCCGCTCAGACAGGTTGCTATTTTTCTTCATAACGCGGATTTCCCCCACCTAAGAGTTACTAAGCTCCCTCCAGATTCACCTGCAGAGAGATGCTGCTTCGCGCTGGCTATTGGCTGTGTAAGAGAAAATGGATGAGGTGGTGGGAGCGGAGGGGTCAAGTGAAAAGAATCAGTTGTTACTCCTGTCTCTTATACACATCTGACGCTGCCGACGAAGAGGATAG
>ENA-OXTJ01000591-OXTJ01000591.1-human-gut-metagenome-genome-assembly--contig:-NODE-591-length-11604-cov-7.727595_pt1 | contig 11604 bp, 5 predicted proteins | sample MGYA00249342_ERZ652646 | MGnify/ENA primary metagenome ERZ652646 (study PRJEB26925, sample SAMN05826522) | human gut metagenome | biome: ENVO:2100002; feature: ENVO:00000062; material: ENVO:00002003...
CGAGATCCTCTCTGGTCTCGTGGGCTCGGAGATGTGTATAAGAGACAGAGCCAACGCTGCCAATTACGATTGGAAAGGCGTATCATACGACAAGGGCACTTACACCATCAATGGAGAAATCTATTCTGCCGATCCCAACAATTATTATGGTGACGGCGTGGAGCATGTGAACAATGCTAACGGTGTGGCCTGCGTCAGAATCAAGCTCGATGCCCCCATTCCTGCCGGAGAGGTGACCACCCACAATGCCGAAACGGCTTTCACCAAGGTTTTGGCACACGCGGGAGCTTCCTTGCATCGCGACGAGGTTGACACCCGATATGTCCAAGAGGCCGAAACAGGTAAGGTAACCTACACGGGTTCTGTCACCAAACGTAAAGGGATAATAGATCTGGTGTCTGACGTGAATGGCTATACCGAGGTCAACTTTCCTACAGGCAGGCGTGAAACGGGATTTGACAGTGACAACGATGGTATTCCCGATGCATGGGAGACTGCCAATGGCTTGAATCCTCATGATGCTTCAGATGCAACAACCTACACCATTGACGGCAAAGGATATTACACCAACATCGAAGTGTACGCCAACTCACTGGTGGAGGACATTATGAAAGCCGGTAATGCCGATGCAGATACAAGCGTGGATGAATATTATCCGTTTTGTAAAAAGGTGGAGACGGGTATTGCTAACATGGCTGACAACAAGACTGCAGTGGTGGTGACAGAGTATTACAGTCTGTCAGGGCAGCGGGTCTCTCCGGCAACCAAAGGCATCACAATCATAAAGCAGCTATTGGCCAATGGAAAAACAGCGATAAAAAAACGGATTCTATAAGTTAAAATCACAAGTCTATCTTGTAAGAGGCGTGCTGTTATCGCAAACAGCATGCCTTTTACTTTTTGCATAAAAAAATAATATCAATTCTGTTTTGGCATTCAAAATAATTTATTACCTTTGTCGTCCGGCTTAAATAAAGCCGCTGAAAATAACAGAAAACAGATTATCAACCATATTTAATAACTAAAAAGACAAGTAATTATGAACAAAATTTTACGCTATTCATTATTAGCTGTTTTGACACTGGTAAGCAGTATGACCTTTGCACAAGAAGCCACCGTCACCCTTGATTTTAGTAATAATAACGTGTGGAATTTCCCCACGAAAAAGACCGTGGCAACAGCTTCTTACACTAATGGCACTTACACTGTCAAACTAACGGGCAGTGATAAAGCCGGATATAATTTCACTAAAGGTTCTGCATGCCTTTTACTTGGCAAGAAAGATGCTATGTTAGAGCTTCCGGCTTTCGACTTTGATGTTGAACGCATTGATGTTGTCGGTCATGATCAAGCTTCTGGATATGTTACACAAAACATATTTGTTGGTGGTAAAGCGGTAAGTACTCCAACTACTGGTGCGAAAAAAGCTAATGTTTATGAAATTGCTGCCGCATCTCAAGCTGCCGGTAACATATATATTCTCAAGGTTACTAATGACAACAATACACAAATTAAGAAAATCTTAATTTGGAAAAAAGGGGCGACTCCGACCCCCACTCAAATAGAAAACATTGCTGCCTGCAAGAAGCTGCCCTCAGGAACCATTATACAACTGACACTGAAAGATGCAAAGGTACAATACGCCAACGGTAGTGACATCTATGTCGTTGACGCAACTGGTGGGATAGACCTCTTTAAAACCGGATTAAATTATACCGCTGGTCAAGTGCTCAACGGCACTATAACTGCCACTTACGAATTGTTCAACAATCTTCCGGAACTGACAACTGTAAAAGAAAACAATTTGCTTGCCACAGAGGGAACCGTCACTCCCATTGAAATGACAGTAGAAGAGGCCGCAAAGGCAGAACACGCCTGCAAACTCGTCACTCTCAAAAAGATTAAAGCTGTAAAAATTGAAGAAACGTCCAATGGCAAAACCTACACCAATTATTATACCGATAACAACAAGACTATTCAGATATATGATAAATTCAAACTGAATTACACTGTTAATGCCGAAAAGGAGATGGATTATACTGGAATCATTATCCCGTATAACAAAAAGATAGAATTAGCTCCCACTATGAAACCAACCGTATCGACAGGTATCAACAATGTAGAAAATGCCACTACCGACAAAGACGGTGCAATTTATAATCTTGCCGGCCAACGTGTGGACAAGAATTATAAAGGGGTAGTCATCAAGAATGGTCAAAAATACATTCAGAGGTAATTGTAGAGAACAATAATAAATCCCTTCTTTCTTCCAACTGTAGGGGCTGCGCTTTATGCTTGTTCGCACGTTTCGCAGAAACGTTCATCGTCCTACAATATGGATAAAAAACCGGTGCGGAATACGATTTTTCAAATCGTGCGGGCAGGCATAAAGCGCAGCCCCTACCGCCACAGTGGAGGAGAATACAGATGTCATCGCCGTTTCAGCTGATAGGTTAACAGTTGGAACGGTGCTTTTTTTACGATGTATAGATAGGCGGATGAAATCGCGAAGCTGATAGTTGCTCTCCTAATTTCGGTTCAACATGATACGCTTAAATCTCAAGTAGAAAAAGGGTTTTTCTCAAACAAATACATTTACAAGGACAGAATATAAATATAAATAGTCTCGTTTCGAAATACAAAAACGGTCATTCGTCTTACAAAATCGTGTCTGTATCATAAAAAAACATAAAGGGTGACGAACGTATAGAAGTTTAATTTTGATTCAGTTTCGGCTTCTGCATTTTTTTATTACCTTTGTGTCCGATTCTAAGAAGACAACTAAAAATATTCAGGAACCAATCCAACAATTATAAATTTTAACACAAAAAATCATGAACAAGACTTTTCGTAATTTATTATTGGCAGCCCTTACATTTATAAGCTGTTCCATGTTCGCACAAACAACATTTGATTTTGACAAGCCCAAAGAATTGTTTGGCTTTTCGGGTGAATCCTATGAAACCAGCAACGATGGAGAATTTGAAAAAGACTTAACTGCCACTATTAGCGGCATCACTGTTACCGTGACAGCTTCTGATTACGACAAACATGACAAAATCAATCAAGTTTGGTACAAAACTCCTAAACTCCGTTTGTATAATGGCAAGTTGATCGTTAAGGCTCCACAAGGTAAAAAGATCAAAACCATAGAATATAAACTGGCTCAAAAGTCTAACGAGGCCAAATGGGCAAGTGGCAACACTGCCAACCAAGGCAAACTGTCTGCATACAAAGCCGGATTATCGACTTCTGTAACATGGAATGGTATGGCTGAACAAGTCGTGCTAACGATAGTGGAGGATACATATCTCCAAGCTCTTACCGTTACTCTGGATGGCCCGACGACAGGCGTCAATGCCCTTGGTGATACAAAACAGAAACCGGAAACAGCAACTTTCGATCTCGCTGGCAGACAGGTTGGCAAGAGCCATCAGGGGATAGTTATCAAAAATGGCCGGAAATATATAAGAAAGTAGGGGAGATTCCCCTTATAGGGACAACAGAGGGCTGCCGAGGAAAAAATCGGCAGCCCTACTCATTTTTATATTTTACTCCTTCTGCCAAATCTCAGAGTTGAAAGGAGGAATAATACCTCAACATGCTTATAACAAAGGCGAGATGCTCATTAAATGCTTATTTTCTTGCAAAATAGTTTGCTCCTTTCATTTATTTGGCGTAAATTTGCCATCAACAAACTATTATGACCTAATTAACGACAATTTATAACTAATCCCAAAAATAATGAGAAAGCATCTACTTAGAATGAGTACGCTTTGCCTGACGCTCTGTTGTGTCATCTTTGCACAAGCACAGAAAGATAATATGGGCAAAGCGCAAGTGAGCATGATTCAGGAGAAACTACTCTATTCCACCGACTTTTCCGATTGGACTAAAGCTGCTGCGGCAAAAGAGGAATCGACCGTAGCACAGAGTACCAAATACAGTCATGAGAAACTGGATTTCAGTATCTTCAACACTGCTGTAGAACCGGCGGGGGTGAACCCCAAATTCAACAACGGCAATCCGCTCGGTTGGCTCATGGCTTCTAAAGCGGCTGATCCCTACATCACGACATCGGCGTTGGGCAGCATCACGAAAGTATGCTTCGTGCATGCAGCGACAGGAAGCAAGCGCGGTTGGAAGTTGGAAGCCAAAGGTGATGGAGACGGCGATTGGGTGACTCTCAGTGACACGCCGGCCAATCCGGCCAATCGGTGTGAAGTGACCGTCGAGGTGAACAGAACGAATTGCCGGCTACGCCTCACCAATCTCAATGCTTCACAAAATGCCTACCTCTTCGGACTTGACATCTATGGCAATGTGGACATGAGCAAGAGCCCGGCATTGGCCGGCTTCAAAGCCAATGGCAAAAGCTATATAGCTGCTGATATCTTCAGTGAGACTGCCGATGGTAACATGGCCGCCACGATAGAACTATCTAAAGCAGAACCTAAGATTTCGGTTGAAAATCCGGTGTCAGACCTCACCGCTGACAATGGCGAAATCGGTGACATCACCTATATTGTAGAAGGAGGCAACACCATTGTCACTATTCCTGTGACAGCCAATGGTGCAACGACCAATTATATCGCCACCTTCGTACCGAAGAAAGACTTCACGCTGACTTATTACAACGCCGACGGGAACGAACTTGGTATCCAAATGGTGGAAAAAGACTCGAAGATTGGCGCATTCAAATATGAGGCAGCCGACCTGAACATCCCTGTCGGTAAAGTTTTCCGCGGTTGGTTTGTCAATGCTTCAGGCAGCGGCAATCGAAAATACACGCCCGATGAGACCATCACCGGCAACACCGCCCTTTATGCCATTGTCAATGATAAGGAAGTGCAGAGCACAACGGCCCGCTACACTTTCAATCTGACCGATCAATATTTCTATGACGAAGATCATGAGGCTTTCAACTGCATCGGGCAGGGGGGCTATCACGACAATCAGCACGGCTGGCTATTTAAAAGTGGTGACGACATTGAACTGCTCGTAGGCGGCAATGCCTATATTATTCTTTCAAGCTGCAAATACGGCGGGGCAGGGACACTCACGCTGAAAGATTCGAAAGGCAACATCATCGGTACGGCTTCTTACCCGGCAGCTAAAGACGGAGAGAGCGTTTCTTTCCATTATGAAGGTGGAGCCGATGTCCTGCATCTTACTTTCGACTGCTCTCCCTACATACACAGTCTGACGATTGCCAACGTGCAGGACAATCCGATAGACAAGAATGAGGCCGGCTACTTTATCGTAAAGGCCGGAGACGCAGCCCATCTGCTCAACACGCTGATGATAGCCAACGCCGAAGCCAAGGAGGATAGCCGTACTTATATTTTCGTGCCCGACGGTACATACGATCTCGGTGAGACCGTGCTTACTCCCATTTCCGGTAACAACATCTCCCTCATCGGGCAAAGTGAAGAAGGCACACTCATCAAGAATGCACCCAGAGTGGAAAACGAAGGCATCGGCACCACGGCACTCTTCCTTGTCACGGGCAGCAACACTTATTTCCAAGACCTGTCGCTACAGAATGCCATGCCCTACGACATGAATAAGGCTGCAGGCCGTGCAGTTGTTATCCAGGACAAAGGCAACAGAACCATTTGCAAGAATGTGAGGCTGCTCTCCTATCAGGACACCTATTACAGCAACAACAATAAGGGGCAGTTCTATTTTGAAGACGGCGAGATACACGGTGTGGTAGACTATGTATGTGGTGGCGGAGACGTGTTCTACAACCGGGTGAAGTTTGTCAACGAGTCTCGTTCGGCAACTCCCAAGACCGGAAGCGTGACCATCGCCGCCCCCTACACCGATGGCACGCAATGGGGCTACGTGATGAGCGGTTGCACCATAGAGAATCGTGCCAAAAGTTTCAACTTCGGCCGGGCATGGGGAGGCACGCCACGATTGGCATGGCTCAACACCACTATCAACCAACCGGCAGAAGTGGAAAGCACGCGATTCACCACCGGAGGCATGAACACCTACGCTGACAAATTTGTGGAATACAATTCCGTGGATGCCTCCGGCAAGGTTGTGTCTCCGGCAAGTAACACACTGACATTCAAAAAGGACAACAAGAGCAAGACCTACGAGACCATTCTCACTGCCGGCGAAGCTGCCGAATATGCCATCGACAAGGTGTTCACCGACTGGCGACCGGAAATGCTCGCCGGGCAGATGAATATAGCCAATGCCCAAATCAGTGCTGGAAGTGACATCTTCAGCTGGGATGCCGTTGAGGGTGCTACAGCCTATGCTGTCTTCAACCATGACAAGCTTGTCACCATCACTACCTCCACTGACTATAAACTGACGGAAGCGGGCAACTATTCTGTGCGGGCTGCCAACAGCATGGGAGGTTTTGGAAAATCATCTACCGTCACTACAGGCATCGGCAAAGTGGCATCAAAGGATGCAAAAGCCATTCGCATAGAATATTTCACCATCGGTGGAGCAAAGGTGTCTACACCGCAGCAAGGAGTCAACATCGCTGTGAAAACATTTGCCGACGGAAGTCGGAGCTGCTCCAAGGTGATTGGCAAGTAAGGGGCATCTGAGGAGCATCCGAATGCCAACAAGGGCTGCCTTTCCACAGAGGGCAGCCTTTGTTTTTTGCACTTATACACTTTTTTCACCATAGAAAGAGAAAATATTCCTCCTATGATGGGGATATAATCCATAACTTTGCGACAATAAACAAATTTCAAAGAGCTAAAACAATGAATCTCAGCAAAATCATCTTATCGGCCATGCTCGCCGGCACGCTTGGCACTGCCTACACGGCAAAGGGCCAGACACTCCCGGCCTTCCCGGGCGCAGAAGGATTCGGCATGTACACCGCCGGCGGACGCGGTGGAAAAGTTTATCACGTCACAACCCTTGAAGACAATGGCAAAACCTCTCTTAAAGGTTCTCTGCGTTGGGCCAATGCCCAAGCGGGCCCGCGTATCATCGTATTTGATGTTTCGGGAACTATCTTTTTGAAATCAGCTTTGAAAATCAATGAAAACACCACGATAGAAGGACAAACGGCACCGGGAGACGGGATTTGCATTGCCGACTATCCGGTGACGCTGAACAGCAACACCATCACTCGCTATCTGCGTTTCCGGTTGGGCAACCGACAGGTGGCCCATCACGAAGGAGACGGATTGGGGGGTATGGATTTACACGATGTGATGGTCGACCACTGTTCGGTGAGTTGGAGCATCGACGAATGCCTGTCGGTTTACGGCAGCAAGAATCTTACGGTGCAGTGGTGCCTTGTGGGACAGAGTCTTAAAAATGCAGGCCACTCGAAAGGGGCCCACGGTTACGGAGGCAACTGGGGAGGAAGCGGAGCCACTTATCACCATAATCTGCTTGCCCACCATGAAAGCCGTGTGCCTCGCCTCGGGCCTAGACAGAGCACACAGACTGACGAGCGGATGGATTTGCGAAACAATGTGTTCTACAACTGGGCCGGAAACGGATGTTACGGTGGAGAGGGCATGAATGTGAACATCGTCAACAACTACTACAAGGCGGGGCCTGCCACACTGAAACGCAGCGCGCTCATCCAACGACGCATCGCGGGAATAGGCATCAGGACAACGGAATACACGCATCATGGCACGACCGAAGCCAATGAATGGGACAAGATGTGGCATGTGTGGGGAGATTTCTATGTGAGGGGGAATGTCAACTCCGCCCATGCTGATGTGACCAAGGACAACTGGACGTATGGCATCTATAACCAGATAGACAACAGCAAGGTAGACAATACTTACACCCAGAGGACGAAAGACACGATATGTTCCACGACACCTCTTGCCTTCTATCCCGTCACCACGGAGACGGCATACGAGGCATACGACAAGGTGTTGGCATACGCCGGTGCCTCTCTTCACCGCGATGCGGTAGACCGGCTGTTGGCAGACGATGTCAGAAACGGGACTGCTACTTATACGGGAAAAGGCAATGGAAAAACACCGGGCATCATCAACAGCCAAAATGACATGAAACCGACTGATGCCGGAGAAGACTGGACTCCTTGGCCGACACTCCAACAAGGTTTGTCACCGACAGATACCGATGGGGACGGCATGCCCGATGAATGGGAAACGGCCAATGGATGTGATCCCACCATTGACGATGCTGCAATGTTGGCAGCTAATGGCTACGCCAACATCGAAAACTACGCTAACAGTGTGGTTGCCGACATCACGACAGCACAGCTTAAAGGAGGCATGATGCTCGAAGGGCAACAGGAAGCAGAAACCGGCATCAAGGGCGAGGTGGTGCCCAAAAAGAAAGATGATGACACCGGAATAGACAATAACAGGACTACTTTTATGGAGGTCACATCACCCCGCTTTTACTCTATCGACGGTATTGAACGCCCCATTCCGCAAAAGGGAATCAATATTGTAAGACAAACAATGAGGGATGGAAATGTGAAGGTCATGAAAATAGTGATGAGATAGAAAATAAAGTAACGGTCGCTATTTGATAGGGAGGTGAGTGTAGATATTGGGGATGCACCAACAAAAAGCGGTGAAAGGTATCTCCGCGAGAAGTTGGGTTGTGGTGGATAATTTTGACAAAAAAGTGTCCGAAGAAATTCTCCAACCAGGATAAAAAACCGGCTTTAAACCACGGGAAAAGCCCGCTGATTTTCTCATTCAGGTTCTCCGAATTTACAAAAGAGCCACAGTTGAAAGCTGGAAAGGCTACAGTCGTATTGCAACCGTGGCCCTTTTGTAAGCCTGTTTGGGCCTTTTAAGCCCCCTTTCCCGGCCTTAAATCGTGTCAATAAAATTCAAACAACTGATTGTCAGCGTTTTGTAAATGCCACCAAAATCGCTTGTTTGCAGCCGAGTGGGTTGTTTGTTGCGAATATCGTAATCTGAGAGGCCGAAAATGAATAAATAATTTAACAATCATTTAATTCGGAGGTCTTCTTGCCAAACAACAATTAGGGCAAACCAAAAACTACAAAAACGGTACCGTAGAACTATACGGTGCCGTTTCTGTAGCTTTATAACTCGTAAGCAACGCCGGTTGTTACTTTTCTGTGGATTCGGCTTTTTTCGTTGTAGCCTTTATGGCTGAAGACGATTTACCGGTGGCAGCCTTTTTAGCCGTAGGTTTCTTGGCTGCTTTGGCCTCTGCTTTCTTTCCTTCACATGCTTCGCGAAGTTTGTCGCTTTCCGCCTCAATCTTTTCAATCTTGGCTTGCAGGCGGCTTATCTCCTTATCCTTCATCTCGATCTCGTCCCCTTGATTCTTGATAGTGGTGAGAAGACCTTCCAACTGATCGTTGTCTATGTCTTCAGGATAGAGATTGTTGACACGGTTGATGAAGTCCCCCAAGATGTTCATATAGTTGGTGAAAGCATCAAAAGGACTACTGTAGATGCCACGATCGATACCAACGTTACTTGGCTTAGTGGTCATAAAACGGAAATTGTTGCTCGCCTGCAGATAGTCCCAGTCTTGATTGATACGAGGGTCATTGGCGATGCGAACACGGTCGGCCACACTATAGAGCTTGTTAAAAGCCTCGCGCTGCATAGGATTGCCCAACCATGAGCTTACGTCGCGCTCTTCATCTACCCAACTCAATGTGTCCGGGACGTTGAGCGTGTCTATAGCCTTAATCTTCATGCAGAGTTCCGTAGGTGTAGAGAACGTTATACCCCGTGCTTTTGCGCAGGTTGGCAAGGCTTTAAGGAATTCAAGGATATTGCTTGACAACGGTTGGGCTATGCCTAAAGCGGAAAGCTCCATAAAGATATTTATTACCTGCTCTTCTTCAGGAAAAGCTGCAATCCTATCCATATAGGTGTCGGCAAAAAGCGGATAGCCAGGCCAATCGCTGTTGTTGAAACGCAAGGATATATCATCGCTTAAGGTGATGTCACGAAGCAGGAGCTTGAGATTGGGAGCCATGGCGCAGTTATAGATGTAGTGGGGGCTCTTCCACCCCAATACATGCTTTGCACCTTCCGTGAGCATCCCCTTAAATCCCAAATGGGAAACCAGCAGGCCGATGTCATCACTGTAAATGAGCGACGAATTGCGAAGCACTTTCGGTTCCTGTCCGAAGTACTCTTTAATCTTGGCACTTTGTCTTTTCACCTCTGCCTCGAAAGCAGCTTCATTGACGAGAGAGGACAGACCGTGGGAATAGGGCTCTGCAAGAAACTCTACACATCCGGTGCTGTTAAGTTCTTGCAATTTGGTCAGCACTTGAGGGGCATGGAACTCCAACTGTTCCATGCCTACACCGGAGATGGAGAAAGCCACTTTGAAATATTTGCCGTTGGCATTGATCATCTCTTGCAAGGCATTCAGGGCCGGCATATAAGAACGCTCGGCAATGTCTGTGATGGCGCGTTCGTTCTCATAATCATCATAATAGTAGTGATCGGTGCCGATATCGAAAAAACGGTATCTCTTCAGATGGATTATCTGGTGTATCTCGAAATATAAACAAATTGTTTTCATCTTGTGTAATTCGTTAGGTAAGTTTTAATTGAATGAAAAAGTTCAGAGAGCAGGAAAGACTATTTCCACCCGAGGGTGCGCTCGTAGAGTTCACGAATCCAAAGTCCCACTTTCTCCCAGGTGATTTGGTCAACCTCATGTTTGCCCTCCTCTTGCAAATATTTGAAAAGGCTCTCATTGTGGCAAATGCTGTAAATGGCATCTGCCAGAGCATGGATATCCCAATAATCTATCTTGAAACAGTTGTCGAGAATCTCGGCACAACCGCTCTGCTTGGATATGATGGTCGGCGTTCCGCACTGCATTGCCTCCAATGGCGAGATGCCGAAGGGTTCACTGACCGAAGGCATCACATACACATCGGAGTCTTTCAGGCACTCATACACCTCTTTGCCCCGCATGAAGCCGGGGAAGTGGAAACGGTCGGCAATGCCCCGGATGGCAGCCAGCTCTATCATCTGGTCCATCATATCGCCCGAACCGGCCATACAGAAGCGGACATTACGAGTGCGATGGAGTACCATGTTGGCTGCTTCGACAAAATATTCCGGTCCTTTCTGCATCGTTAAACGGCCAAGGAAAGTAACTACCTTTTCCCTGCCAGTGTGGTCGGGACGGGGAATATCTTGGAGTTCTTGCCGGAGAGGATAGACGGCATTATGCACCGTGAAACATTTGCGCGGGTCTTGATGATACTGATTGATGACGGTTTGGCGCGTCAGTTCAGACACACACATGATGCAATTGGCATTGTCCATACCGTCTTTCTCTATCGAATAGACGGTAGGATTGACATGCCCACGGCTGCGGTCGAAGTCGGTGGCATGGACATGGATGCAAAGTGGTTTGCCTGAAACCTGCTTGGCATGGATGCCGGCAGGATAGGTCAGCCAGTCGTGTGCATGGATGATGTCAAACTCTTCCGTCCGTGCGATAACGCCGGCTATCACAGAATAGTTGTTTATCTCATCATGCAAATTGGCCGGATAACCACCGGCAAACTCCATGCACCCCAAATCATTGACATGCATATAATTGAAATCCTGTCTCTTATACACATCTGACGCTGCCGACGAAGAGGATAGTGTAGAT
>ENA-OXTJ01000603-OXTJ01000603.1-human-gut-metagenome-genome-assembly--contig:-NODE-603-length-11488-cov-5.666929_pt1 | contig 11488 bp, 10 predicted proteins | sample MGYA00249342_ERZ652646 | MGnify/ENA primary metagenome ERZ652646 (study PRJEB26925, sample SAMN05826522) | human gut metagenome | biome: ENVO:2100002; feature: ENVO:00000062; material: ENVO:00002003...
AGATCCTCTCTGGTCTCGTGGGCTCGGAGATGTGTATAAGAGACAGATCATATTGCAGGTGATGGAAGAGAATATGTGATCACCGATTCCACAGCAGTCAAGCTTCGCGCAGAAGACGGAAGAAGTATCAAAAAAACGGACATTTCCATGTTTATCAATGATCTGCCAAATGGAAAAGATACCACTCATTTTTATACAGAGGATGCCAGCGGAAGTACGTCTCAGGCGGCAAACGTTGTGGAAGCAATGGAAGCAAAGGCGGGTGTTATGCTGATCGATGAGGATACCAGCGCGACAAACTTCATGATCCGGGATGAACTGATGCAGAGGGTAATCCACCGGGATATGGAGCCGATCACGCCGTTTATCGAACGCATCCGGGAGTTATATGAAGAAGAGGGGATTTCCACTGTGATCGTGGCGGGAAGCTCCGGAGCTTATTTTCATATCGCGGACTGCATCGTGCAGATGGATCGGTACATGCCGAAGGATATCACGCAGACGGCGAAAAAAGAAGCAGAACAGTTTCCTCAGTTGAGCGGACCGAAAGAGAAAGCGAAAAAGCCTGATTTTGCAAGAAAACCACAGCAGGGACGGGAGTGGAAAGGAAATGACCGCATCAAAATGAAGACCTTGGGGAAAGAAGCGATTTCCATCAATCGGGAGACGATCGATCTGCGTTATGTGGAGCAGATCACAGACAGCGAACAGGTAACTGCTCTCGGATATTGTGTCAAATATGCGCAGCGTCATTTACTGGATGGAACACGTACCTTGCAGGAAGTCGTGGCAATGCTGGAAGAGAAGATTGAGAAGGAGTCGCTTGCCTCACTTTGTGAAAGCACCTCTTCTGTTGCCAGCCTGGCCCGTCCGAGAACGCAGGAGATCTTCGCATGTTTTGACCGGTATCGGGGATTAAAATTATAGATACAGGGGGAATAGAAGATGAGGTTTATCCATTTGTCAGATCTGCACATCGGCAGACAACTTCATCAGTACAATTTAAAGGAAGATCAGGAGCATATTCTGGGGGAAGTGGTGGAGTATGCCAGAATGCTGAAACCGGATGCGATCGTGATCGCAGGGGATGTGTATGATAAGTCTGTACCATCTGCTGAGGCGGTGGGGATTTTTGACTGGTTTTTGACTGCACTTTCTGCACTGAAACCGGAAATTACGATCCTGATCATCAGCGGAAACCATGATTCCGCGCAAAGGATTGACTATGCCAGTGGAATTCTTGGGCAAAAGGGGATTTACATTGCAGGAAAACTGCCGCAGAATCAGGAAGAATTTCTCAAAAAAGTGACACTTCAGGATGAATACGGAGAGGTGGATTTTTATCTTCTCCCGTTTCTGAAACCGGGATATGTAAGAACCGTGTTTGACGGAGAAATGCCGGAGAGCTACAGTAAGGCAGTACAGATGCTGCTGGAGAGAGAACTGGTTGATACCACCAAAAGAAACGTCATTGTGACGCATCAGTTTTATACCGGGGCAGGTCAAAAGACAGAGACTTGTGATTCAGAGATTTTCTCCGTGGGAGGGATTGATAATGTGGATGTTACGCCGCTTCTTCGATTTGACTATGCGGCGCTGGGACATCTGCACAGCGCCCAGAAGGTAGGAAGAGAGTCTGTGCGTTATCCGGGGACACTGCTGAAATATTCTGTCAGTGAGTGCAATCAGACAAAATCTCTGCATCTGGTGACGCTGAAAGAGAAGGGCACACCTGTGGAAGTGGAGACTTATCCACTGCATCCGCTTAGGAATGTGAAAAAGTTCAGGGGAACACTAAAGGAATTGTTGAAAACTGTTCCTGAGGAAGCGAAAGAGGACTATGTCAGTATCACACTGACGGATGAGACAGATCCATATCGACCGAAGGAACAGCTGGAGAAGGTATTTTCCCACATTCTGGAGGTACGTATGGATAATTCCCGCACCAGGCAAAAGCTGATGAAAGATGCGGAAGTTGTGCGCATGGCATCTCCGCTTGAAATTTTCGGGGACTTTTTTCAGGAGATGCAGGGAAGAGCGCTGAATGCAGAAGAGCAGCAGGTGATGAACAAGATCGCAGAAGAGATGGAGGAAGAATAGATGAAGCCGATCAAATTGACAATGTCTGCCTTTGGGTCCTACAGGGGAGTGGAGAGAATCGATTTTACAGGAATACAAAACGGATGTTTTCTGATCACGGGCGATACCGGCGCCGGAAAGACAACCATCTTTGATGCCGTAACCTATGCACTTTATGGAAGAACCAGCGGAGGAAAGCGGGACGGAAACATGATGCGCAGCCAGTATGCAGATTCCGAGACAGACACATATGTGGAGTTTCAGTTTCTGTACCGGGATCAGGAATATACCGTCCGAAGAAATCCGGAATATTTGCGTCCTTCCAAACGAAAGAATGCGGACGGGACAATAAAGTTTGTCAAAGAGACTGCAAAGATCAGCCTGATTCTTCCGGATGGAAGTGAATTTCAGGGAAAGAAAAAAGAGATCGATCTGAAGATAGAGGAGATCATCGGGCTGGATGTCAATCAGTTTACCCAGATCGCGATGATCGCGCAGGGCGATTTTTTGAAGCTTTTGCATGCGGAATCAAAAGAACGAAAGCAGATTTTTTCAAAAATTTTTCATACACGGATTTTCTGGAAGATTCAGGACACACTGAAAGAGCAGGCAAAAGAGCTGTACATTCAGTTGGAAAAAAACAGCATGGACTGCAGGCGGGAAATGGAACGGGTGCAGATTGCACAGGATGATGAAAGAAGAGATGTCTGGGAACAGCTGCTGAGTCTTCAGCTGCCGCCTCAAAAGGAAGTACTGGACTGTGTGGAAACAATCTGTCAGTCCGGGGAAGCAAAGGAGAAGGAGCAGGAGGAGAAAAATGCACAGGAAGAAAAACGTGCGGATGCGATACAGATTGAATTGAAAAACAGGCAGGATACCAATCATCTGTTTGAATTGCTGAAAAAGACCAGAGATCAGTTGGAGATCTTGAAGGGGCAGGAGACCAAAGCGGAAGAAATGCGAAAACAGATCCATGCAGCAATTCGTGCAGAGAAGGCGGCTGCAGCAGAAGAACAATTGCAGAAAACAAAGGGAGAATGCGCCAATCTGAAGAAAGAGTCCCGTGAGCTTGAAGAAAAGCTGAAACAGCAGGCAAAAGATCTGGAAAGCGCAGGTGCGTTGTATCAGGAAAGAGAGGCACTTTCCAAAAAAGAAGAGCCGAAGATCCAGGAACAGATCCTCAGGATCCAGGAAATACTTCCGAAATTGAAACAGGTTCACAGTCTGAAGGAACAGTATCAAAAGTCAGAACAGGATATGCAGGACTGTATGAAAAAATGTCAGGAAACCTCACAGAGATATGAGCGGTTATATCAGAAATACTTTGAAGAACAGGCGGGCATTCTTGCAAGAGAGCTGCAGGAGGGAGAACCCTGTCCGGTGTGCGGTTCCTGCAGTCATCCGAAAAAAGCGGTATTATCCGGAGGCGCACCAAAAAAAGAGCAGGTGGAGCGTGCAAAAGCAATGCGGGATCAGGCAGAAAAAGAGCGTACAGAAGTTTTGGAACGGTTTCAGGCAGTGAAGGGAAGACTGGAGTCAGAACAGTCCATGATTGTCGGATTTCTGGAAAAAGAAGGAAAAACAGAAACGGATTTTGATGAAAAAGAAGCAGAAAATGCGCTTCGTAAGCTTACAGAAGATTTAAAAAAACTCCAGTCTGCGTTCAAAAATGCACAGGATCAGTATCAGAAGCTGACGCAGGAGAAAAGCCGGATTCTGGGACAGGCAGAAAGCAAAAAATCCCAGCTGATCCTCTGGAATAAGAAAGTCAAAGACGAGGAAGAATATTTTCGGAAAGAGTTTCAAAAACAGAGCTTTCAAAGTCAAGAGGAGTATGAGCAGGCAAAGCAGTGGATCAAAAGCCGGGAGGCGAGAGAAGCCAATTTAAAGAAGTATGAAACTGCTCTTTTAGAAGTATCGTCCCGGTATGAGACATTAAAACAGCAGACAGAGGGAAAACAGATCGCACCGATCGAGAAGCTGGAACGAGAACTGACGGTCATTCGTGAAAAGCTGCGCCTTGGCAGAGAGGAAAGCATGACGCTGCATACAAGAAATGAGATCAACCGGAGAGCAAGGGAAGCGTTGATGCGTGATTTTTCAGATGCCGAAAAGCTGCGCAGCCAATACGAAATGATGGGGAATCTAAGCCGTACGGCCAATGGAAATCTAAGTGGAAGTGTGAAGCTGGATTTCGAGACCTATGTGCAGCGTCAGTATTTCCGGCAGATCATTCATGCGGCGAATGTGCGCCTGGCAAGAATGACCGGACAGGAATTTATCCTGCAGTGCCGGGATATCGGAAGCCTGAGCAGTCAGGCGCAGGCAGGACTTGATCTGGATGTTTATGACCTGGTCAATGACTCGGTGCGGGATGTAAAAACTCTTTCCGGAGGAGAATCGTTTATGGCATCTCTTTCCATGGCACTGGGGCTGGCGGACATTGTGCAAAATACAGCAGGCGCAGTGAGTCTGGAGACGATGTTTGTAGATGAGGGATTTGGATCTCTGGATGACATGGCAAGAGAACGGGCGATCCAGATTTTGAAAGAACTGGCGGGAGAAAAAGGACTTGTGGGAATTATTTCACATGTCAATGAATTAAAAGAGCAGATCGAATGGCAGCTGGAAGTAAAAAAAACAGAGCATGGAAGTCATGTAAAGTGGAATTTCATGGAATAAAAGACAGGAAGTGATCGACATGAGAAAAACAGCAGTCAGGGCAGTGGCTCTGGCAGCGGTCTGTTTTCTGAGTGTGTTTGGGACATGCAGCTATGCAAAAGAGGCCACATCGGAGCCGATCCAGATTGTAGTGTTGGGTGACAGTATCGCAAAAGGATATTGCGGAGCAAACAAACCCGAGCTTTCTTGTTATGGACAGACTGTGGCAGAAGAAATCGCACAGGGAGCAGGAAAATCATATTTGTATCAGAATTATGCGAAAAACGGACTTGCCACTCGAGAATTCAACGAAAAGGTGTTGAAAGGGCAGGAAGTGCAGGATAGTCTTTCCGGGGCAGATGTGATTTTGATCACAATGGGATCCAATGATCTTCTGAATGAATTTAAGAAGACCGCACAGGAAATTTTGAATACGGATACAAAATTTAAAAGTGCGGATGAGGCGCTCAAAGAAGTGACAGAGCATGTGAAAAGTAATCCGCTTTTAGTCTTTCGCATCATTGATGCTCTGGGAAACTGGGATTATCAGGAATTTGAGACACAGTGGATAGAGGCTATGGATACCATTTCTTCCTGTAAAAAAGAAGAGGCACAGATCGTAGTGACCAACATTTACAATCCGGTGAAACAGATGGAGCTTCCGGGAACGATGAATCAGGTCGTGGAGGATATCATCGGGAATATGAACCGGATTCTGGAAAAGCGAAGCAGCGAGTACGGATATCAGATTGCAGATCTGGCGAATTCACTGGTGACAGAGCATGTCCAGAAGGACGGACTGCATCCGGATCAGGCAGGACAGGATCTGATCGCCGAAATTGTGCGGGCGCAGATTACAGGGTATGAAAGAAATATGCCCAAAAGTCAGGTAGACGGAACGGCCGTGAAAGTGGAAGAAATCCCGGAGGAGAAACAGTCACAGATCAGACCTGAGAAATGGGGCATCTGTCTGATCCTGGCAGCAGTCATGCTGGGCGGTGTCGGATTTTTGCAGAAAAATAGGAAAGAAAACAGGCATAAATAAAGTACAAAACTATATCACAGTTATAACACAAAAACTTCACAAAGTTCTGGTATCGTCTTATCTTATAAAACAGGGAAATCCTGTAAAAAGCAGGGAGTAGGAGGACGAGATTTTGATAGAAGTAAAGAACCTTGTGAAAAAATACGGAAATCATATGGCCATAGACCACCTGAATTTCAAGATTGAAAAAGGGCAGGTCTATGGTTTTTTAGGTCCAAACGGGGCAGGAAAGTCTACCACGATGAATATTATGACGGGGTATCTTGGAGCCACAGAGGGAGAAGTACTGATCGACGGACATGATATTTTAAAGGAGCCAAAGGAGGCAAAAAAGCACATCGGATATCTGCCGGAAATACCGCCGCTTTATGTGGATATGCAGGTGATGGAATATCTGGAATTTGCTGCAGAATTAAAAGGGATTCCGAAACAGCAGAGAGAGTCTGCCATCGATGAGGTGATTCAAATGGCAAAACTTGAGGATGTAAAGCTGCGTCTGATCCGCAATCTGTCCAAAGGATACCGGCAGAGAGTGGGGCTTGCACAGGCAATCCTCGGATTTCCGGAGATCATCATTCTGGATGAACCGACAGTCGGTCTGGATCCGAAGCAGATCATTGAGATCCGTGAGCTGATCCGGGAACTTGCAAAAAAACATACCGTTATTTTAAGCTCGCATATTCTGGCTGAGATCCGGGAAGTGTGCGATTTCATTCTGATCATATCCAAGGGAAAACTGGTGGCAAGTGATACACCGGACAGACTGGAGGAAAAGATGAGCGGAACCGAAACTGTGGAGATTCTGGCAAAAGCCAGTGCAGCCGAGGTTCGGGCGATATTGTTAAATGTAGAGCATATCAGTAATATCCATACCCAGGAACGGGCGGACAAAACATGCAGTGCCAGAATACAGACGGAAGGCGGATGTGATATCCGGGAAGCGCTTTTCTTTGCGTTTGCAAAAAATGAATGTCCTCTGTTGGAGCTGCAGACTTCAAGGATAAGCCTGGAAGAAGTATTTTTGGAACTGACACAAAACGATGCAGTCGGAGAGGAGGAACGGACAAATGCTGGCAATTTATGAACGAGAACTGAAGTCCTATTTTCATTCTATGACAGGGTGCGTATTTATTGCGTTTCTGGTGATGTTTACGGGAATTTATTTTATGGCATACAATCTGAATGCGGGGTATCCTTACTTCTCCTACACACTCTCAGGCTCCCTGATCGTATTTCTGGTCGGGATCCCGCTTCTGACGATGCGGAGTTTTTCTGAAGAGCGGAAAACAAAAACAGATCAGCTGCTTTTGACAGCGCCGGTAAGTCTGACAAAAGTAGTGCTTGGCAAATATTTCGCCATGGTGACAGTACTGGCAGTTCCGAATGTGATCTTCTGCCTGTTCCCGCTTTTGATCAAACTGCAGGGAACGGCATATCTTCTGGTAGATTACAGCTCCATTGCGGTATTCTTCCTGTTGGGATGTGTGTATCTGGCGATCGGGATGTTTATGTCGTCTCTGACAGAGAGCCAGATCATTGCATTTATCAGTACGTTTGGAATTTTGCTTTTGTTGTATTTGTGGGACGGAATCTTGTCTTTTCTGCCAGGCTCGGCGTTCAGCGGAATGATCGGAATCCTTTTGATCCTGACACTGATCGTTGTTTATATTTATCATATGACGAAAAACTGGATGCTTGCGGCCGGCATTGAAGCAGTAGGAATTGCGGCGGCGCTGATCGTATATTTTGTGAAATCCAGTCTGTATGAGAATCTTTTGACGAAACTCCTGGGACGGCTTGCTCTTGCGGATGTCTTTATGAATATTTCGTCCAGTAATATTGTGGATGTCAGCGGATTGCTTCTGTATGTATCGATACTGATCATATTTGTATTTCTGACGATACAGACAATTCAGAAAAGGCGTTGGAGTTAGGAGGAGCGAGATATGCAGAAAATTAAGAATTTATTCAGATCGTCAGAGTCCAGAAATGGTTCATACAGTGTGGGAATCACGGCTTTGGTCATTGCGATCATCGTGATCGTCAATCTGATCGCAGGACAGATTCCGGAAAAATATAAAAATCTGGATGTCAGCAGTACAAAAATTTATGAGATTTCCAAGACCAGCAAAAAGTTGCTCAAGAACATGGATCACAAAGTGAAATTTACAGTGTTGGCAAACAAAGAAGAGGCCGATGAAAGAATCGTTACATTTTTAAGTAAGTATTCGGCATTGTCTTCTAAAATTTCTGTGGAATGGATCGATCCGGTGCTGCATCCTTCGGCATTGACAGAAAATGATGCGTCCGAAAACAGTATTGTAGTCTCATGCCAGGAAACCGGAAAGAAAAAAGTAGTTTCTTTCAGTGATATCATTGTTACGGATATGTCTTCCTACTATTACACAGGAAGTGCATCGGAGACGAAATTTGACGGAGAAGGACAGTTAAGCAGTGCGGTGAATTACGTAACGAGTGATGTGGTCCGCAAAATTTATCAGACATCCGGGCATGGCGAGACAACATTGTCTTCTACAATTCAGGATCTGATGGATAAAAATAATTATACGCTGGAAGGATTAAACACGGTCATGAATCCGGAAATTCCGGATGACTGCGAATTGCTTCTGATGTATGCTCCGACCTCGGATCTTACTGCAGATGAGAAAAATTCCGTGGAGTCATATTTAAAAGACGGCGGTAAGATGATGCTTCTTTTGGGAGATACGAACAGCACAGAGCTTCCGAATCTTGCATCGATCATGAAAACATACGGAATGGAAGCTGCAGACGGTTATATTGCAGATACACAGAGAAGCTATCAGAATAATTACTATTGCTTCTTCCCGCAGCTGACTGCATCAGGCGATCTGACAGACGGAATGGAATCGCAGATGGTTCTGCTTCTGAATACACACGGAATGAACTTGACAGATCCGGAGCGTGACAGTATTTCTACGATATCCTTTATGACTACATCAGATAATGCGTATGCAGTCACAGAAGACAGTCAGAGTCAGGCAGGAAGCTATGTGCTTGGCGCCGTGGCAGTGGAAGATTCCTCCCGGTTTACCGTGATCAGCGCAGGAAGTCTGATTGCTTCGGAGATTACAGATACATTCCCGCAGCTTGAAAATACAAAACTGTTTATGAATGCAGTGGCTGCGAATTTTGACGGGGCGAAGGATCTGTCGATCGAAGCGAAAAGTCTGACACCGGTCTACAATACGATGCAGCATGCAGGACTTCTTAGTCTTCTTGTGATCTTTATCCTTCCGCTTGGAATTCTTCTGTCAGGATTTGCAGTTTGGATGAAGCGTAGAAAAGCATAGAAAACCAAAAGGAGTCAGGATTTGCAGTTTGGATGAAGCGTAGAAAAGCATAGAAAACCAAAAGGAGAGAGGCGGACAATGAAGAAAAAAAGAAATCCTTTACTGATCCTGCTGCTTGTGCTTGCAGTACTGCTCGTGGTCTATGCAGGCGTGGTTGTGATCGGAAAGAATCAGGAAAAAAGCAAGCAGAAGGAAGAAGAGGCAAAAAAAATCTATGTCACAGATTTAGGAAAGCTTTCTGAGATTCAGTTTGACGTGGGAAATGGAGAAATCCAGCTTGTAAAAGAAGACGGTACATGGTACGACAAGGATGACAAAGATTTTCCGTTGGCTCAGAGTTATCCTGAACAGATGGAGAAAACATTAGGAAAGCTTGAGGCAGAAAGAAAACTGGAAAATGGGGATTCTCTGGAAGCATATGGATTGAAAGAACCAGAGTATACGGTGGTACTCACCGATCAGGACGGCAATGAGACAACATTATATTTCGGAAATGTAACAGGAGACTCTTATTATCTGACATTGAATGAGAAAAAAGAGATCTATACGGTGAGCACCGGTGTCATTGAAGATTTTCAGTACAGTATGGAAGACATGGCACAGCTTGATACATTCCCTACGATTGGAAGCGGTAATCTGAAAAAGGTTGTCATCAGTCAGGGCACAGAGAAAACAGAGTACAGTTCAGAGAATGACGATGATGCCAAGAGTATGGCAACAATCGCGGGAGGGCTTGGAGTCCTTACATTGAAGGATGCAGCTGACTATTCCGTGGAAGAGAACGACTTGAGTAAGTACGGACTGGATGAGCAGAGCCGGACAACGGAAACCGTGACATATACAAATAATAAGAAAGAAAAGACCGTGACATTGTATTTTGGAAAAGAGGACGGAAACGGAAACCGGTATGTGATGCTTTCCGATTCAAAGATCGTGTATCTTGTGGAAAATGAGAAGTGTAAGAATATGCTGAATCAGGATACAGAATCTTAAGAAACAACCGGCTGCCATAAAGTTTATAGTAATTTAAGGATTGCTTTATTGACAGCCGGATAAAAACGAGAGACAATGTTTTCTATATTTAAGAAAAGGCGGTAATCGATACAATGAAAGAAAAATTTATGAGATTTATGCAGGGACGATACGGAGTGCTGGATACGCTCGGCAAGGTTTTGCTGGTGTTGGGATTGGTTCTGGCATTTTTTGCACCTGTCTTTTCAGGAGACCATGTGATAGGAATGGTATTTTACCTGCTTGGCTGGGGATGTCTCATTTATGCATATTTCCGGATGTTTTCCAGAAATGTGAGAAAGCGTTATGATGAGAACGTAAGATTCCTGAACAAGACAGCGAAGATACGCGGATTTTTCAAAAGTCAGAAAAATCTGATGGCGCAGAGAAAGGATTATCATATCTATACCTGTCCGGGATGCAAGCAGAAAATCCGGATTCCGAGAGGCAAAGGAAAGATAGAGATCCGCTGTCCGAAGTGCGGGACAACATTTATCAAGAAGAGCTGAGATTACATAAAGGGATAGAACATAAAGGGGAGCAGACAAAGGACAATGACAGATCCATATCATGTGTTGGGAGTATCACAAGATGCTTCTGACGAAGAAATCAAAAAGGCGTACCGGGCACTGAGCAGAAAGTATCATCCGGATGCCAATATTAATAATCCGCTGAAAGAAGAAGCGGAAGTGAAGTTTAAAGAAGTACAGCAGGCATATCAGCAGATCATGGATGAGCGTTCCCGTGGATATTCCTCCGGAGCGGGAAGCAGTGCGGGATATGGCGGCTGGTATCAGAATCAGCAGAGAACAGATGCCGGGGATGAGAACAGCCAGTACTTAAGAGCGGCTGCAAACTATATTCAGAGCGGACATTATACGGAGGCGCTCAATGTATTAAACAGTATCAAAGAGCGTGGAGCGCTGTGGTATTTCTACAGTGCATCGGCGAACTCCGGTGTGGGCAATAACGTGACGGCGCTGGAACATGCAAAAGAAGCAGTCCGGCTGGAGCCGCAGAACATGCAGTATCAGATGCTTCTGCAGCGGCTGCAGGGCGGCGGAGGCTGGTATCAGCAGAGACAGAGTATGTATGGATATCCAAGTTCTGTAGGCGGAGACTGGTGTATGAAGCTGTGTATTGCAAATATGATGTGCAATCTGTGCTGCGGCGGAAGCGGCTTGTGCTGTGGAGGTTACAGCGGCGGAGGATACGGCGGCTATATTTAGAATAAGAGTGGAAGAAGAATCCCGGAGACGGGGTTCTTTTTTGGATGAAGGGACAGGAGGAGAGGCTATTGACGAATCAGACCATTGAGATTATGATGAAACTGTCTCTTATACACATCTGACGCTGCCGA
>ENA-OXTJ01000605-OXTJ01000605.1-human-gut-metagenome-genome-assembly--contig:-NODE-605-length-11468-cov-9.492596_pt1 | contig 11468 bp, 9 predicted proteins | sample MGYA00249342_ERZ652646 | MGnify/ENA primary metagenome ERZ652646 (study PRJEB26925, sample SAMN05826522) | human gut metagenome | biome: ENVO:2100002; feature: ENVO:00000062; material: ENVO:00002003...
ATCCTCTTCGTCGGCAGCGTCAGATGTGTATAAGAGACAGACCATGCACTGGGACACGATGTCCGGCGGGGTGACCACAGCAGCGATGAAGAAGATGACCACGATGGCCACGCCGCGCACCTGCTTGAGGATCTGCGGGTTGATGATGCCCATCTTGGAAAGGATGATGGTGATCAGCGGCATCTCGAACACGCAGCCAAAGATGATGAACATGGTCAGGCAGAGGTTGACGTAGCTCTCGATACTGGTGGTGGTCTGGATGTACTCAGCACCCTCGATGCCGGTGCTGAGGAACCGCAGCATGAACGGCATCATGAGCTTATAGGCGAACAGCACGCCCACGCAGAACAGGATCAGACCCAGCAGCATGACCAGCTTGAAAAAGGTGCTCTCGCTCTTTTTCAGACCCGGCTTTGCAAAGGCGTAGATGTTGTAAAAGGCCACAGGCACCGTTACCACCACACCGGCCAGAATGGACACCCGGAAATACTGCATCAGTTTTTCCTGCGGGGCAATGGACACGAACTGGTAATAGTCGCGGCCCATGGCGGTAAGCAGATCGATCAGACGGTCTGCATACGCCAGCGAGACCACCACGCCCACCACAAACACCACCGCGCAGATGATGAGCCGGTTCCGCAGTTCTTTCAGATGGCCGGTCAGCGTCATGCTGCCGTCCTCTGCCATGACTTCGGCTTTCTTTTTGCGCTTTTTGTTTGTAGCCACAATTACTCCTCGTCTTCGTCCTTCTTATCAGCCTTCTTTACAGTCTCCTCGGACTGCTCGGCGTCCTCGTCCTCCATGCCCTTCTTGAAGCCATTGATGGTCTTACCGAACATCTTGCCCAGCTTCGGCAGGTTCTTGGGTCCAAAGATCAGCAGAACGACAACCAGAATGATCAGCAGCTCATTAGTACCAATACGCATAATAAATATCTCCTTTTTCTTGCCGCGCCGCGTGGCGGGCGTATTACAGAATGTATCTGGCAACCGCGGGCGCGGGTGCATCCATAAATAAGTAGGGGCGCTTACACCTTTGCTTCCTCAGCGGGTGCAGCTTCGGCAGCCTCTTCGGCTGCGGCAGGGGCTTCCTGCACAGGCTCAGCCACCGGCTCAGCGGCGGGCTGTGCGGCCTCGGCAGCGGCCTGCTCCGGCTTTTCAGCGGGAGCCTCCACAGTTTCAGCCGGGGCTTCGGCGGGCTGCTCGGGCAGTTCCTCCACAGCATCCTCGGTCAGGTCGGTGACCTCCTCGGTCTCAGCCTGCTTCTTGGCGGCTTCCTCTTTGCTGGTCTTGCCAATGCCGGTAAAGCTCTTGGTCACGTCCCGCATACTGCTGTCGATATCCTTCTTGATATCGGTCAGGGGGGCAACAGCTTCTTTCAGCGGAGCCTGAATCTCGTTCAGCGGCTCCACCACGTTCTTCTGGATCTCCTCAGAAGCAGCGCCGGTGTATTTTTTCAGCTCGCGGAGCATCTTGCCGATCTTCTTTGCGTAGACAGGCAGCTGGTCCGGGCCGATGAACACAAACGCCACGATGACGATGACGATAAGTTCCCAAAAACCAATTTTCATAAGTAACGTTTCCTTTCCTGTACCAAGGGCATTTCCAAGACCGCCGCACACCACAGCAGTCTGCGCGTTTTTGCCCTTTTTGGCGGGGGTTCGGCGCACTGCGCGCCTTTGTTGCCCTATGTATACCGAAAAGTGGTGTACTGAATGTTAATATATTATTAACATTTTATGAACGAGTGACTATTCGATGCGTTTTAATCAACAAAATGCATTTTGACTGCTTGTTATTACAGATTGGATAGGATACAACAGCATCCTCAGGTCTGCACGCCCTCGAACTGGCTGTTGTAGAGCTTGGCATAGAAGCCGCCCTGCGCCAGCAGCTGGTCGTGGTTGCCCTGCTCCACGATGTGGCCGTCCTTCATCACAAGGATAACGTCTGCCTCCCGGATGGTGGAAAGGCGGTGCGCCACGATAAAGCTGGTGCGCCCCTGCATCATGCGGGCAAAGGCCTTCTGGATGCGTACCTCAGTGCGGGTATCAATGGAGGATGTGGCTTCGTCCAGAATCAACATGGGCGGCAGGCAGAGCATCACGCGGGCGATGCAGAGCAGCTGCTTTTGTCCCTGACTGATGTTGCCGCCGTCCTCTGCAATGACGGTGTCGTAGCCCTCGGGCAGGCGGCGGATAAAGCTGTGGGCGTGGGCAGCCTTGGCGGCGGCGATCACCTCGTCCATGGTGGCGTCCGGCTTGCCGTAGGCGATGTTCTCCCGCACCGTACCGGCGCGCAGCCAAGTGTCCTGCAATACCATGCCGTAGCTGCCACGCAGGGAAGCACGGGTCACATCCCGGATGTCGGTGCCGGAAACCTTGATGCTGCCGCCGTTCACATCATAGAACCGCATGAGCAGGTTGATGAGGGTGGTCTTTCCACAGCCGGTGGGGCCCACGATGGCGATGCGCTGACCGGGCTGTACGTCCAGCGAAAGCCCTTCGATGAGCGGACGGTCGGGCAGATAGCGGAAAGAAACATCCTGCAGCTGCACATGGCCGTCCGGCTGCAGGGCGGCAGCGTTTTCAGTCTCCGGTACCTGATCTTCGGCGTCCAGCAGCTCAAACACCCGGGCGGCGCAGGCCAGTGCGTTTTGCAGCTCGGTGACCACGCCCGAGATCTCGTTGAAGGGCTTCGTGTACTGGTTGGCGTAGCTTAAAAAGACGCTCAGCTGACCGATGGTGATGCCGCCGCGCACGGCGTACAGCGCACCCACAAGACCCACGCCTGCGTACACGATGTTGTTCACAAAGCGGGTGGCGGGGTTGGTCAGGCTGGAGAAGAAGATGGCCTTCAGGCTCACGTCCTGCAATTGTCCGTTCACTTCGTCAAAGGCGGCAAGGCTTTCGGCTTCGTGGCCAAAGGCCTGCACCACCTTTTGGCCTTCGATCATCTCGTTGACCAGCGCGGTCTGCTTGCCGCGGACGGTGCTCTGGCTCTGGAAGTAGCCGTAGCTGCGCTTTGCCAGAAAGCCCGCCACCACAAGGCTCAGCGGGGTAATGCACACTACCACCAGCGTGATGGGCACATTCTCCCGCAGCATGAACAGCAGGGTGCCCAAAATGGTCAGGATGCCGGAGAACAGCTGGGTAAAGCCCATCAGCAGGCCGTCCGCAAAGGTGTCCACATCCGCCACCATGCGGCTGACGATATCGCCGGAGGGGTGGCTGTCCAGATAGGACAGCGGCAGGGTCTGAATTTTGCGCAGCGCCTCGTTGCGCAGATCACGGCTGACCGAGAAGGTGATGCGGTTGTTGCACACGCTCAAAAGCCACTGCGCAAGGGCGGCTACGGCTGCCACCACCAGAATGCTTACTGCAATGCGCAGCACCCCGGCAAGGTCTACATTGCCCTTGCCCAGCATCTTATCAATGGCGTCGCCGCACAGGATGGGGATATACAGCTGAGCGGCTACGCTGACCGCCGCCACCAGCAGGCTGCACACCACAAAGGCGCTGTACGGACGTATTTTGTGCAGCACCCGGTTCAGGGTGGCCTTGCGCTGCTGCGGGGTCAGCTTGTTTTTTGCTTTTGCACTCATGCTTCTGCCTCCCCTTTTTTGAACTGGCTCTCGTAGATCTCCTCGTACACCGGGCAGCTGCTGCGCAGGGCGCTGTGGGTGCCGATGCCCACCAGATGGCCGTCATCCAGCACCAGAATCTGGTCGGCGTGCTGCAAACTGGCGGCACGCTGGCTGACGATGAACACGGTCAGTGCCCCGGGCAGCGCCGCCAGTGCCTTGCGCAGGGCGGCGTCGGTGGCGTAGTCCAGCGCACTGGCGCTGTCATCCAAAATCAAAATGTCCGGCTTGCCCACCAGCGCACGGGCGATGGTGAGCCGCTGCTTCTGTCCGCCGGAAAGGTTGCGTCCGCCCTGCTCCACCGGCTCGTCCAGCCCAAGGGGCTTTGCACGCACAAAGTCTGCGGCCTGTGCCGTTTCCAGCGCCGCCCACAGGTCGGCGTCGGTGGCATCCTTGTTGCCCCACAGCAGATTGGAGCGGATGGTGCCGCCGAAGAGCTGCGCCTTCTGCATGACCACCGCAACCCTGCCGCGCAAAGCGTCCCGGGGGTAGCTGGCCACAGGACGGCCAAAGATCTCCACGCTGCCCTCGGTGGCATCGTAAAAGCGCGGGATGAGGTTTACAAGGCTGGATTTGCCGCTGCCGGTGCCGCCGATGACGCCGATGGTCTGGCCTTTTTTCGCGGTAAAGCTGATATCGGTCAGGCTGGGTGCGCCTGCCCCGGCGTAGGTCAGACCTACATGGTCAAAGCGCACGGCATCGCCGGTCTTGTCGGCGGGCACTTCGCCCAGAAGCTTTGCCGGGAAGGTCATGCCGGGCTTTGTATCCAGCACCGCCTGCACACGGCCTGCGCAGGCCAGCGCCTTGCTGATCTGTACGATGAGGTTGGCAAGCTTTACCAGCTCCACAAGGATCTGGTTCATGTAGTTTACCAGCGCGATCACATCACCGGAGGCCATGCCGCCCACGTTGATCTCGATGCTGCCCACATACAGCAGCGCCACGATGGCAAGGTTGATGAGCACATAGGTCAGCGGATTCATCAGCGCCGAAAGATGGCCGACGTGCAGCTGCATCCCGGTCAGCAGGGCGTTGGCGTCCTCAAAGCGGTCGATCTCGCTCTGCTCCTTATCAAAGGCGCGCACCACGCGCACGCCGGTCAGGTTCTCGCGGGTCAGGCCCAGCACCCGGTCCAGCCGGGTCTGCACGGTCTTATACAGCGGCCGGGTGACCACCATCACGCCGAACACCACCACGCTGAGCAGCGGGATGGTGACGACAAAGATCATTGCCGCCCGGGCGTTGACCGTAAAGGCCATGACCATGGCGCCCAGCACCACAAAGGGGCTGCGCAGGAACAGGCGCAAAAACAGGTTGAGCCCGCTTTGCACCTGATTGACATCGCTGGTCATGCGGGTAATGAGGGTGCTGGTGCCCAGTGTATCCATCTCTGAAAAGCTCAGGCTCTGGATATGGGCAAACAGGGCGTGCCGCAGCGCGGTGGAGTAGCCCACCGCCGCCTTGGCGGAAAAATACTGCGCGGTCAGGCTGCAGGTAAGGCCGATGAAAGCCAGCAGCAGCAAAAGGCCGCACCGCACCAGAATATAATGCAGGTCATGTGCTGCAATGCCCACATTGACGATATCCGCCATGACCAGTGGCACAAACAGGTCAAAGGTGGCTTCCAGCATCTTAAAGAGCGGTGCAAGCACACTTTCGCGCTCGTAGCCCTTCAGGTAGCCAAGCATCCGGTTCAAAAAAATTCCTCCTTCGGGGTCAAAATACACCTTATTATAACGCGATGTATACTGAAAATCCAGTGCCGCAGCTGTGTTTTGCATTGTACAAGCTGCCAAATCCTGTTATACTAGAGCTGAGATTGATAGGGAAGTATGGTGAACACAATGGCAAGACGAACAGACGGCGGGGTACGCTTCCGCCCGGTGGGCCGCAGCCGCAGCCGCACCGCACCGGTGTACAGCCCGCGCGGCACCGGCTGCCCGGCCATCGAGCAGGCGGTGCAGGGGCTGTACAAGGGGCAGAACGAGGAGAGCTTCTGGACCCTGATGAGCGCTTTGAATTACGCGCTGGAGCTGGAAACCCATGTGCTGGTGCCGCTGCAGACGGCGCTTTCGGCGCAGGGTGCGCCCGCCCCGTGGATGGAGCATCCCATCCCGGCGGAAAAGGCCGACGGCCTTGCCTTGTGGACGCTGCGCAACGATAAGGGACGCTGCTGGCTGCCGCTGTTCACCTCGGTGGCAGCGGCCGGTGCGGACCGCAGCACCGGCAGCCGCCCCATGGCTGACCGCACCTTGGAGCAGGCCATGCAGCTGGCGCTGGACACCCCGGGCATCGACGGTGTGGTGCTGGACCCGTGGAGCAATTCCGCCTCGCTGGACGGTGCGCTGCTCAACGGTCTGCTGCACGCAGGCCACACCCCGGAGGGCCCCGGCGCAGAGGAGGCCGAAGCCGGGAAAGAAGCTGCCCGCGCCGGACACTGGGCGGCAGCGGCAGAGTGCTACCAGAAAGCCGCCGAGCAGGGCAGTTCTGCCGGGCTCTCGCTGCTGGGCGAGTGCCTGTATCAGGGGCGCGGCGTACCCAAAAGCGCTGCGCAGGCGCGCAAGCTGTGGAAAGCTGCTGCCGAAAGCGGAGAGCCCATCGCCCTTTTGAACCTTGGCGATGACTGCGCCGCCCGGGGCGACAACGGCAAGGCACTGCTGTGGTACCGCCGGGCGCGGCAGAACGCGGCAGCGATGCCGGATATCGAGTATACGCCCCGGGTCTGCCTGCGGCTGGCGCAGTACGAGACCCGCTACACCTCCCGCAAAAAGGCGCTGGCGCAGGCGGCAGAGGCAAAGCAGGCGTTTACCATTTTGCAGCGGGAGCACGAGCCGGACGCCGACCGCTGGCTGCAGGAGACCGAGCAGCTGCTCTATGCGCTGACCCACGAGCCGCCCACGGCTCCGGCGGCATACAACATAGAATCTTTACAATTGGACTAAAAAATGGTCACAGCCGTCCTGTAAGATAGACTGGAGAAAAAACAGCCCGCAGACACGGCGGACAAGAAACAGAGGAAACAGTATGAGCAAAGTGATCGGCATTGATCTGGGTACGACCAATTCCTGTGTGGCAGTGGTGGAGGGCGGCAAGCCTGTGGTCATCACCAATGCAGAGGGCGAGCGCACCACCCCCAGCGTGGTGGCCTTTACCAAGGACGGCGAGCGTCTGGTGGGCGGCGCGGCCAAGCGCCAGATCGCCACGAATTCCGGGCGCACGATCTCCAGCATCAAGCGGTACATGGGTTCGGACTACCGGGCGCATATTGACGGCAAGGACCTTGCCCCGCAGGAGATCAGCGCCATGATCCTTGCCAAGATCCGCAGGGACGCCGAGAGCTATCTGGGCGAGTCGGTCACCGAAGCCGTCATCACCGTGCCTGCCTATTTTGACGACAGCCAGCGCAAGGCCACGCAGGATGCAGGCCGCATTGCGGGGCTGAACGTGCTGCGCATCATCAACGAGCCTACCGCCGCCGCGGTGGCCTACGGTCTGGACAACGAAGCCGCCCAGAAGATCCTGGTCTACGACCTTGGCGGCGGCACCTTTGATGTGTCCATCATCGAGATCGAGGACGGCACCTTTACGGTGCTGGCCACCGGCGGCGACACCCATCTGGGCGGCGACGACTTTGACCAGCGCATCGTGGAGTACGCGGTGGCGGAGTTCAAAAAGTCTGACCGCATCGACCTGACCCGCGACCCCGCCGCCATGGGACGGCTGAAGGAGGAGGCGGAAAAGGCCAAGAAGGAGCTTTCCAGTGCGCCCTCTGCCCAGCTGAACCTGCCCTTTATCGCGGTGGGCAAGGACGGGCCGCACCACTTGGATATCGCCCTGTCCCGCCCGCAATTCGAGATGATGACCGGCGATCTGCTGTCCCGCACCGTGACCCCGGTGCAGAACGCTTTGCGGGATGCCGGCATCTCTGCCAGCCAGCTGGGCAAGGTGCTGCTGGTGGGCGGCAGCACCCGGATGCCCGCCGTGGAACGGCAGGTGCGGGAGCTGCTGGGTAAGGAGCCCAGCCACAGCCTGAACCCGGATGAGTGCGTTGCCATGGGTGCAGCGGTGCAGGGTGCACTGCTGCAGGGCGGCGGCAAGCTGGCGGGTGCCACCGGCGCGGCGGCGCAGGGACTGGTGCTGATGGACGTGACCCCGCTGACTTTGTCCATCGAGACGCTGGGCGGGGTCGCCACCCCGCTGATCACCCGCAACAGCATGATCCCCACCCGCAAGAGCCAGATCTTTACCACCGCCCGTCCCATGCAGACCAGCGTGGAGATCAACGTTCTGCAGGGCGAGCGCCATTTTGCGCGGGATAACAAGTCTTTGGGCAAATTCAAACTGAACGGCATCCGGGCAAGCTTCTCGTCCAAGCCCCAGATCGAGGTCACCTTTGATATCGACGTGAACGGCGTGGTGAAGGTATCTGCAAAAGACCTTGCCACCGGGCGGGAGCAGAACATTACCATTACCGGCAGCACCAACCTTTCCGAAAACGAGATCCAGCGCGCCATGGCAGACGCCGCCGCTTACGAGGCCGAGGACAGCCGCCGCAAGGAGCGTCTGGACCTGCACAATCAGGCCGAGGTGCTGGCCTACAAGGTAGACGAGGCGCTTTCCAAGTGCAAAAAGGAGTTGGACAAGGACGAAAAGGCCCGCGTGAAGGCCGACCTTGCCAACCTGCGCCACTGCCTGCGCAAGGATAAGCCCGAAAAGATGAACGAGACTGAGGAAGCCGCCCTGCGGCAGGCCAAGAGCCAGCTGGAAGCCTCGGCCAACCACCTGATGCTGCTGTACTCTGCCGAGCAGACCCCCGGCGATGGAACGGACAGCACGCTGTAATATTTATAATATAAGGTTTGTGGGCTGCTGCACCCGCCCGGCGCAGCAGCCCTTTTTGTAGAAATAGAAAGGAACTGTTATGAAGGAACTGCAATATCCGGTGCGCCCCGGGCGCTACCGCCACTTTAAAGGCAACGAGTATCAGGTGCTGGGTGTGGCACGCCACAGCGAGACCGAGGAGGAAATGGTGGTGTACCGCGCCCTGTACGGCGAGGGCGGGCTGTGGGTGCGCCCCGCCGCCATGTGGCTGGAAACCGTGACCCGGGACGGCGTTACCCAGCCCCGCTTTACCTATATCGGGGAGTGATGCGCCCGGCTTGAATCCCGTTATTGACCCTAGGATTATTTTGCGGTAAAATGTGGGTATGATACCAAATAACAAAGGAGGTTTTCGTATGAAGGCCAAACGATGGATTTCGCTCCTGCTCGCAGTCAGCATGATGCTTGGTGTACTGGCAATGCCTGCTTCGGCGGCAGCTCAGCAGCCGGAAAGCACCGCTGTTGTCAGCGAGGAACTGCCCGATGCCGCAGCGCTGAGCGCGGCAGAGGATGAAAATGATATCGTCAACATCCGCATCCGGGCGACCGGAAACCTTGTCTATGGTTCCGATTATAAGCTGGAGGTGGAGACCCGGCCCGAAAACACCCAGTATATTGCCGTGGTGCTGGGCACCAGCGGCGAAGCCTACGGCTATGTGACCCTGATGATCTCGGATAAGCTGCGCACTTTGCTCAAGCTGATCCCCCTGCCCAAAAAGATGTCCCAGACCCCGGACCAGGCCGAGGAATTCAATGTATACAGCTACCTCAAGCAGCTGATCGACGGCAACGATGTCGGCGTGCTGCTGCGGGTGGCGGACGAGGTAGTGTCGGTGATGGACACCGTCAGCTTCTTTGTCCCGGCCAGCTACCTGACCACGGTGAAGAATGTTTCCAACGGCATGAAGCTGGCGCTGAGCCTGATCCGCAAGTATCTGCCCGAGGGTGCGCTGAGCCGCATCTATCTGGACGAGCAGCCCAAGGACAGCGGCAAGTACTTTGCCGGTGCCATCGCGCTGGAAAGCAGCGATATCAACGCCGCCGGCTTTGCCATGTTCAAGATCAAGCCCAAGACCGAAAACGTCAGCCTGAGCTGGACAGCGGATGCCCCGGCCAGCATGACCGTCTCTGAGTTGCAAAACGCCGATCTGACCGCTAAGGTGATCTCGGACGGACAGGTGGCTGAAAACGGCAAGGTGAGCTACACCTACAAGAAAAAGACCTTCCTGTGGTTCAGCAGCAAAATGAGCGGCGTGCCCACCGAGCCCGGCACCTACACCCAGACCGCCAAGGCGGGGGGCAACTACTCCTGCAGTACCATCAGCCGCACCATTACGGTGACTGCTGACCCGCAGCCTGCTGCCGCAGAGCAGCCCGCGGCATAAGCATCTTTATAGCACATAAACCGGCGGAAAAATATTTTTGAATTGGACGATCCCGGAAAGTCTGCGGACTTTCCGGGATCGTTTTTTCGCGGGAGAGGATACTTTTTATTTTCTATAAAAGGGGCTGCTTTACTCTTGCAAATCGCTGCATAATACGCTATTATAAAAATAAAATAACCCCTTGCGGTAAAAAAAGGAGAAGAAGGAGCAGCTTATCAATGGAAGAGAAAAAAAGCGGCATCAAAAAGTTCTTTGAAGAGTTCAAAGCGTTTGCCATGCGCGGCAATGTGCTGGACATGGCAGTGGGCGTTGTCATCGGCGGTGCCTTCACCGCCATCGTCACCGCGCTGGTGGAGGACATCATTAACCCGCTGATCGGCCTGTTCTTCGAGGCGGATTTTTCCGATGTGGTCATTGGTCTGGGCGGCTCCAGCATCAAGATCGGCGAGTTCGTCAACTCCATCATCAACTTTCTCATCGTGGCCTTTGTGCTGTTCGTTGTGATCAAGTTTGTCAACTCCCTGCACAGAAAGCCCGAAGAGCCCGCCGAGCCGGAGGAGCCCACCACCAAGGTGTGCCCCTACTGCCAGAGTGAGATCTCCATCAAGGCTGTGCGCTGCCCCCACTGCACCTCCAAGCTGGAGGGCTTTCCCGAAATGAAGGCCTGAAGCATTCAGCATTGACATTACAACAAAACCCTCCCTGCCGGGCGCAGTCTTTGCGCTTGCGGCAGGGAGGGTTTTGCACATTTTGCGGCTTGGTTGTGGAAAAGTGGAACAGGAAGTGAGGTGGGAAAATCAGGGGTTCTTACTTACTGTCTTACTGAACCTTGGTCAGCTCAGCCAGCTTGTGGTAGATCTCGGTGTTGTCGTATACACCGCCGAACTTCTCGGCACCGACACCCATGGCGTACACGTTGACCATGGCACCGGTGTGGGCGTAGGTGGTGTGGTCCATGCCGGACTTGTGGTTGATGGTGTGGCAGACAGCCATGCTGAAGGGGATGTAGGTGCCGTACAGCTCGTAATCCTGCTGGCTCATCTTGCTCTGGCTGGAGGAACCCACCTGCAGGGTGCGCTCGTAGGCCTTGCGCAGGTTCTCCACCTCATAGTCGGTCAGCAGCAGCTTGCCTGCGCTGGCGGCAGCGGGGTCGGTGGGCAGGGTCAGGCCAAAGACGTTCTTCACATCCTGCATGGCAGTCTCAAAGGGAGTCTTGTTGGCAATGTAGCCCTGCACATAGGTGGAATCAAACTTTGCGTAGGACATCTTCTGGTGTGCCAGATTGGTCAGGAAGGTGTCGTAGTTGGTGGTTTTGTAGCCGATGGCCATGCCGCCGGTCTCATGGTCGGCGGTGACAAGGATCAAAGTCTCATTGGGGTGGGCGTTGTAGAAGTCCACCGCAGCCTGCACCGCGTTGCTCATCTCCAGCACATCGTGGATGGAAGCAGCGGCATCGTTGGCGTGGCAGGCCCAGTCGATCTTGCCGGACTCGGTCATCAGGAAGAAGCCCTTCTTGTTGTTCAGCAGCTCGATGCCCTTCTTGACGTAGTCGGTCAGCTG
>ENA-OXTJ01000610-OXTJ01000610.1-human-gut-metagenome-genome-assembly--contig:-NODE-610-length-11385-cov-10.229744_pt1 | contig 11385 bp, 8 predicted proteins | sample MGYA00249342_ERZ652646 | MGnify/ENA primary metagenome ERZ652646 (study PRJEB26925, sample SAMN05826522) | human gut metagenome | biome: ENVO:2100002; feature: ENVO:00000062; material: ENVO:00002003...
TCTACACTATCCTCTTCGTCGGCAGCGTCAGATGTGTATAAGAGACAGCCTTTACCGGCTCATCATCAAGCGATTCAAAATCAACTCCATCCTTAATAATCATTGCTGCAAGTCCTGGTGCATTAACAGCACTGCATTTGCCATGAGGAATTGCTATTCCTTCTCCTACACCTGTTGTACTTTCTTCTTCTCTTGCATATACTTTAGCCCTGTAGCTTTCAATATCATCAATCTTTCCGCTCTTTGCCATAAGTTCTACAGCCATATCAAGAGCCTCACTCTTTGTCTTAGGAGCAGCATTAAGATTAATGCTTCTCTTATCAAGTAAATCTGTAATTCTCATAAAATACCTCCTTTACATTATCTCTTGCAGGTAACCTCTACCCGCTTTAATACCTCTGAAATCTCTCTTTTTGTTGCAAGATTTTCTGAAAATGCACTGGCACTTCCTGTTGCAACGCCCATCCGGAATGCATCTTCATAATTGCCTGTCTGAAGATACCCCGCCATAAATCCTGCAACCATTGAATCACCTGCACCTACTGAATTCTTAAGCTCGCCCTTTGGTGCATCTGCTTCATATACGTTTCCATGTTCATCAATAAGAACTGCGCCTTTTCCACCCATCGATATAAGCACATTGACAGCTCCCATATCCTGCAGCTTCCTTGCATATGGAATAACCTCTTCCTTAGATTCAAGCTTAACACCAAATATATCTCCAAGTTCATGCTGATTAGGCTTGATAAGAAATGGGTGATATTCAAGGACATTAAGTAAAAGCCTGCTTGTCGCATCAACTATAATCTTAACATCTCTTCCCTGTAGTCTTCCCATTATTCTTCTGTATATATCGTCTGATATACATGAGGGAATACTTCCTGCAAGCACAAGAACATCTCCACTTGAAAGTCTGTCAATCTTACTTACAAGAGAATGGAGATTATCTTCTGATATCTGAGGTCCCATTCCGTTAATCTCTGTTCCATCTATGTTCTTAATCTTCATGTTTATTCTTGAAAACCCATTATCAACCTGAATAAAATCTGTATTAATGCCATACTCTGATACCATGTCACATATCTGTTTTCCGGTAAACCCGGCTACAAAACCAAATGCTGTTGTATCAAATTCAAGATTATTAAGAACTATTGAAACATTAATTCCTTTACCCCCTGGAAGCATATGCTCATATGATGTTCTGTTCGTCATCCCCAGTTCAAAACTCTTAACTTCCACTATATAATCCAGTGACGGATTAAATGTTACTGTATATACCATTGTCTCTCCTTTCTGGCTTCACGACCTTTTTGATATAATTATAATACAATCACATTCATTCAAAATCAATCACATTCATTCACAAACTTTTAGATTATTTTTGTGCATTTTTCACAAATTATCATCAAAATACTTTCTCTAAATATGCATTGTGTATCAACTTCATAACTTTCAGTATCGGTCAAAAACAAAAAAAATATGCCAGAACTTCAGACTCAGCAAAAGTTCCGGCATATTAGTATTATATATTATTATATTAATGTTTTCCCTTAAGAAGTGGTGATAATGGCTTATATATAAGCATTGATATCCCTACATCTATAAGACCTTTAACTATTGTAAAAGGAAGATTAAAGCATATCAGACACTGCATGATTGATTTCATAGATGGAATTATAGCCTGATACAGACTTAATATTACCACCTCTGGCATTGCCAGTTTATAATACACAGGATACACTATTAAATAATTCGAGAACACACTGAATACACCCATTGCCATGGCACCGCATAAACCGCCAAGCAATGCTCCTGTCTTAGACTTTTTCTTCTTATAAACAATTCCTGCTGTAAACACGAATACGGAACCGAGTATAAAGTTAGAAAGTTCGCCAACAAGCATACTCTGTGAAGCTGCCAGATGTACAACATTCTTAATGAGACATATTATAATGCCTGCCACTGGTCCGAGTGCATAAGCACCAAGTAACGCCGGAAGATCCGAAAAATCAAACTTGATAAATCCTGGCATAATAGGAATCGGTATCTCCAGATACATAAGAACTACTGCTACTGCTGAAAGCATACCCGTCACCGCTATCGTTCTCACATTATTCTTAGTATTAACATTACTCATTGCTTTTATTCTCCCTTATATTCTGTAATATTATTCTGCCTCCTTAAGGTGCATCTTTTTTGATGCGTGCTCCATAGCTTCAACAAGAGTTCTCATATCACTAAGTATCTGTGTAGTTCTTTCTTCACCAAGTTCAGCAATAACATTACCATAATATTCTCTGTTATTGTCCTCTCTTTTTTTCAAGAAATCCCTTCCGGCATCAGTGAATACGAGATATGTACCATCTGTTCCTTTGCCATCATGTTTCCATAAAGCATAACCCATGTCCTTAAGACTGCTTGCGATTGCCGATGTCTGTGGAATTGATATTCTCATAAATGAAGACAAATCCTTAAGATATGTCTTATCCTTGCCATCAATACAATCTTTCTCCATTACCTTGAGCGCAATATAATCTGCCAGCTCAAGACCATTGTAAAAATTCTTTCTTCTCTCCTTATCCATCAGGAACCTCTGAAATATAAGTTCTGTAGATAATTCAAAGCTTTCAAAGCTATTGTTCATACCCCTATCTCCTCTCTGTCTTAAAATAATGATTCGATAGATTTATATTACCAGAAAAATCCTTATATGTCTGTATAACAATCATAAACAATTGTAAAAAAGTTATAAACTATGGATTACAGCATTCCGCTGCCGTATATCCCGCTCCAATAAGTTCTTCTCTTTCTGCATAAGAATATATCTTATTCTTAGTTCCAATTCTTGATGCCTTTTCGCATTCCGGTTTATGAAATGTCATTGTTTTACTGTTAAGAATATAATTGAAATCCATTGATGAATCCTTCATCTGTGCAGCCATATCTAGGAATTCTCCTGTATATTCAGACTCTCCTGTTGAATATATGTAATTAATACCCGGCTGTACATTATATAAAAATATATTAAAGCATATTCCTTCTCCACTGTCCTCTACAGAATAAGCCTCCATAAGAACCCCCCGGCACATAAGTTCTTCACCAACAAATACCGGAGTAGTCCTGTACATAACGTGATTAGAAGTTTTCTCAAGATATCTTGCAATCTTTACCACATATGCATTCATATAGTTCTTCATATATGGAGTTGCTGTTATATAATTCTTCTTATCAGTATCAGAACCTCCAAAGCACCATGCAATGCTCTGCGCTCTGCTCTGGCAGTATCCATCTCCCGCAATACTGTCATACTTGATATTATTCCATCCTGTAGGACAGATACTTTTTGATTCACCTTTCTTATCATCTTCAGATGGCATTGAATCATAATCTAAACATGCCATCGCAGAAGTAACCCTTTTGATACTGTCAAGCGGTCCATATTTTATATATGAATCCTTAACTATCTCAGAGCTTGTAAAATACGGCTTATTATCATTAACTACAACATATGGATTATCTCCATTATATGCCGGAATATCCTCATAGGAAAACTGTATACTGTTTGAATTAACATTATTAGCAGACACATTTGCAAAAAGTTTATATCCGCCAAACACAATCAACACAAGTAATATTATCCCTATTATTTTCTTTCTCATTTCGTATCACCCTTCTTCATTCCTGGTATCTGTGCCAGAATAACCGCTGTAAACACAAGTACACACCCCATTATCTCTTTTGGTTTTAACAATTCCCCAAGTACAATCCATCCGGCAAGCACCGCAAACACTGATTCAAGGCTCATGACAATAGATGCCACCGAAGGCTGTGCATATTTCTGTCCAACCATCTGAAGTGTATATGCTATACCGCCTGACAATACACCTGCATAAAGTATCGGAATAAGCGCAGCTTTAATTCCTGCAAATGTAACATTTTCCGTAAATATCATAGCAAATGTTGAAATAATTGCAATAGCCATAAATTGTATACAGGACATTTTCATGCTGTCAGCACTTGAAAATTTATCAATAACCAGAATGTGTATTGTAAAGCATATTGCTCCCAGGAACACAAGGACATCTCCAAGATATATTCCTGATACACCACCAGACATGCATAAAAGATACATTCCGGCAACGCATCCTGCAACAGAAACGCCGGTTATCCAGTGCATTTTCTTACCCATAAAAACCGAAACTACCGAAACCATAACAACATAAGTTGCTGTAATAAAGCCCGACCTTCCTGATGCCGCGACCCCTTGTGGATATACACTTATTCCATACTGCTGGAAAGTCATCGCTGCAAATAGAACAATTCCACATATTATGCCTGCACCCAGTGGCCATGCCTGTAAATGGCTTTCATTCTCTGTATTAATCACTTTTCCTGAATTATTTCTTTTATCCAACACATTTTTAATTACAATTACTACTGCCAGAAACAGCGCTCCTACTATAGACCTTGCAGCATTAAATGTAAATGTTCCAACTGCTCCTGCACCACTTGTCTGTGCAACAAATGCCGTCCCCCAGATAAATGCAGTAAGAAGCAATATCAGGCTTCCCTTTATATTATTCATTACTCTTACCCTTATTAATATATTTGATACCTGTAAATGCACCTATAAGAATGACAAAACCTACAATAAGAGGAATAACAGGATTCTGTACAAATCCTGCAATAACATATGTCACACAAGAAATAACTGCAACTACAATTACATATGGAAGCTGTGTAGACACATGATTCATATGATTACACTGTGCTCCTGCCGAAGCCATAATTGTAGTATCTGATATTGGTGAACAATGGTCTCCACAGACAGCTCCAGCCATACATGCTGAGATTGATATAATCATCATTGTATGGTTCGTTCCTGAAAATGTATTTACAACAATAGGAATAAGAATTCCAAATGTTCCCCACGATGTTCCTGTTGCAAAAGCAAGGAATACCGCAACCAGAAATATAACTGCCGGCAGAATACTTAACCAGCCGCCCGATACTCCTTTTACAAGTCCGGCAACAAACTCCTTAGCGCCCAGACTGTCTGTCATTGCTTTGAGTGTCCATGCAAATGTAAGAATAAGGATTGCTGGTACCATTGCCTTGAATCCTTCCGGTATGCATGAGCATGATTCATTGAATGAAAGTACCCTTCTTACTGCATAGAACACAATTGTTATTATAAGTGCAAAGAAACTTCCAAGCATAAGTCCTACCGAAGCATCACTTCCTGAAAATGCATCAACAAAACCTACTCCCTTGAAAAAATCTCCTGAATATAGCATTCCAATTATGCAGCAAACTATAAGTGTAATAATTGGAAACAGCAGATCTAACACTCTTCCGCGTCCCTTAATTACATCTTCTGTTGCGTTAGCATATGGCCTGTCAGGAGTTGTATACAAGTCTCCCTTAGCTGCATTTGCTTCATGAACTGCCATCGAGCCAAAGTCAACCTTTAACACTACAATAAGAATCATTGCTGCAATAGTAAATAATGCATAATAATTGTAAGGAATAGCCTTAATAAATATTCCAAAACCATCTTCGCCCTCAACAAAACCTGTTACCGCTGCTGCCCATGAAGATATAGGCGCAATAATACAGATTGGTGCCGCTGTTGCATCAATAAGATATGCAAGCTTTGCTCTCGAAACATTATGCTTGTCTGTTACTGGACGCATAACGCTTCCAACAGTAAGACAGTTAAAATAATCATCAATAAATATAAGAATTCCAAGAAGCACCGTAACAAGCTGTGCTCCAACTCTTGTCTTAATATGTCTTCCAGCCCATTCTCCAAATGCTGCAGAACCACCTGCTTTATTCATCATGCACACCATGATTCCCAGTACAACAAGGAACACCAGAATTCCTACATTGTAAGGATCTGACAATACTCCTACAAGACCATCTTCAAATATATGAAGAACTGATTTTTCAAAACTGAACCCGCTCTGGAATATATTTCCATAGAACAGTCCTCCTATTACAATTCCTACAAAAAGTGAACTGTAAACCTCTTTAGTAATTAATGCTAATATTATAGCAACCAGCGGTGGTATAAGTGCCCAGAAGGTTGCATACAGATTAGGTACATACTGAATAACTTCTTCCATTGTATCTCTCCTTAATAAATGTATATCCTACACTAATTGTGTATTCTGCTTTCACTGCAAGTAAAATATATAACCTGATAATTCTTTGCAATCTCGTCGAGAAGCTTCATAGCCCCCTTAATATTATTATCATCAAGATTGACAAATGGGTCATCAAATATAAGAAATGGTTTCTCTTCTTTATACATTGCCTCAACAAGCGCCATTCGCATGCATACGCCAACCAGATCCTGCTTTCCTGCACTAAGATATCCAATATCTCTTGGCATATTCTGCTCCATGACAGTAAGCTTTGTATCTGCATCAAGATTGTATGCATCAGGCTCACATCCGGTAAGTATAGTATAATACTTCCTAAAGCCCGACATAACAGGTCCCATATATTCAGAAGTAAAAGACTGCTTTGAATCCTCCATAATCTGTTTTGTAAGCTTCAGCAATCTCTCTTTATTCTTTTCGCTTTCCTGAATATCTGTAAGCCGGTTAAGTTCCTGCCTGCAGTTTTCACACTCATCAGCCTGAATCTGAAGATTCTCTAACTGCTTATTGCACTGAGATATCTGTTGTGCATATTCTTCAATCATGTTGTCAATCCGTGTCATATCTGACGCTATCTCTTCCAGTGAAATCTTATCAGCATCATTTTGTGCCGCAAACATACTGATATCATTCTCTGACTCAAAATCAGCTTTAATCATCATTGCATTATCATACTCACTTTTAGCACAATAATATCCATCAAGCTTTTTGTCAAGGTTTCTAAGTGTTTCTCCAATACTTTCCTCGCCATTAAAGCTTTTAATATATTTTTCCAGAAAGCATTTAATACCTGACATATTCTGCTCGTACTGGTTTCTATAGATATCTTGTTTAGACATTTCTTGATTAATTCTTTTATAGTCAGCAATGTCATTTCTTATGCGTTCAATTGCCAGACTATAATTATTACCATTAGCGGCACAGTTATACCGTTTCAGAAATACATCCAGCCTGTTCTCAAGCTGTTTTATCTGTTCAGATAATTCGTTGTCCTGACCAGCCGCCCGTTTCTCAAGTTCACGATAATCTTCTATATCATGACATAAACCCGAAAGCTCCCATGCAATATTATCTCTGCTAAATGTAATCTCATATTCTTCACAGAACTGCCTTACAACATTCTCCGTTCCGCTGATAAAATTCTTATCATCATTAATATCCGCTTCAATTGCCTTAATCTTATTATCAGATTCAGCACTTATATTCATAAATTCACTATCATGCTGTTTCTTCTTCACAGTTCCAATCACTGAAAATACTACTGCCATACACAAGCCGACAATAATCATGGCAATTCCAACTTCCATTACAGGCACAACAAGCACACCGCCTATTACAGCCATTACGATTCCTGCTATAATTCCAGGCACACATGAATTTTTATATAACTTAGCTCTTTCAAGTCTTGCTTGTTCATTCTCTCTTGCAAGATCCAGCTTCATTTCCTTGCCAACAATAGAATTCTGCTTGTTCTGTGCTGAAATCCAGATATCATGAATCTTCCCGACTTTGTTTTCATCGGGAATTCCTCTTGCAAACCTTTTCTTATACCCTTCAAGCTTTTCCAGTTCATCATCAGACAAACGGTTCTTCGCAGCAGCTTCTTTAAGTTCATCTAATTGTCTGGCAGTATTCTGCCATTCATCAATAGTTTCACTATCAGGAACCCCCTGTTCAAACATACCTCTAAGTTGTTCAAGCCTTTTACTGTCATCATCATCAATGTGTGTGAATTTTCCACTTAATCTTCCTGCTTCATCAAAGATTTCAATCTGCTTGTGCACATCTTCCTTTTCAGGCAGTTCCCCATTAAAGTAATGTTCATATTGTTCAAATGCATTCTTCTTATTATTACATTCCTTATCAAGCAGCTGATACTTCTCTTTCAATGCCTGTATATCCTTCTGCACACTTAAATGCTTCTGCTGTTCCTGCATTTTCTTTCTGTCAGCTCTAAGTTCTTCTCTCTTAACACACAGATTATCTCTTATATCTGTCTGCTCTTCAATAATTCTGTCTGTCTGTGAATAATTGTTAATCCTGGCAGCAAGCTCTGTTATTCTTGATTTCCTCTTAGATATAGATCCTGTAGACCTCGTACTTGTTATATTATTAAGCACCGCGGTCAGTCTTCCCACAGCAGTTTCAAAATTATTAATATCATCTGTATTATCTGCAAGATTTCCAATCTTGGCATTTATGCTGTCAGTAGTTGACGTAACACAATCACTCTGACCTATAAACACAGTTCTCTCAAAAGACTGTGCATCTATCTTGAACAATTCTTCTCCAATATCACACGAAAAATCATCACATTCAACATTAGTATCTTTTCTTACAAGCAGGAATTCATCATCCACCTGCTTTTTTCCAAAGGTTCTTCTAAGTGAATAAACCACTCCACCAGTTTCAAATACTATCTCACCACCATAAACACCCTTCTGCCACGGCATAAGACGATTTCTTTCCTTATCGACTAATTTCTTCTTGCTTTCATTCTTAAATCCATAAAACATAACACGGATAAATGATGCAAGTGTACTCTTTCCCCAGCCATTATCCTCACATATCGTATTACATTCACCAGAGAAATCATATGTAACATTATTCAGTTTTCCAAAATTTTCGATTGTACAACTGATAAGTTTCATCAGACTATCTCCTCCCCCTGCAATGCCTGTAATCCATATCGTATAATTACAGCTTTATCTTGTTCATTGATATCGTCTCTCCCCATAACATTTCTAATAAACTCTCCCTTAAGTGAAACATCATGCTCATAAGACATATAATCAACTCTATAAGCGGTGCAGTCCTTTATCTTAAATGCATAAAACCTGTTCTCAAACTGCTTACACAGATAGTCCGTATCTTTCTCACATTCAACATCCAATTCACCTGTAAGTTCAAGCTTAACCAGACTATCTTTCGTAAAACCTGCATTATTAAGAAAACTGCTTAATTTCTGTTCAATTTCAAATGTGCTTTCACACCCTGTAACATCAACCTGTGCAACATAAATATTTCTTCTTGCAAATGGAACAAAATATGTATCAGAACTTCCAGAAGTTTCATCAATATCAAGTACTACAAAGCCATGCTCTCCAGCCTCATCAAAGCCCCTTCCCTCAAGACATCCCGGATAACAATACACTCCTCTGGCATCCAGCCTGTCACTTGAATATTCATGCACATGTCCAAGTGCAAGATAATCAATTCCACGGCTTCTTAAATCCTTAAGACTTATTATCTGTGCGTTATTCTTAGAAACATGAGAAGCCTCCTGCCCATGCAGTACAACAATATTATAATTGCCTGCATTGAGAGAAAGGCTTCCATATATCTTACCAACATTATCACTGTCAAGCTCCACGCCGGTAATAACAATATTCTTTGTAATACTGCCATTATTGATTATACCGGCGTTATAACTTGTCCATTCTTTTCCAAACATACGAAGATTAGCAGGAATCTCATCCAGATACGACACAAAGCTTCCATTGTCATGATTACCCTGCAGATAATAAAATGTAATACCTGGATTGTTAATTATTATATTATATACTTCTTTCTTTGCTCCGACTGATATGTTCCTTGTATCAAACAAATCCCCCGCAATTATAATAACCCCGATACACTCCTTCACAGCATATCCGACCATATCCTTAAAAGATGCCAGCAGCTCACTCCTGCGTTCTCTTGCCTTATCTTTATCAAGATTAGCCGTCATTGCTGAATCCAGATGAATATCTGCACAATGCAAAATCTTCATATCTTCTCAACCTCAACTAATACATACTAATTAATATGTAGAATACGCTCCTTCAACATGAACACTCTCTGTTGTTTCATTCTGGATATATATTCTGTATGATCCGCTCATTGTCAGCTCAAATACGTGTGAATCATTGCCATTGGCAATAATATATCTTTTCGAACCTTCAGGCTGTATAATTCCTGCTCTGACACTATGAAATGGTTCCACCGAAAATACACTTAAAACTATCCTCTGTCCAGAAGATGCATGAAAGCTTGATGTTGACCTCCTTACCCCGGCATACACATCCCATGAGATTGTACCATTTGAAGCGCATGGCATTATTTCATCAGGATTAACATCTTCTTCATACATGTCTGTAACAGCTGAATCTTCATAATCAGCAGCCTCATAATATTCTGTTTCTAATACCTGTATCTCTCTTTTTTCATCAGCAGTTACCTCCGCAACCTTAACTGATGTTTCAGTTACGGTTGTAGCTGCTCCCGCCACCATAACAGAACTCATAGCAACAAATAAAGTCAGTATAGCTGCTGCAACAGCCATTGGTCTTTTCTTAACATTATAACTCTTCATAACATGCTCCATTCTTTCTCTTAAACTGCTTTTATTTTCATACAGACTTGCAGACAGCATGTCATAAAGATTATTATTTCTCACAGCAAGATTAAATATTGTTTCATAATATTCATGTAGTCCATTCTCTGACATACATACAGAATAGTCACATGCATACTCAGCATATTTAATAAATCTTCTGTAAAAAATCCATATAACCGGATTAAAGAAATTAAGTATACTTGCCACCGCAAGAAGATATCTGAACCATATATCATTATGAACCACATGTGTAAGTTCATGTGCAAATACAACTCTCATCTCTTTCTCAGAAAAATGATCTGCATTAACAACAACACACGGTCTGTGTATTCCTGTCACGTATGCAGTAGTTGTTCTGTATGACTGCCTTAATGTAATTTTACATTTTCCAAGTCCCATCTGTTCTTTTATCTCATAGAAAATCCTGTTCATCTCCTTATTACAGGCAAATGATTCTTTCCTTATTGATAAAATTCTAAATCTCTTAAACACATAAATCATTATTGCAACAGCCAGACCTGTTATCCACACAATAGCAACAGCTCTTGTCACATTAATAATAAGCGGTGATGTATCAAATGCGTAACCATTCCACACGAACCTTAAGCGGTCAATCATTCTTATCGCGTAATACATTACCGGAATTATCCAGAACAATACAACAACTTTTCCAAGTCTGTATGACATATTAAGATATCCTGTCTTATCAAGTAAATATGAAGTTATAAGCCATGCAACAGTAAGTACGCTACCTGTAAATGTAGTTATGACAATCATGTAAAACAAATCCTGTCTCTTATACACATCTCCGAGCCCACGAGACCAGAGAGGATCTCG
>ENA-OXTJ01000637-OXTJ01000637.1-human-gut-metagenome-genome-assembly--contig:-NODE-637-length-11147-cov-9.520195_pt1 | contig 11147 bp, 10 predicted proteins | sample MGYA00249342_ERZ652646 | MGnify/ENA primary metagenome ERZ652646 (study PRJEB26925, sample SAMN05826522) | human gut metagenome | biome: ENVO:2100002; feature: ENVO:00000062; material: ENVO:00002003...
ATCTACACTATCCTCTTCGTCGGCAGCGTCAGATGTGTATAAGAGACAGCCCGCAGCCTTCCCGAGCGCTCATATACCACGACATCATTCTTGGCATAGTCTTTTTCCAGCCGGATGCCCAGCACGAGGTCGCCGTCCTTCACGGCGGGGAACATCTCGCTGCCGGACGCCTGCGTCACCAGATACACCTGCGTCAGAAGCACCCAGAGCACGGCGGCGAACACCGCCAGCCGCACCGCCAGACTGCGCACTTCCCGCAGCAGGGGGCTTTTTTCCGGCTTCGCCGGTCCAGACAGGTTCGCTTCCGGCGTCCCGGGCGGGGCCTCCGGGGCAAGCGCCTCGTTTGGTTCCTTCACTCATCTTCCTCCTTCTTTCTGTTTTTGCAGCCCAGAACGGCCGCACCGGCACACAGCATCAGCGGCAGCCCGAAGAAGCCTGTCTCCACGCCGGTGTCCGGGTCTATATCGGCCAGAACGTAGTGGGCATAGAAATTGACGACGCCGTTTTCCAGCTCTTTGTCGGTGGGCTCATAGCCCTCTTCCCACTCGTTCTGCGATACCTTTTCCTTCGGGTCCGGCTCATCCGTCACCGAACCGGGGAGCTCTTTGTACCAGCCGTCGAAGACGTAGCGCGCACCGCCGATGTCGAGCTCTTTTTCGATGTCCGCCGTCGTCTCTTCCACCCGCTCGCCGCTCTGGTACTCGCGGCTTTCCCGGATGCTGTAGTCGTCCTCGCCCGGGGCGCGGACATTGAACCGGGCCGTGAAGTTTTTCCTGCTCTTGACGCTGATGATGCAGTCGATGTGCTTATCCGGTTCTGTCCCGTTCTTGCGCGAGATCTTGTACGGCGTCACCACGATGCTCTCCAAATCTTCCTGCGTCAGCCCCGTGATGCCGGTCTGCTTCTCGATGGTGTCCTTATACTCGTCCCATATCTCATCGACGACCTCGTCCCAGTAGTCATCGCCCGGTTTCAGCGACCATGCGTCGCCAGTCGCGCCGTCCGGCCACGATACAACATAGTCTGACACATTTGTCAGGATGTTCTTGCCGTTATCTTCCCATGCCGCGCCGTAGGTCTTCACCTTACCGACCCACTTGCACTCGCTGTTGTCCGGCGCCCACTGGCTGGGGTCATTGCTGCCGGGCCGGCTGGTGGGGGTCTTGAGCAGGAAGACTGCCGCCGATTCCTCCTGAGTCCAATCGCCCCGGCCCGGTGCATCCTCATCAAGTTCGTCCGCAGGCAGGGCATTTTTGTCCTCGTCTACGCTGTCGTCGGCCAAGTCGGCATCTTCCTCAGGGGATCTGTCTTTTTCGGGCTGCTCTGCCTCATCCAGAGGCATTTCATCCTCGGCGGCGGGCCGTTCTTCCGACCGCTCCGGCAGAACGGCGATGTCTTCTTCCTCGTCTAAAACGGGCTCCTCCTGCCGGGCCTCATCGTCGATGAAACAGGCGTAGAGGCTGCACTCGCTGTCCGCTTCCGGCCAGAGCGGTCCTTCATCCGGCACGAAGCGGATTGCCGTCCCTTCGTCGTCCCGGCTGTACCAGAAGCGGAAGCTCTTTCCCTCCACCTCCGGCTCTTCGGGCATCAGAAGCTCTCCGCCGCTGCCCACGGTCTGTTCCGCGTAGGGCAGGCCGCCGTCGGTCTCGTCCGACTCGCTGAGCCAGAAGAGATAGGTCCTCTCAAAATGCTCGTCCGCTTTGACGGCTTCGCTGTCCGGCGTCGGCGTCTCGTCGGGCAGCCCGATGTCATCCAGCCCGTCCACCACGACGGGGATGCCGCCTTCCGCGGGCAGGAGCACCGGCTCGTCTGTCCGGATGTCATCTTCTTCGTCCCAGGCAGGCTCGTCCTCTATTTCCTCGTCCCATGTCTGGTCCGGCACGCTGTCCGTCCGCTCCGGCCCTTCGGCAAATGCGGGCAGCAGACAGCCGCACAGCAGTACCAGCACGATGCACAGTGCTGCGGCGCGCAGTGTCAGCCGCCTCCGTTCCAGTCGATTCCGCATACAACAGCCCTCCTTCATTCTCGCTCCCGGCGGGGATGCCGCCCTTTGCGTTATCAGGATACCGTTTACCGGACACGAAGGATGTCATTGCGTGCCAGTGCAAAAAAATTTTGCGCATGAAAAAAACCGCCGCCGGGGTCTTTCGACTCCGGCAGCGGTCTGCTGTCTCCGAATTTTCGGTTTTCAGGTGCGGGTGGTGGCTTCCATGCAGTGCTCTGAGGGGGCGTAATATTCCATCAGAGCAATGTAATTCTCGCAGTGGTGGCAGAACGCCGCCCGGATGGCGTCGTCGGGCGCGCTCTTCATTGCCACGAACATCAGGATGTACTTTGCAATGAGGCTCACCGCCTCGCTCTCGAGGCCATAGCAAAGGCCCACCGCCAGGATCGGCACGACGATCTGCTGCGCACGGATGGGGATATTCTCCGCATCGACCCGCTTGAGCACGGCACGGCTCATGGTAGATGCCGCCCAGACGGCGCGGGAGATCTTCCAGTAATCCATATTCTTCAGATGGGTGAGGGTGCGCAGCCGCTGGATGACCTCGCCATCGTCCAGAACTTTGTTCTGCGTGACCTCCTCCTCCGAGCGGATGAAGGCGCACTGTGTCATGTCCATCAGGGCGGCTTCGTACTTCTCATGGTAGTTCTCGCGGGAGATGAAGTACTCCTCCATACGGAGCATGACTTCGTCCGTCTCTTTGTCGGTGGCCAGCCAGCTGAAGTCCAGCGGCGTCGGGCCGAAATCATTCCTGCCCATCTCGTTCAGGTCTTCCAGCTCTTCCTCGTTCCGGGTGGAGGGAAGGAAGCGGTCGTTGCCGTTCCGGTGGAAGCTCCACTCTTCGGGCAGAAGATGCGGCACGATGTCGCCGCTGGAGATGATGTTGAAGATGTTGCTCTCGCCCCAGCTCTCTTTCAGGCTGCCGTCGGCGTTGTGGTTGTTGTCGTAATCCTGCTGCAAGTCGGGGTAGTCCTGCGGGCCGAGGGCCACCGGCGTCGCAAAGGTGTAGACGAAGACATTCTCCCGTTCCAGTCCGGACAGCTCCTTGTTGACCCGGGCAGCCAGAAGGTTCGCCACTGCCGCACCGCGGCTGTAGCCGCCCATCCAGAGTTTGACGACGCCCAGCTCTCCCTTTTGCCGAGCTGCCGCCAGATAGTTCTTCAAATCGGCAAACACCTCATGCACCGGGATGATGAAGCCGCTGTGGGCGTGGCCCGCGCCGGTGTGCAGATTGCTCACCCACTCGCCGCCGTAGCCGCCGCCGCGCAGGATGAGCGCCACGATGGTGGTGCGCTTCCCGTTCAGGGTGATGGTCTTGCGGGCCGTGGACCAGCCCACGAAGTCGCCCGCCTTGCCCACATCGACATCATAATAGCGGTATTTCACGTCGCCGAAGCCCAGCTTGGTATAGGCTGCGTCGAGGCTGTTCTCGCGGCCCACGTCCCCGTTGGCCCAGTATTTCGCATCGCTGGCCCATGTATTGAAAGCAGCCGTCACCATGCCCAGCGTCGCCAGCGCCAGCTGGTGGTCGTACCGGATGGAGGTGTGCGCAAAAAAACTGTCGCTGTAGTAATATTCGTGCTCGATGTCCATCTGGCTCAGCTCGCTGCGGAAGGACATTGTATAATTGCCCGCCGGGACTGCCCGGCCCACCGTCTGGCTTTTTGCCGCTGCCTCAGCCCGGGGCAGTGCCAGCCCGGGCGCAAGAGCTGCACTGCAAACCATCGCTTTACAGAAATCACGTCGTTTCATGGTCTTTCCCCCTTGCTGCTTTCATAAACCTCTGACATTTCTATCGTATAGAGGATTTGCTATAGTATACCGTATTTTCCCGGCGGATTCAATCATCAACTCTGCCGATCGGGGATGTAAAAACCGGGCCGCATCGCTGCGGCCCGGTCATTTTCATATTCTCAGAGAAGCTGCGGGTCCATCTGGCGGCAGAAGTCCACGATGTGGCGGAACATCTGCTCGACCGCCGGAGCCATCGCCGTGGGGCGCTGGACAGCCAGACCCACCACCCGGTACTCTTCCGGCTCGATGGGGTAGATCTTGACCGCCGCCGTGCAGCTGCGCAGCAACATCCGGGGCATGATGGAGATGCCGAGGCCCGCCTCCACCATGGCGATGTTGGACTGGTCGTCGATGACGTGGCAGCGGCGCTCGGTGGAGATGGAGTATTTCTTGAGGAACTGGCGCATCTCGGCGTCGGTGGCGTCGCACTGGACGACAAAGCTCTGGCCGTTCATCAGCTCCGGCGTCATAATGCCGTTTGGCGGTTCGGGCCAGTCCTGCGGCACGATGCAGAGCAGCGGCTCACGGAACAGCTCGGTCAGGTTGAACTCTTCGCGGCAGGTGGCGGACAGGAAGGCCAGGTCCACCTGGCCGGTGCGCAGCCATTCCTTCACATCGTCGTAAGTACCCTGATAGACCTCGACTTCGATCTGGGGGTAGCTTGCCATGAAGCTCTTGAGGATCTGGGGCAGCAGGCCGGCGCAGACCGAGTTGAATGCACCCAGCTTCACCTTGCCCTTTTCCAGGCCGTTGAGGCGGGCGATGCTCTGCTGCAGGGCCTCGTCGCTGTTGAGCACCGCCCGGATGGACGGGTAGAGCGAAGCGCCATAGCTGGTCATGGTCACGCCGTTTTTGCCGCGGTTGAATAAGGTAAAGCCAAGCTCAGCCTCCATCACCGCGATGGCATGGCTGATGGCAGAGGGGGTCAGATGCAGCTGCTGGGCCGCTTTGTTAAAGCTGCCCTGACGCGCGACTGCATCGAAAATTTCGTAAGAAAACAGCGTCATGTCCCTAGCCTCCTTCCGTTTTTCAGTTCGGAGACGCCCGTTCTTCTGTGAATCTTTTTCACCTTGAGGATGCTATGCATCAATTTTCTTTTTGAGTGTACTATCCTATCTCCGCTTTGTCAAGCATCCAAACCTTAATTTTGGACGTTGAGCCAAATTTCTGCTTTTGAAACGCCATTTATAAGGTATATTTGCGCCCTTTTCCGTTCCAGTATTTTCCTGTTTTGAACAAAAAGACCGACCGCCCTCCATCCCGGAAAGCCGTCGGTCTTCTGCGTTCTACAGATGTTTTTACTCGAGCACCAGTAGCAGGCTCATCTTGAAGCGCCCCTGCGCCGTGCCGCCGTGGAGACCGTTCTTGTCGAGGCGGAAGCTCTCGCCTGCGTTCAGCTCATAATTCTTCTGGATCTTCTTCATTTTTGTACCTCTGACCTCTAAATTTTTTGAAAAAATCATAGGTACAAGCCCCCAAAACCGTATAAAACAAAAAAGACGACAAACCGTTTATCTCAACGATTTATCGTCCTTTTGGTGCGCTCGAGGGAACTCGAATCCCTGGCCCTCTGATTAAAAGAATCCAATGTGCATCATTCGTCAAATTTCAAAAGTTCGAAGAAGCGTTATTTTTATCGTATCATCGCAAAATGCATCTTTGCACACACCGCATTATTTGCATACAGTGTAATGCTTTGCAACTGTTATCCAGCTATTCAGGTGTGCAAAAAGTGTGCAAAAATGTGCAGACGGGCAAAACAAAGCCCAATGGACAAATCAACCACCGGTTTTATGGCAGGGTTTAGGACATCCGAACAGACACCGATTGATATAGAAATGAGGTTCACCATGAACAAACTGCTTTCCTGCTGCTTCAATATGGACACCAACCGGGTGGAATCCCGGTTTGCCGATGGCTCCACCGTTGCCATCGACTGCATCCCCATCGAGGACGAGTACGGCGACACCACGGCACAGCGGTCAGAGCTTGACTGGCTGCTCTACAATAGGCCGTTGGAGTATGCCCAGCTTGTACTGAGCGGAGAAATCGAGCATTACCTTTCCCTCGGCTGCGACCATGGCAAATTGGAAGATTGAGCCCCCCATAAAGAACACGATGCCCACCGACCTATGGTTTTCGCCATAAGCTGGTGGGCATCTTTGGTTATATTGTTTTCTTATACTCCGGGAATCTATTCAAGCTGTGATTTTCACTCGTTGCAGATTTTTTCTATCGACTCTTGAAATTCTGTTTGTCGAAGCTCTGGCACTCCGCCATATTCACAGTTGAGATACTTATTCCGGATATTATTGGCCGCATACGTTCGCTTGCGGTAATCCGATATGCATCGTATTTTTTTATCTGACGGATTATCAGGATCCACACTCAAAATATAGGTTGCCTCTCGTGCAAAACTCGCTTCCATCAACATTGTATTATGCGTTGTCATAATCACTTGACCTTTGAGAATCGGCCGAATCTCTTCCAATAATTTCTGGAACAGCAAATCGTGAATGTTGGCTTCTGCCTCATCCAAAATAACTACTCCTCCCATGCAGGCTGTTAACAAATAGCACGATATATTCAACAATTGACAGTTACCGGCAGATTCTCTTTCAAAGTCAATCCGACGATAATTGCCTGCAATATATTTTTCCTCAATCAGTTTATAGTAGATTTCGTCATCATGAAATTCTTTTTTATAAAATATCTTGCGAACGCTAAGATCAACACTCGTAAATAGTTGTGTAAAAAAATCGCTTGCATAATCTAACTCTGTCTCTCTTCGAAGAGACAGATGACCTTGCAGTGGCCGCTTTAAAACTTGCAGCTTAGAACTTAGTCCTTCCCAGCTTTTGTTGCCCATCGAAACAGCACAAGACAAACCTCGAAATTCTCTTAGCACAGTATTGAAATTCTCTGTTACATTATCCCGTCCAAATGCATTGGATTTATCTTTCATCTCATAAAGTAAAATTGCTAAAAGAGAATGCTTTCCCCAATAACGTTTTGCTGTTTCCTTTACGTCTACCAAAAAATCCTTCCCATTGGTTCCTTGAATAACTGTATCATTAATCAGAATACCATCAGAACTACAGTCAAAATAAAGTCCTCTGCGCCGATTAAGAACATATTCTAAACGCTCATGCACAATTTCATCCTGTCCAAATTCTACCCGATAGCAGCCGTTGTTACCGTTAATGTTGAACTCATACTCTGCAACTATCGGATCTTCACAGTCAATCATTCGATAGTCTTTTATGATGGCAGACATATCCCTTAAACTATGTCGCATTTGCTCGCGCATCACTTTTTCCATCTTTTCATCTTGAAAGATAGCATCTCGAGTTAGAAGCCTTTCATAGGCATCACGTACATCCATGGTGCGAGTCAACTCCGGTAGCAAAACAAAAGCAGACATTAGATTAGACTTGCCCGCACCGTTTTCTCCGTAGAGTACCGCAAGATGCTTTGGGACGTTTCCTTTTTCTGTCAAGTCAAATACGATATGGTCAAACGAACGGAAGTTTTCCAGTGTTATCTTTGTAAACATTGCAGTTCCCTCCTTAAATCTTAGTATCTCACATTTCAGCCGGCTTTTCAAGACTTAAACCAACCCAATTGCAGAAACAATTTCAATATTAGAGAGGATAATTATCGAATTTTTGAAATATTTCCAAAAAGCCCTTGACAAAAGCGTAGTTTGACGCTACAATAGCATTCAGAGATGGCAGTCGAGCTAGCCGAGTGCTATCTTTCGGGCATGAAAAAAGACGCCCGGCAAGGCGTCTTCTTCTCCGACTCTTCCACAAAGATTGTCGGCTTGGTAGTGACATACCAGTGATATTATATCACAAAAAAAGCCTCCACGCAATCGGAATCCGTCGAAAAGAACGTGCCATTCAAAGGTGCACTATCTATGATGCACACTTTTGTGCTGGGCCATGTTTCTTCATTGTTCAGCCTTTTGTTTGCCGTATCCTCTCTGTTTATACAGATGGTACGTTTTTCTATACCAACTTGGGTGCATGCTTAGGTTGGTATCCGATTGGCATAAAGGAGGTTGATTTTATGTCAAAAAAGCTTTCATTAATGTTTGTTGGCTATTTTAGGGATTTGGATAAGGATGACCTTCCCAAAAAATCTGGTGTTTATCTGGTCTATGCTGGAAAGCCAGTATCAGATAAGATCGTGTCTCTACGTAAACTCTTTTACATCGGTGAGTCTAGTAATATCCATGACCGCATTGTGGAACATAACCGGGACAAAGATTGGAAGGATGGGCTAAAAGAAGGGGAGCTTCTATATTATGCATATGCCCTCGCACCGAAGGACGAGCGTTTATTGGAAGAGGCCGCTCTCATTTACTATTACAAACCGCCATATAATACAGAGTATGTAGACAACTATCCCTTTGAAAGGGTCGAACTCAATCTTTCTGGTCCTGGGAAATCAAAGACACCGTTTGAAATGGATTCATCAATTAAAGTCAGCTAATGTAAGTCGATATTTAAAATAGTCACAAGAAAAAGGGCTATCGCACGAATTTTGTTCGATGAGATAGCCCTTTTTCTTTACCGGCATCTCTATTTATTTCGGAAAAGGCAGCTACTGTTTGTTACTCGGGATTCTTTGGCAGGCGGTCGTACAGCACTACCGTGTCAGAGGTTTCAATCTGTACCCGCTCTTTCTTGAGCAAGGCGCGGGAACGCTGGTTTGTGCGGTAGTCGCGGTCACCCTTCTCAAAGGCAGAACAACACAGGAAGTCACACATAGCATCACCCACAGAGGATTCTTTGATAATAAAAACGAACGCTGTTGGTTCGTTTTGACTGGAAATTATATAATCCGCCTTAATTTTGGTGACGAATGGGTAAAGATTTGGCACGTATGAGAATAGTTCAAAGTCTTGTTCCAATACTTCTTTTAGCCGTACCAGTGCCAAAAGCCGTGGTTCGACCATCTCACGATACTGCATACCCTTTTGTATAGCTTTATAAGTAATTTTACCAGACAGAATCATGTCTACTATCTTCCGAGAATTATATCGCGGAAGTGAAATATCTTTCAAGTATTGAAATCCTGCAAGATGCGAAAATTCATCTGCTGAAAACGTCAGGTTAATCTCATATGATTTATTTCGACAACCATATGTGAGGATATACCGATAATTCATCAGGTCCTTCCAAACAGCGGCTGCTTGATACAAAACATTTTGCTGTTCGTCCTGCACCTTTTCACCTTCCCTCAAAAAAATAGAAGCCCTGCCGAAAGGCAAGGCTCCTATTAAGCGTTTTCTTTCGATTCATCGAATCTATTCGGCTTGTGGTTTCCGCTCAACCCACGGTCGGGCTCCACAGTCGGCTGATACCGAACCAGTCTACTGTTTCATCGCCAACGATAGCTGGTCAATGCCGCTATCCTCTAACCTTATTATATCACAAAAGCGGCCAAACGCAAGTACTTGTTCTCAAAAATTTCACGTCCCAAGCCGTTACACGCAAACAATTTCAAAGAACCTATTTAAATTATTTTCTTTATTTATGATTACTCAAGATGATCTATAGCATATTGTGCTTGTGACGAAGTAAACTGTTCGCCGTAACTAGAAGTTAGTTGGTCATAGATAGCCTTTTTCGACATATCCATCTTATAATAATACTGTTTTGCTTTTTCAAGAGCATTCGCATTCCAATCAACATCTGTCATATGGTCGATGGCATACTGCGCCGCATCTTCAGAAAATCCTTCACCATAAGAAGAAGTCAACTGATCATAAACTGCTTGTTTGGACATAAATAGCTGATTAGCATACTTTAATCCCTTTGTCAACGCATTTTGATATTCCTGCGATCCACTGTCAGAAACCGAGTCTTCATCCGAATTTTTCGTACTCGGTCCCCCTGTAGTCCACCCAGAGGGAGAATGTGGCACAGGATTTTCAGCTGCTGTAACATTCGCTTTTACTCGTTCCTGTTGTTCACTTTCTGAATATACCTCAACATAATCGTTTTTTCCAAAACTATCGTCAATATGAATATCATACCATTTCCCAGCACAATAAAAGTCTCCGATTGTAGTATTTCCAAAGCTGCTACTCAAGCTCCCATACGGATCGAACGTTCGATGATATATCTCTCTAAATTCTTTGAACGTTTTTATAATTTGTTTATCGGAGAGTTCATTAAGATTAACCCCATTTATACCATCGCATCTCAAACACCACGCCTGTCTTCCCCGCATATCCTCGGTTTGAATTGCTTCTGGATTTTGAATTTCACACTGTGTTGCTAAGCATTCAATAATTTTCCGTGAAAAATCCTCATATTTTACATTATCGCCAGATAATTTATATGCTTTTTGAGCAGTGTTGAAGGCATCTTGATATTTCTGTTGTTCAAATAGCTCTTCAGCCTGCGCCATCAATACTTGCGCCTGTTCATTGTTTTGTTTTTGAATAGCTTCCATATATCCTTTTGCTGTCTCATAATTGACGTCAGTTTCTATCACACCGGAAAAACTATTATAAGCCGATATTGTATCTCCCGCTGTTTGAAACTCAATGCCTTTTTCAAAGTTCTTCTTTGAAGTTTCTAATTCCAGCAAGCATTTTTCCGCATCAACAAATGTTGCCGTTTCCCCTATCATAGATCTGTAAATATCGAACTGTTGATTCACATAATCCTTTGTCACGTCACCTGTATTATATTGTTCAAGAATGGTTTCCAACACCGGAGCCAATCCATCCTCTACCATTTTTTCAGCAGAAGAATCACCAGAAACCTTTTTCTCATAGATTTGCTGTGCCTTTGCAGCATCACCAGTCTCAATTTCTTTAAGAACTTCTTCTGCCGGATTTCCACATCCTGTAAGCATAATCATACAAAAAGCAATGAGACCGCAATCACAAGCACTTTTGAACTCATCAATTTTCTCCTTTTAGCATTTCTTTAACATCTCTTACAAGCATACTGTAAGACTATTTCCATCATTTTATCACAGAAGCATTTCATTCTCAATATTTTTGTTCATTTGCCACAAAATTTGTTTTTGCACTCTGCATTTATTCGTCAGCAGCAAGAATTTACCTCCGATATGGCTTTTCATAAGTCCTACTATCACCGCTTTACCGCAATAAATTTCGCAAAACCATCTTGACGCACCTTGCAAACCATGATACTCTCTGTCACAAATCCCACTGAATCCGCAATAAAATGCGACGCAGTGAGGGTTTGTTCCCCATGAAGATTTTTACCGCCCCGCAACACACCCGATCTATTTTGCCGCCGTTTCACCCGACAAAATCATCGCTGCGCTGCGTGGGCGGTATTTTTCTTTTTCACAA
>ENA-OXTJ01000643-OXTJ01000643.1-human-gut-metagenome-genome-assembly--contig:-NODE-643-length-11079-cov-6.294358_pt1 | contig 11079 bp, 8 predicted proteins | sample MGYA00249342_ERZ652646 | MGnify/ENA primary metagenome ERZ652646 (study PRJEB26925, sample SAMN05826522) | human gut metagenome | biome: ENVO:2100002; feature: ENVO:00000062; material: ENVO:00002003...
CACTATCCTCTTCGTCGGCAGCGTCAGATGTGTATAAGAGACAGAACACCATCCTGATTTGGATTTATGATCCAGTGAATTTCTGTTCCATCGTTTAATGTTGTTACTGTTCCGTCTTTGGATGTTTCTTTTACTTCAGGATATACTGCTTCCAGACGCTGACGGAATTCATCATTCCAGGAATAAATATTGATTACTTTTCCTTCTTCATCTGCATGTACGATTGTAGCGGTTCCACCCATTGTACCTGCAATTACGGATGCTGTAAGTAAAACAGCTAATGCTTTCTTTTTCATTAAAAAAGCCCTCCTTTTTCTTTTTTTCTCTTTGTGAGTTTCTTGCCTCACTTGATGTATCAGATTATAGCTTAAGCTGCTTTTCGGGTATATTATAATTTCCACCAAAATGTCAGATTCATGACCTCATTGTGTTCTTTTTATATACAGACAGATTTTGTCATTTAATAAGGAAATCTTTCCTAAAATCATGATCTTTCTGTTTTTTTATTAGTATTTTTGTATAAAAAGTACCATTTTTCTATAAATCAGCCAGATGAATATTCGCAATCTGATTCATTACCTGCTCATATATTTTTCTGAAATTGTGTTATTTTATGTCATGATTCTGATACTTACTTCATGTTTCTTATTTCCGAAAGATCTCATTTCCGATATAATTTCCATACAATATTTATGGAAGGAGAAAAATGTTGAAACATATTAAGTTTATTGATAATCATGGAAGCTTTTGTGTGAACAGACCGGAAAATACCAGTTATCTTTATTTTCCTCTTGCATCAGAAGCAGGTCTGAAAAGTTCCGTCACACCAGTGCTTGGAGGTGACAGCAAAATTGATCAGGATACCTTCCTGCTGGAACCGGTCAGTTCCGAGAATCTTCATAACAATCGTTCTTCCAGAAATTTCTGGATCGTAAAAGAAGGACACATTCCTTATTCAGTAACAGGTTCCTCTGCTCAGCAGGAAGCCGACCGTTTTACTGACAGGCAGGAAGACAGTGAACTAACCGCCGGATTCATGTGGCAGACTTTGAAAAGGACTTCCAGAGAACTTGGGCTCATCTCCACAGTTACTTCTTTTATCCCCAAAAGTGATAATGTGGAGATTATGTATGTGACGGTTGAAAACCAGACAGATACTGTACAGAAATTTACTGCATATGGTGCAATTCCTGTTTACGGAAGAAGTGCGGATAACATTCGTGATCATCGAAATGTCACTTCCATGCTCCATCGTATCGAGACAACAGAACATGGAATCAACGTCTGCCCCACCATGTCATTTGACGAGCGGGGACATCAGCCAAATCATAAAATCTATTATGTAAATGGCTGTTCCGGAAAGGGAGAAAATCCGATTTCCTATTATCCGACTGTAGAAGATTTTATCGGAGAAGGTGGTACCTATACACATCCACGCACAGTATATGAAGGATATAAAGGAGTTCCCGCACACAGTCTGGCAGCAGGAAAGGAAGCAATGGGTGCTTTCTGTTTCTCATCTTTCACACTGGCTCCCGGTGAAAAAACAGACTTTATTTTATTATCAGGTATTGCCGACAGTAAAGAAGAAATTGAAAATATTTTTGAAAAATACAATACTTCCGATAAAGTAAAAAATGCACTGGAAGAAACCAGAATTTACTGGAAAAAACAGGTAAACGTTGACTTCCACACACAGGATCCTGACTTTGACAGTTATATGAAATGGGTAAGTTTCCAGCCATTCCTGCGCCGTTTATTTGGCTGTTCTTTCCTTCCTCATCATGATTACGGACGTGGTGGACGCGGATGGCGTGATCTGTGGCAGGATTGTCTTTCTCTTCTGCTGATGAATCCTCAGAATGTAGGTGCCATGATTGAAAAGAATTATGGCGGCGTACGTATTGATGGTACAAATGCTACTATTATCGGAGACGGTGACGGCAATTTTATCGCTGACAGAAACGGAATCGCACGTGTATGGATGGATCATGCACTCTGGCCGCTAATCACGACCAGTCTTTATATTAATCAGACCGGAGATATAGAGATTCTTAAGAAACAGGTTCCTTATTTTAAAGATGCACAAACCATGCGCGGCACAGAAATTGATACTCTCTGGAATGACGCATATGGAAATAAACAGCGCACCGAAGACGGTCAGGTATATACCGGAAGTGTTCTGGAGCACATTCTGATCCAGCAGCTTGCCGCTTTTTATGATGTAGGTGTTCATAATATTTACCGTCTCCGCGGAGCTGACTGGAACGATGCCCTGGATATGGCAGCAGAAAATGGTGAAAGTGTTGCCTTTACCTGTGCTTATGCGGGCAATCTCCACACTCTTGCTTCCATATTACGCCTTATGGAATCTGCAGGCGAAACCAGTATCCCGCTGTCAGAGGAAATTGAAATCCTGCTGAACGACCAGACAGATATGTTTGACAGTGTATCTGAAAAGAAAAAGGTTCTTACTGAATATGCCAAAAGCTGCAGGCATAACCTGAGCGGCAGAAAGAAAAACTTCTCTCTCTCCACACTTGCTGCCAACCTGATCCAGAAATCCAACTGGCTGACAAATCATATCCGTTCACAGGAATGGATTGATGGCAAAGACAGCGAAGAAGGATGGTATAACAGCTATTACGATAATCATGGAGAGGCAGTGGAAGGTTTCCACCATGAACAGGTGCGTATGATGCTCACGGGCCAGGTTTTCTCTATTATGGGAAATGTTGCCACTGATGCGCAGATCAGAAAAATCGTAAAAAGCGCAGATCATTATCTTTACAGAAAAGAAATTGGCGGTTACCGCCTGAACACAGATTTTCAGGAACTGAAGTTTGATATGGGACGTATGTTCGGTTTCGCTTATGGCGAAAAAGAAAACGGTGCTGTTTTCTCTCATATGGCAGTTATGTATGCAAATGCCTTATATCAGAGAGGCTTTGCAAAAGAAGGCTGGAAAGCATTGCGTTCTCTGTCTGATACAGCTCTCGACTTTGATACCAGCCATATTTACCCGGGAATTCCTGAATATTTCCGTTCAGACGGACGTGGCATGTATCATTATCTGACAGGTGCTGCAAGCTGGTATCTTTTTACCATGATCACAGAGGTCTTTGGTGTCCGTGGAGTTTTCGGAAACCTTCTGGTTCATCCGAAACTTCTGGCAGAACAGTTCGATGAAGCAGGAACTGCTTCTGTCTCTGTTACTTTTGCAGGAAAACAGTTCCATGTTACCTACCGAAACACAGACAGAAAAGATTATGGTTCTTATCATATCGCCGCTGCGGACTGCGACAAAACAGCAATAGAAATCGTAGAAGATTCCCATATTATGATCTCCAGAGAATTTATTAACAACCTCTCTTCTGATCTTCATGAAATTACAGTGACACTTGCCTGAAAACAATAGCTGCTCAGCCTCCATAAAAGCAGTCGACAGGCATTTATAAATATTGTTCTAACAGAAAGGATTTACTATATGAAATACGGATATTTTGACAATGAAAACCGAGAATACGTGATTACTAATCCGGCAACACCTGCACCATGGGTAAACTATCTGGGTTCCCCGGAGTACGGTGCAATCATTTCCAATAATGCAGGGGGCTACAGTTTTGCAAAATCCGGTGCAAACGGACGTATCCTGCGCTATGTTTTTAATAACTTTGACCAGCCGGGACGTTACATTTACATTCGCGATGACAGATCATCAGACTTCTGGTCTGCATCCTGGCAGCCTGTAGGCAAAGATCTGGCTCAGTATAAGAGCGAATGCCGTCACGGAATCGGTTATACAAAAATTTCTGCCGACTACAGCGATATTCACTCAGAAGCCCTTTACTATGTTCCTCTTGGAAAGAGTTATGAAGTATGGGCATTATCTGTGACCAATCATTCTGATCACGAAAGGAACCTGACTCTCAGCGGATATGCAGAGTTTACCAACCACAGCAATTACGAACAGGATCAGGTTAATTTACAGTACTCTCTTTTTATTTCTCGTACACTGTTCGAAGGAAACAGAATTACTCAGCAGATTCATGGAAATCTTGATGCAATTCCTGAAAATGAGAATGTAGATGAGAAAAATGTGACAGAACGTTTCTTTGGACTTGCAGGTGCTGAGGTTTCTTCTTACTGTGGGGACAAAAATGAATTTCTCGGAAGTTACCATGGATATGGAAACCCTGAAGGTATTGTCTGTGGTGATCTTGGTAATAAGACAAGCTATAATGAAAACTCCTGTGGTGCTCTCTCCTGCAAAATAACTCTTAAAGCAGGTGAAACCAGAACAATTGCTTTTCTTCTTGGAATGAAACCGTCATCTGAAGCTGCTGAAGTAATCAGATGTTACGAAAATCCGGCTCCAACTGTAGCAGAAGAACTGGAGGCATTAAAAGCTGACTGGAACAGTAAGCTTGATAATCTTAAAGTCAGCACTCCAAGTCCGGAATTTGATACTATGATTAATACCTGGAACGCATACAACTGTTTTATGACTTTCATCTGGTCCCGTGCAGCTTCCTTCATTTACTGTGGACTCAGAAATGGATACGGATACAGAGATACTGTACAGGATATTCAGGGAATCATCCATCTGGCACCGGAAATGGCACTGGAAAAGATTCGTTTCATGCTGTCTGCGCAGGTAAATAACGGTGGCGGACTCCCTCTTGTCAAGTTTACTCACACACCTGGAAAAGAAGATACTCCGGATGATGCTTCTTATGTACAGGAAACCGGCCATCCGGCTTACCGTGCAGATGATGCATTATGGCTTTTCCCAACTGTATATAAATATATTTCAGAAACCGGAAACACTGCTTTTCTTGATGAAGTGATTCCTTTTGCCAACAAAGATGAAGCTACTGTATATGAACATCTGAAACGTGCGGTTGCTTTCTCTCTTAATCACCTTGGACCTCATGGAATGCCCGCCGGACTTTATGCAGACTGGAATGACTGTCTCCGTCTGGGTGCAAACGGAGAATCTTCTTTTGTTGCTTTACAGTTCTATTATGCAATGACAATCCTGAAAATCTTTGCCGAATATAAAAAAGATACAGAATATGTACAGTATCTTGAAGAAACTCAGAAAGCATTTGGCGAAAAAGTTCAGGAACTGTGCTGGGATAACGACCGCTTCGTACGTGGTTATACAGAATCAGGAGAAAGAATCGGTGAAGCTGCTGCTCCTGAAGCAAATATGTGGCTGAATCCTCAGAGCTGGGCAGTTATCAGTGGTCTTGCTACCCCGGAACAGGGAGACGCAGCACTAAATAATGTATATGAACGTCTGAATACGGAATATGGCGCAATCCTTATGGATCCTCCTTACCATGCACATGCCTTCGATGGTGCACTGGCAGTTATCTATAATCAGGGTACCAAAGAAAACTCCGGTATTTTCTCCCAATCCCAGGGCTGGCTGATTCTTGCTGAAGCACTCCGCGGTCATGGAGAACGTGCTTTTACCTATTTTATGGAAAATTCTCCTGCTGCGCAGAATGACTGTGCCGAAATCCGTCGTCTTGAGCCATACTGCTATGGTCAGTTCACAGAGGGAAAAGCAAGCAAACACTTTGGACGCTCTCATGTTCACTGGCTGACAGGAACTGCTTCTACTGTAATGGTAGGATGTGTGGAAGGTATCCTCGGGCTTCGCCCTGATCTTGAAGGACTTCGACTGTCTCCTTCTGTGCCAAAAAGCTGGAAACACTTTGAGATTGAGAAAGTTTTCCGTGGAAAACAGCTTCATATCTCTGTAGAAAATCCAGACGAAAAAGAATCTGGCTGCTGCAGTCTGGTTCTTAACGGACAGAAATTAGCAGATAATTATATCCCTGAAAACCTTCTTCAGGATAAGAACGAAGTCATATTAACTCTTTAATCCCCCGATATTACCAGATGAAAATAAGCGGCCGGCTTACAGAAAATTTATATTCCCTGTAAGCTAGCCGCTTGTTTTACTTATCTTAATATTTTGATTAATCCTGTTCTTTTTTCAGTTCCGACTCTGATGCGACACAAAGTTCTTTTTCTATATCCCAGTGTATCATATAATGTTCATCCCTGTATTTACCCGGTGTCATTCCCGTAACTTCCCGAAACTGCTGGATGAAATGACTCTGGGAAGAAAAGGAAAGACGGCTTGCAATCTCAATGACCGGATAATCACTGTACTGCAAAAGATTTTTCGCCATTTCTATCTTCTGTCTGCGGATATAGGCACTGACCGATATTCCTGTTTCTTTTTTAAATAATCTGGAGAGATAGCTCGCAGATACTCCAAGTGAATCTGCAAGATCTTCTATTGTAATTCGTTCTTTGATATGAGAATAAATGTATTCTTTACTTGCGTTGATATGTTTAGAATAAGTGTTGTCTCTGAAATATCTGCGCATTTTTTCAGTATAATCCATCACCATCTCATCATGAAGGCTCTGAACCTCTTCTACTGTATGAATGCCATCCAGCTTTTGAATATAAAAATCACTCAAGCGAAATGCCTGTTCCATCTCCATTCCATTTTGTTTACAGAGTCTGGTTATCATTGCGGTAGTGATAACAAAATGATATTTCATATTTGTGACCGCATTCTTTGACAGTACTCCCACACCATCACACTCTGTAAATCTCTGCCGTTCACAATTCTTCTTAACAGTTTTTATATCTCCACTTGCAACTGCACGATAGAACAATAATTCCTCTGTCGGTTCTCTGTGCTTAATTTCATCAAACTCATCTTCTGCCTCAAAAAGAAGCCATTCGTTCTGATAACTCATATGTCTCTCCTACGCCAGTGCCAGCAATTCTTTTCCTTCTTTCAGTCTCTCATAAAACTGTATGTAGAAATCCTGATTTTGATCATATGGTTTGAGATAGAATCTGTTCACCACAAAGAGGTTCAGATTTCTGATCAGATCCGGATCCTCAGCATTGTACAGTACTTCCTGCACATCCAGCAGAAAATAATGCCAGTCATTGACAAATTTCTCATAATTTTTCAGATCCGGTGTGTCGATCCATTTTTTTACCTTGATTTTACTTCTGTTTGTTTTGGGACATTCATGGATCTGAAGAATGTATTTAAAACTGCCATTCTCGTAGAATCTTCCCAGCGGGAATAATCTGCAGAATCCCGGCCGAATAGAGTGGATGTGACAGCGTCCTTCACTGTTAAGGAATATACACTGTTCCTTAACTCCTGTCATCCGAAGATGCGGAAGGATATTTCCATCTGTCACTCCCAGTTCCAGATATTCCTGTAAAAGCTGCTCTGCTGATTTCTGTAATCCTGCCGACAATCTGTATACATCATATGGATCCAGGAGCACAGAATCTCCCATTCCCTGACAACAGTCACAGCAGCCTTCACAGTCATGGCAGTCTGCCTTTACCATATCATTAGAATCATATAATTTACCATCCGAAATCTCTTCCAGTGTCTGTTCTCTGCGCATATGCTATGCTTTTTCCTTTCTCTCAAAAAGCCTCTAATCCTGTAACACCCCAGTCTGAAGCAAGATCTTTCATACCTTCCAAAACTTCCTCCCTTGAATATCCGTTATCATCCAGGAAATCTCCATCCATATCATTCAGATACAGATAAAAGGTCAGTGCCAGTTCCAGATAGTCTACATCATCCTCTACCATACCCATATATAATTCGTTTTCTGCTTCATTGATCTTGCCTTCTTCTGCCAGTTTCATAATTGTAGCAAAAAGCCGGTCTGCCTCTGTGTAATCTGCTTCCTTCTCCGGAAGTTTGTAATTGGGCTGCTGCTCATGAAGCAGAAGCTTCGCGATCAGTCTTCCTACGTCCTGAATATTTCTTATCATATGATCATCCTGTACTGCCATAATATTATCTTCCCTTCTTTTTTATTTTACCTGGTACATCGTTTCGTAAATAACTATACCCATCGCATAGAATGCGGATTCGCAGACAAGAGAGTGATATAGTTATTCCAGTTTTAATCCTGCCAGTGCCTGTGCAAATGCATTATTCACCGACTCCTTGGCTTCTTTCTGCTGCTGTCTCATATATTTTTGAACATCACGCTTATTGACTCCTGCTCCCTCTTTGGCTCTTCTCGCCTGAAAAGCAGAGAGCTTTTCTTTATAGCCGCAGGCACAGATAAATGTCTCTTCCTTACCTTTCACATACATTTCCATACGTTTATGACACTTGGGACAACGGGCATTGGTAGTTCTGGACAGGGTTTCTTTATAACCGCACTCTCTGTCCTGACATACCAGCATCTTTGCATTCTTTCCGTTAACTGCCAAAAGCTTCTTTCCGCAGTTCGGACAGATCTTATTTGTGAGATTGTCATGACGAAAAGTTCCCTGTCCGGTTTTGATCTCATCTACAATATCACAGGTATAGTTCCTGATTTCTTTCAGGAAGGTTTCCTGTTTCATTTTACCTTTTGCAATATTTCCAAGCTTCATCTCCCAGTCTGCGGTCAGTTCCGGCTTACGCAGTTCCTCAGGTACCAGTTCCAGAAGCTGCTTTGCCTTGGAGGTCAGATGGATTTCATTGCCTTTTTTCTCCATCAGAAAGCTGTTAAACAGTTTCTCAATAATATCGGCCCTTGTGGCAACTGTACCCAGACCACCTGTCTCACCGAGAGTTTTCGCTGCCTTCGTATCATGACTCTCCATATAGCGTACCGGATTCTCCATTGCTGCAAGAAGCGTTGCTTCTGTGAATCTTGCAGGCGGCTTTGTCCTGCCTGTATTTATAGATACATTCTCTATGTGCAGTCTCTCACCTTTCTTCATCTGTGGAAGCTTCTGATCTTTCAATGTCTGTGCATCGTCAGCTGTATCCTCATCATCTTCAGTGTCATCCGTATTTTCATACACATCTTTCCATCCGGCACTTTTTACAACTTTTCCGCCGGCAGCAAAAAGTTCTCCTGCAACAGTTCCCTCCATGCTCACCTGTTCATAAACAAAAGGTGGATACAACACACTGAGGAATCTGCGAACTACCATGTCATAAATTTTACGTTCTTCATTTGTCATATGGTCAAGCTGTACAAACTGCTCCGTAGGGATAATTGCATGATGGTCGCTGACCTTTTTATCATCCACAAAACTTCCATTTGCACGAACAGGCTGATTCATCAGTGCACCTGCCGGTTTTCTGTACGGTCCCACTGCACAGGCCTTTAATCGTTCTTTGATTGTAGGAACAATATCCTTTCCGATATATCTGGAGTCTGTTCTGGGATAAGTGAGAACTTTGTGGTTCTCGTACAAACGCTGCATAATATTCAGAGTCTGCTTTGCAGAATACCCATATTTCTGGTTTGCTTCTCTCTGAAGAGTCGTTAAGTCATACAAACCCGGTGAAAAGGATTTTTTCTCTTTGCTGGTTACGGAAGTTACTTCCAGAGACTGATTTCTGAGAACATCGGAAATCTCCTCTGCCCGTTCTTTATTAAAAGTTCTGAAGCTCTTACTCTTTGGTTCCTTCCATGTCCAGGTGATATCACCTGCTTTCAGGGTGATTCCGTAATATTCCTTCGGCTTAAATGCCCGTATCTCTTCTTCCCGTTTCGCAATCATCGCCAGTGTAGGAGTCTGTACACGCCCGCAGGAAAGCTGGGCATTATATTTACAGGTAAGTGCCCTTGTACCGTTCATTCCCACCAGCCAGTCAGCTTCCGCTCTTGCCACAGCTGCTCTGTACAGATTATCATACTCATGTCCGTTTTTCAGATTTCCGAATCCTTCTTTGATAGCTTTGTCTGTAACTGAAGAAATCCACAGTCTGCGGATTGGTTTATGACAGTCCGCTTTGTCAAGAATCCAGCGGGCTACCAGTTCACCTTCTCTTCCGGCATCTGTGGCTATTATAATATCGTTTATGTCTTTTCTGTACAGCTGCGTTTTTACTGCATTGTACTGTTTACCGGTCTGTCGAATAACTACCAGCTTCATTCGATCCGGCATCATGGGAAGTGTGGATATTTCCCATTTCATATACTTCTTATCGTATTCCTCAGGATCTGCCAGCGTAACAAGGTGTCCAAGTGCCCAGGTGACTACGTAATCTTTTCCCTCAAGAGTACCATTTCCTTTCTGTGTACAGTGAAGTACTCTGGCAATATCTCTGGCAACAGAAGGTTTCTCTGCTATTACTAATGATTTCATAAAATAAATAACTCCTTATAAAAATCTACAGTCAGGGTTTCTGATATCCCTGACCGTTGATTTCGGGCAGCTGTCCATTTATTTTTGGCATCTGCTTATATTTAAGATGTCAGGATCAAAAGCTATTTTGCTTTGCTCTTTGCAACTCCTGCAATTCTCATATTTAAAAGTATAGCATAGATAAATTCCTGTTTCCAGTTATTCTTTAACTTTATTTCATATTAATTTTATATCCGACTCCACGAACTGTCTCCACCAGCTCACCGGCACTTCCCAGTTTTTGTCTCAGTGTTCGGATATGTACATCAACGGTTCTGCTCTCTCCGTCGAATTCATACCCCCAGACCTGATTCAGAAGCTGGGTTCTGGAAAATACAGTTCCGCTGTTTTTCAGAAGCAGACATAATACTTCATATTCTTTTAATGTAAGATTTACATTCTTTTTATCTACAGTTGCAATATGTCTGGAAGGGCAGACATAAAGGTTTCCTGTCCGATATTCTTCTGCGCCGTCATCTTCTGTTCTTCTTAATAATGCGCGGATCCTTGAGATCAGTTCCATCATGCGGAATGGTTTTGGAATATAGTCATCTGCTCCGCTGTCAAGACCTACCACTGTATCATATTCACTGCTTTTTGCTGTCAGCATGATAATAGGAAGTTTACGTGTATCCGGACGCATACGCAATTTCTTCAATATGGAAATCCCATCCTCTTCCGGCAACATCACATCAAGGAGCAGAAGTGCAGGTTTTTCCTTTTCCAGGGCTTTCCAGAAGTGAGAAGGTCTTTCAAATCCTTTTGCTTCAAATCCCTGACTTTTCAATGTATAAATCACCAGTTCACGTATACCTGTCTCTTATACACATCTGACGCTGCCGACGAAGAGGATAGTGTAGA
>ENA-OXTJ01000646-OXTJ01000646.1-human-gut-metagenome-genome-assembly--contig:-NODE-646-length-11064-cov-9.937687_pt1 | contig 11064 bp, 6 predicted proteins | sample MGYA00249342_ERZ652646 | MGnify/ENA primary metagenome ERZ652646 (study PRJEB26925, sample SAMN05826522) | human gut metagenome | biome: ENVO:2100002; feature: ENVO:00000062; material: ENVO:00002003...
CGGCAGCGTCAGATGTGTATAAGAGACAGTGTCATGGGAAAGTGTACATTTAAAGGTGGATGTCATCCTTATGACGGTAAAGAGTTTTCTAAGGATAAACCAATCAAAGAACTCTTTCCAGCCGTAGGAGAGATGGTGTTCCCGCTTTCACAGCACATCGGCGCACCTGCTAAGCCAGTTGTTGCCAAGGGCGACTATGTCCTTGCAGGCCAGCTGATAGCCGAGGCAGGTGGATTTGTTTCTGCGAACATTCATTCATCTGTATCAGGTACTGTTAAAGCTATTGAGCCAAGAACATTGGCCACAGGCGGTAAGTGCAATTCTATCATTATCGAGAATGATGGCGAATTCAAAGAAGTTGAATATACACCTATGAAGTTCGAGGATCTTACTAAGGACGTTATCTTAGAAAGAATCAAGGCTGCTGGTGTTGTAGGTATGGGAGGAGCTGGTTTCCCAACTAATGTTAAGCTCTCTCCAAAGAATCCTGAAGCCATAGATTACATTATCGTTAATGGAGCAGAGTGTGAGCCTTACCTTACATCTGATTACAGAAGATTATTAGAAGAATCAGACAAGGTTGTTATGGGTCTTAAGATTGCTCTTAAGATATTTGACCATGCTAAGGGAATTATCGGTATTGAAGATAATAAGCCTGAGGCAATAAGAATCATGCAGGAAGCTACAGCTTCTGAGCCTGATATTGAAGTTAAGCCATTAAAGACTAAGTATCCACAGGGAGGAGAGCGTAGTCTTATATATGCAACAACAGGAAGAGCTATTAATTCAAGCATGCTTCCAGCTGATGCAGGCTGTATCGTACATAATGTTGATACAATATTCTCAATCTATCTTTCAGTTATAGAAGGTAAGCCTCTTACTAAGAGAATATGTACTGTAACAGGCGACGGAGTTAAAGAGCCTGGCAACTTCTATGTATGGTTAGGAACTAATTACAGACAGCTTCTTGACGCTGCCGGTGGTCCTGTAGGAGAACCTGAGAAATATATTTCCGGTGGTCCTATGATGGGATTTGCCATGTACAGTCTTGACGTACCTGTTGTTAAGGGAAGTTCATCACTTCTTGTATTCCAGAAGGATATCGTATCTAAGACCACATCTTCTGCATGTATAAGATGTGGTAAATGTGGTGAGGCATGTCCGGAACACCTTCTTCCAGCAAAGCTTGCCGGTTTTGCATCACGTAATGATGAAGAAGGCTTTACTAAGTTCGATGGTATGGAATGTGTAATGTGCGGAAGCTGTTCATATGTCTGTCCAGCCAAGAGACCATTAACACAGCAGATTAAGGCTATGAGAAGTACAGTACTTGCTAACAGAAGAAAGAAGTAGAAAGGTGGGCAATCAAAGTGAGTGAGATTTTTAACGTATCGACTAATCCTCATGTGCGAAGCGGGAATACTACTCAGACAATAATGAGAGATGTTCTTATTGCTTTAACTCCTGCCAGCATATTTGGTATAGTTAATTTTGGCCTCGATGCACTGCTTCGTATAGTAATCGGTATTGTTACTTGTGTAGCATGTGAGGCATTATATCAGTATTTCATGCATAAGAAAGTTACTGTTACAGATTTAAGTGCAGCAGTAACAGGTCTTCTTATTGCATTAAATATTCCATCAACATTAAATGTTGGTTTTGAAATCGTAGGATGTGTATTTGCAATTATCGTAGTTAAGCAGCTTTTTGGAGGACTTGGACAGAACTTCATGAACCCTGCTCTTGCAGCAAGATGTTTCCTTCTTATTGCATATACAGGTCCGATGACTAATTTCGTTACATCTAACGGATTTTTAGACGCATATTCAGGAGCAACACCTCTTGCGCTCCTTAAGCCTGGTGCAGAATCAACAGGCGTTGTTTCATTAGCTAAGATGTTTATTGGTACAACAGGTGGTGTTATCGGTGAGACTTCAGCAATCTGCCTTCTTTTAGGTGGTATCTACCTCCTTGCAAGAAAGGTTATTAACTGGAGAATACCTGTAACATATGTAGGTGTATTTGCAGTGCTTATATTCCTTTTTGCACCAGGACATCATTTCGATGTAATCTACATGCTTGAGGAAGTATGTGGTGGTGGACTTTTACTTGGTGCCATCTTCATGGCGACAGATTATGTAACTTCACCAATTACACCTAATGGTAAAATTGTATTTGGCTGCTGCTTAGGTCTTCTTACATTCATTTTCAGAATGTATGGTGGTTCAGCAGAAGGCGTTTCATATGCAATTATCTTCTGTAACCTTTTAGTTCCTCTTATTGAGAGAGTAACAGTTCCTAAGTCATTTGGTAAGAAGAAGCCAGAGAAGAAAGCAAAGGAGGCTGCATAAGATGAAGAAAATAGTTAAAGATGCATTAGTTTTATTTGCTATAACACTTGTAGCCGGAATTCTTCTTGGTGTTGTATATCAGATAACACTTGATCCTATTGCAAAGGCTAATGAGAATGCTAAGGAAAAGGCTTACAAAGCAGTTCTTGCAGAAGCAGACAGTTTTGAGACAATAGATGCCCTTCCTTCTGATGATGATATTAATGCTTCATCAGACATTGATTTCTCTAAGGATAAGGTCAATGAAGTTGCTATAGGAAAGAAAGGCAGCGAGACAGCAGGTTATGTTGTAACAGTTACAGATAGTGACGGTTACGGCGGAGATATCAAGTTTACAGTTGGTATTTCAACAGATGGAAAGGTACTTGGAGTATCATTCCTTTCAATCAGCGAAACTGCTGGTCTTGGTATGAGAGCTAAACAGGACCCATCATTTACATCACAGTTTACAGCTAAGTCTGATGCAGTTGCATCATTTTCAGTAGTAACAGATGGTTCAGCATCAGAAAGCAATGCTAATGTTGATGCAATCGGTGGTTCTACAATTACTTCTAAATCAGTCACAAAGGGTGTAAATTATGCGCTTGCAGTTTACAAGCTTGTGGCAGGAAACTAGGGAGGTGCGGACTTTGAATAAATGTATAGAAAGACTTTATAATGGTATTATTAAAGAGAATCCTACCCTGGTACTTACACTTGGTATGTGTCCTACACTTGCGGTTACTACATCAGCAATCAATGGTATAGGTATGGGACTTTCTTCTACAGTAGTACTTGCATTATCAAACCTTATGATTTCATTACTTCGTAAGGCTATTCCAGATGGTGTAAGAATGCCAGCGTTCATCGTTGTCGTTGCATCATTTGTTACAATGGTACAGTTCCTTATGCAGGGCTTCCTGCCAAGTCTGTACGACTCACTTGGAATATATATTCCTCTTATAGTTGTTAACTGTATTATCCTTGGACGTGCGGAAGCCTATGCTTCTAAGAATCCTCCAATTCCTTCATTCTTTGATGGAATAGGTATGGGACTTGGATTCACAATTGCTATCACAATCCTTGGAGCAATAAGAGAGCTTATCGGTGGCGGTACAATTTTCTCAGATGGTACTAACGCATTATTTGATCTCTCAACAATCGGTTACACACCAGCAAGTATCTTTATCCTTGCACCAGGAGCGTTCTTTGTTCTTGCATTCATGATTGCTATTATGAACAGAATTAAGAGAAAGAAAGGCATGAAGCCTGCAGAAGTTCCTGACTACACAGAAGAGATAGAAGAAGCTAAGGCTGAGGCTAAGAATAACTAAGGGAGGTAAATATGGGATATTTTTCACAGTTATTATTGATAGCTGTAAGTACAGCAATTGTCAATAATGTAGTTTTAAGCCAGTTCCTCGGTTTGTGTCCTTTCCTTGGAGTTTCTAAGAAGATAAACACAGCAGCAGGAATGGGTGGCGCTGTTATCGGCGTTATCACTATTTCATCAGCTGTCTGCAGTCTTATATATGACTGTATACTTACACCGCTTAAGCTTACATATCTGAATACAATTGTATTCATCCTTGTAATTGCGGCACTTGTTCAGTTTGTTGAAATGTTTTTAAAGAAGACATCACCATCTCTTTATGAAGCACTTGGTGTATACCTTCCACTTATTACAACTAACTGTGCAGTACTTGGTATTGCACTTACTAACGTACAGAACTATAACACAGCAGCAGGACTTAATATTGGTCAGAAGCTTTTAGATTCTGTAGTCAGTGGATTAGGAACAGCTGTTGGTTTTACAATAGCAATCATAATCATGGCTGGTATACGTGAAAGAAACGAATTCAATGATGTTCCGGAAAGCTTTAAGGGAATGCCTATTGTATTACTTACTGCAGGACTTATGGCTATCGCATTTTTTGGATTTTCAGGTATTATTTAAGAGGAGGACGACAAGATGTCAGGTATAATTATTGCTGCAGTTGTTGTAAGCTGCACTGGTCTTCTTCTCGGACTTTTCCTCGGAGTAATGGGTAAGAAGTTCTATGTTGAAGTAGATCAGAAAGAGATAGATGTAAGAGCAGAGCTTCCTGGAAACAACTGTGGTGGTTGTGGATATGCAGGATGTGATGCACTTGCTAAGGCAATTGCCGCAGGAGAAGCTCCAGCTAACGCATGTCCAGTTGGTGGCGCACCGGTTGCAGCAAAGATTGGTGCAATCATGGGTGAGGAAGTTGGAGAATCAGTAAGAATGACAGCATTTGTTAAATGTGCTGGTGACTGCGACAAAGCAAAAGAAAATTATGTGTACTCAGGTGCAATGGATTGTACAGCAATGAATGTCGTTCCTAACGGCGGTTCTAAGGCATGTACATACGGATGTATGGGATATGGTTCATGTGTTAAGGCATGTCCTTTCGATGCAATTCATATTGTTAATGGTATTGCTGTAGTAGATAAGGGCAAATGTAAAGCATGTGGTAAATGTGTTGCTGTATGTCCAAGACACCTTATTGAAATCATACCATACAAGAGTAACTATACAGTTAACTGTTCATCTAACGATAAGGGTAAAGATGTTATGTCAGCATGCTCTGTTGGATGTATTGGATGTATGTTATGTACAAAGCAGTGTGAGTTCGGTGCTATTACAGTAGAAAACAATATTGCACATATTGATTATTCAAAGTGTACAGGTTGTGGAAAGTGTGCTGAGAAGTGCCCTAAGAAGATAATACATCTTCATTGATAATTTAATCACAATAAGTTATAATAAGAAACTGCCGTAGGCTTATGCTTATGGCAGTTTCCTAGTTTAAGAAAAGAGAAGATACACCTATGGCAGAGATGAAATCAAAGTTACAAGATTTTTATAAAAGACTTGATTCCAGAAAATCAACATATTTTCTGGCTTATTCAGTTATTTTTGCAATCCTTGCTATAGGTGTGTTTTCTTTTTATTTTTTCACTAGAAAGACATTCATATGGGAGGTTGATGGCTGGGAACAGCATTATAAGTCACTCATATATTATTCACAGTATTTAAGGGATTTCTTTAAAAATATATTTATCAATCATCAGTTTGTAATACCACAGTGGGATTTTGCAATAGGTGAGGGAAGTGATGTTATAGGAACATTTCACTATTATGTTATAGGCGACCCATTTACATTCTTCTGTTTCCTGTTTCCTGCAAAGTACATGTATATATTCTATGAAGCAATGATTCTTTTAAGAATATATCTGTCAGGTATAGCATTTTCACTGCTGTGTTTTTACATAGGACATAAGAAAAGATATGTCCTTCCAGGAGCAGTAGCTTATGCATTCTGCTACTGGGCAATATATAATGCAGTAAGACATCCGTTTTTTCTTAACCCGCTTCTGTATTATCCTCTGCTTGTATTAGGCGTTGAGAAGATAATCAGAGAGAAGAAAATGTGGCTCTTTACAATAACAGTAGCTGTTGCTGCAATGAGTAATTTTTATTTCTTCTACATGCTTGTGTTCACAACAATTATATATGTTATTGTAAGATTCATATTCTGTTATGGAAAGAATGTAAAAATGTGGGGCAAAGGAATATTAAGACTTGCAGTTTCATCGGTTACAGGACTGTGTATGGCAGCAATAGTGTTTCTGCCTGTGCTTCACGTTTTCTTAAGTGACAGCAGATTTAATACACCTAACAAAATGGGACTGGTATATCCTTTTTCATACTATGCAAAGCTTCCGGGACTTTTTATCGTTGAGGGTGATAACTTCTGGACATGCATGGGATTTGCAGTACCTGTGTTGCTTGCAGTGCTTTTAATGTTTAAGAGCAGACGTAAGTACACAATGCTTAAGACTTATTTTATTATAAGTGCTGTGATGATATGTATACCGTTCTTCGGACAGGCAATGAACGGATTTTCATATATGTGTAACAGGTGGATATATTCATTTGCATTATTATGTGCATATATACTTGTGTGCATGATGCCGCGTCTTATAAAACTGGAAAGAAAAGAAATCCGCTTTATTGGAGTTACACTTACAATATATTTTGTGGTATGTATGTGCGTAAAGTATTCAAGAAATGGCAAGCTTATAAGTGCAGTTGCAATTGGAGTAATATTGCTAATTGGACTTAGCATAAAGAATGTTAATGAATATAACAGATGCATGATGGTGACAGTAGCGGTTATGCTGGCGGCATTAGCTAATGGTATATGGAAAAATGCTTCATTTGGGGAAAATTATGCGGCACAGTGCATAAGCGTTAAAATGGCACAGGAAGATGTGTTTGGAAGCGAGAAGGAGCTTATAAGTAAAGATGCTGAAGATACAGATTTTATCAGATATTCAGGCTCGGGACTTTCATACAATATGAATTGCATTACTGGAATATCGTCCTCTAATCTGTACTGGACACTTACTAATCCGTATGTATCGAAGTTCAGATATGATTGTGCAATCAGGCTTGATACGCTGCTTCCGCACAAATACACAGGCTATGATGACAGGTCATCTCTTATAACATTGTCATCTGCCTCAAAGTATCTGGTAAGTAAGACCGGCGGACTTGTTCCATATGGATTTACTTATGAATCAGAAAATGATGATTATGTAATGTATAATAACGACAATGAACTTCCATTAGGTTTTACCTATGACAAAGCTGTTAATAAGAGGGAATGGGAAGGCTTAAGTGCAGTAGATAAGCAGAAGGCTATGCTTCAGGCTGTTGTTATTGACAGAAGTGGGAAATATACGAGGGAGGCGCTTCCTGACAGGGTATCTGTTAAAGATTTAAGTTATGACAGCCAGATTAAAGATTATACAATGGATTATGATGCCAAAGAAGTACAGTGTACGGATAATACATTTGCAGTAACTAAGGCAGGTGCCAGAGTAACATTTAACTTTACAGGCAGTGGCGCAGGCGAGACTTACTTTAATATTAATGGTCTTGATTATGAAGGTGCAGCACAGTTCCAGTTGTATTTTGGAAAGAGGAAGTTCGACCCATTAGACTTATACTCTAAGGCAGACTGGAAAGAGCTTTCACATAATGAAAAGAAGAAGATATTTAAGAATTTCATATATTGGACACAGTCTACAAGCAGTGTTAAGCTTGGAATTACGACTGATACAGGAGTAACCAAGTCAATGAATTACTTCACATCTGATTACAGCTATTATAGTAACCAGCATGATTTCAGTGTGAATATGGGCTATTCGGAAGAAAATGTGACATCAGTTACAGTGACTTTCCAGAAGATTGGTGTGTATTCTTATGATGATATACAGATTGTATGCCAGCCGATGGATGGTTACACTGACGAGATTAATGCACTTAAAGAAAATGTATTAACAGACGTAGAGCTTGGAAATAATAAGGTTACAGGTCAGATAACACTTGACCGTAATAAATATCTGTGTCTTACAATCCCTTATTCAAAGGGCTGGAAGGTATATGTAGACGGGGAAAGACAAAAGCTATATAATGCTAATGGTCAGTATATGGCTGTATATCTTACGAGTGGAACGCATAATGTAACACTTAAGTATTCTACGCCGCTTCTTAAAGAGGGAGCGTTGGTGTCACTTGCAGGTGTGGCCATCTTTGCCATGCAGCTTGTAATTAATAAGAGAAAGAAGAGGGAATAATAATGTACAGAGAAGTTGCGAAACTTATTATATATGGTAATCATGAGGACACTATTCTTATGAAAATGTCCGATATTTTCAAAAAATTTGACAGGGATGAGGAGACTCCTGACAAGCTTATAAGTGATATATATGAGCAGATTAAGAGAATATTGGAGGTTGCCACAGATTATGGTTTTGATAAGAATTTATGGCATAATTACCTTACATTCTATCTTATAACTAATGAGAATCCATTCAGCCTTACATGTGAAAAGGTAGGTGCTAATGATGGAAGCGTTAATGAATTTGCTAAGAACGACTTCAAGGTGTTTATGAATCTGTTTAATTATGATTTCAGACCTATTGAGGCTGCACTTGGAATCAACTGTTTTTCACTTATATCTGATTACAAGGCAATTGTTAAGAAAGAGCTTATGTACAATAAGAATGTAAGTGAGAAGGTACAGGCTTTAAGCCTTAAGCTTGAGACAGCAAAGGACGAGAATGAGTTCTTTAATTATGTTACTGATTTCTATAAAGCATATGGTGTAGGAATGTTCGGGCTTAATAAGGCATTCAGGGTAATAGGCGGTGATAATGGCGTTACATTTACACCAATTAACAATATGGATAAGGTTATGTTAGATGACCTTATAGGTTATGAAATCCAGAAGAAGAAGCTTGTGGAGAATACAGAGGCCTTTGTTCAGGGAAGAAAAGCTAATAATGCGCTTCTTTTTGGTGACAGTGGAACAGGTAAGTCAACTTCTATCAAGGCTATTGTCAATGAATATTATGACCAGGGTCTTAGAATGATAGAGATATACAAACATCAGTTCAAGGATTTATCTAATGTTATAGCAAGCATTAAGAACAGAAATTACAAGTTCATAATATATATGGATGATTTATCTTTCGAGGAATTCGAGATTGAATACAAGTTCTTAAAGGCTGTAATTGAAGGTGGTGTTGAGACTAAGCCTGATAATATTCTTATCTATGCAACATCTAACAGAAGACATCTTATCAAGGAAACATGGAATGACAGAAATGATTTAGAGAGCAATAACGGCCTTCACAGATCTGATACTATTGAGGAGAAGCTTTCATTAGTGAACAGATTTGGATGCCAGATAAGCTACTCTAAGCCATCACAGAAAGAATTCTTTGATATTGTTATTGGCCTTGCAAGGAAGAATAATGTTAAGATGACAGATGAAGAGCTTATGGCAGAGGCTAACAAGTGGGAACTTTCACATGGTGGAATATCAGGAAGAACAGCACAGCAGTTTATCAATTACTGTCTTGGGGGTAGAGAATGATTTCATACATTAAAGGTGAGCTTTCCGAAATTCTGCCTGATGTAATCGTTGTGGAAGCCAATGGAATCGGATATAATATATATGTTCCGGGTTCAGTTCTTGGTGAGCTTCCATCAGTTGGCAGTGAGGTTAAGATATATACATATATGAATGTCAAGGAAGATGAATGCAGTCTGTTCGGATTCCTTACAAGAGATGATTTAAGCATGTTTAAAATGCTTATATGTGTCAATGGTATTGGCCCTAAGGCAGCGCTTGGTGCATTATCTAATATCACAGCAGATGATTTAAGATTTGCAGTTCTTGCTGATGATGTGGCAGCAATCAAGGCACTTCCTGGTATCGGACCTAAGACAGCACAGAAGATTATAATTGAGCTTAAGGATAAGTTAAAGCTTGATGAAGTATTTGAATCAGCACTTTCTAAGAATAAAAAGGCAGACAATAACAGTAATGTAAGTAATGTCATGATGATAAGAAATGACGCTGTTGAGGCACTTGTATCACTTGGATATTCAAGCAAAGATGCACTTGTTGCTGTCAAGGAAGTGGAAGATATAGAGAATAAGGATTCTGAGACGGTTCTTAAGGAAGCGTTAAAGAAGCTGGCTAAATTCTAGAACAGAATAGTATTTGAGAAATGAGGGGCTATATGGAAAAGAGGATTATATCAACACAGATAACTGAAGAAGATTATGGTATTGAGAATTCCTTAAGACCATTATTTCTTGATGACTATGTTGGACAGAATAAGGTTAAGAGTAATCTTAAAGTATATATTGAGGCAGCAAAGGAAAGAGGAGAGGCACTTGACCATGTGCTTTTCTATGGACCTCCGGGACTTGGAAAGACAACTCTGGCAGGAATTATTGCTAATGAAATGGGGGTTAATATCAAGGTTACATCCGGTCCTGCAATCGAGAAGCCGGGAGATATGGCAGCTATACTTAACAACTTGAGTGAGGGTGATATTCTCTTTGTTGATGAGATTCACAGACTTAACAGACAGGTTGAAGAAGTGCTGTATCCGGCAATGGAGGATTATAAGATTGATATTATGATTGGAAAGGGTGCAACAGCAAGGTCTATAAGACTTGATCTGCCACAGTTCACTCTGATAGGTGCAACAACAAGAGCGGGACTTTTATCAGCACCTTTAAGAGACAGATTCGGTGTTGTAAGCCATATGGAATTCTATACAGTTCCGGAGCTTGAGAAAATCATTATCCGTTCAGCCAATGTGCTTAATGTTGATATTGACTCAGACGGAGCACATGAGCTTGCAAGAAGATCCAGAGGAACACCGAGACTTGCCAACAGACTTTTAAAGAGAGTGCGAGATTTTGCACAGGTTAAATATAACGGACATATCAATAAGGATGTTGCTGATTATGCACTTAATCTGTTAGATGTTGACAGAGATGGATTGGATCGTAACGATCGTGTTATACTTACTACAATAGTTGATAAGTTTGATGGCGGACCTGTCGGTATTGAGACACTGGCAGCTTCAATAGGCGAGGATTCAGGAACTCTTGAAGATGTTTATGAGCCATATCTTATACAGAACGGGTATATTAACAGAACTCCAAGAGGAAGAGTTGCAACTAAAGCAGCTTATGATAATCTTGGCAGGCCATTCAAACAAAAATAACATAAAATATTCTAAAGAATGTGTTTTATGAGTTGAATAGTAAGTGTATTTATTATATACCTGTCTCTTATACACATCTCCGAGCCCACGAGACCAGAGAGGATCT
>ENA-OXTJ01000649-OXTJ01000649.1-human-gut-metagenome-genome-assembly--contig:-NODE-649-length-11030-cov-6.268702_pt1 | contig 11030 bp, 9 predicted proteins | sample MGYA00249342_ERZ652646 | MGnify/ENA primary metagenome ERZ652646 (study PRJEB26925, sample SAMN05826522) | human gut metagenome | biome: ENVO:2100002; feature: ENVO:00000062; material: ENVO:00002003...
ACGAGATCCTCTCTGGTCTCGTGGGCTCGGAGATGTGTATAAGAGACAGTTATTCTCCTTATCCATCAGGATCTTCTCTTCCGTGGACTCCTTCAGACGCTTACGCATCTCCTCAAAATCCTGGCAAAGCTGGGAAAATTCATCATTCCCCTCAACCTCCAGCACAAAATCCAGATTCCCCTCCTTGATGTTCTTGGTAGCCTTCTTAAGCTTCACCAGCGGAACCGCAATGCTCCGATAGATCCACAGCCCTACGGACAATGCGGTAAAAACAAGGATGATCGTTGCGGTCAGGATCATATCCTTAGCCATCAGCTTCACCTGGCTGCTGGAAGACTGCGGCAGCGAAATATCATAGACCATCTGGCTGGAATCCGAAGCCTGGCTACTACTCTCCTGCACATGCTTCGCCTGCGTCTGGCTGAACCCGTACAGACTTGCGGAAAAAAGAAGCAGCGGCAGCAGGATGATCGCAACGAAGCCCACAATAATACGTGTTTTTAACTTCATCTGTATCTCCGTCCTTTATAAATTCACACATTCACATACACGTATTATAACATAAACTATATTCCCTATCTCTAAATTTTCTATAAAAAACCCCATCTCACCATGCAAGAAGCCCCCGGTATTGGCACTACCGGGGGCTTCACTCTTTGTTCTTCTGAAACGATTATTCGTAGCTGTTGCAAAGATACTTCTTCAGAGTCTCAACCTTGTCCAGATGCTCCCATGGAAGATCAACATCTGTACGGCCGAAATGACCATAAGCAGCAGTCTGCTTGTAGATCGGACGGCGAAGGTCAAGCATCTTGATGATACCAGCCGGACGAAGATCAAAATTCTCACGAACGATCTCAACAAGCTTAGTCTCAGAAAGCTTACCTGTTCCGAAGGTATTCACACTGACAGAAGTCGGATGCGCAACACCGATCGCATAGGAAAGCTGGATCTCACACTTGTCAGCAAGACCGGCTGCAACAATGTTCTTTGCAACATAACGTGCAGCATAAGCAGCAGAACGGTCAACCTTTGTGCAATCCTTACCGGAGAAAGCACCGCCGCCGTGACGTCCTGTTCCGCCGTAGGTATCAACGATGATCTTACGACCTGTCAGACCACTGTCACCGTGAGGTCCGCCGATAACAAAACGACCTGTCGGATTGATGAAATACTTCGTATCCGCATCAACCATATCAGCCGGAATGATCGCATCAAAAACATACTTCTTAATATCCTCATGGATCTGCTCCTGAGTAACATCCGGATCATGCTGTGTAGAGCATACAACAGCATCGATTCTCTTCGGCTTGCCGGCCTCATCATACTCAACAGTAACCTGAGTCTTTCCATCCGGTCTTAAATATTTCAAAGTGCCGTCCTTACGAACCTTTGTCAGCTGCTGAGCAAGCTTGTGAGCCATGTTGATGGCATATGGCATATACTCCTCAGTCTCATTGGAAGCATAACCAAACTGAAGACCCTGGTCACCGGCACCGATGGAATCCAGCTCGTCCTCATTCATATCGTCCTCTTTCTGCTCAAGAGCCTTGTCAACACCCATAGCGATATCTGTGGACTGCTTGTCAAGTGATGTGATAACCGCACAGGTATCTGCGTCAAAGCCATAATCCGCATTGTCATATCCGATCTCACGGATAGTATCGCGAACGATCTTCTGGATATCAACATTAGCCTTGGTTGTGATCTCGCCCATAACAAGTACAAGACCTGTTGTAGTAGCAGTCTCGCAGGCAACACGGCTCATCGGATCCTGTGCCATCATAGCATCAAGGATCGCATCGGAAATAGAGTCGCAGACCTTGTCAGGATGACCCTCAGTTACAGATTCAGATGTAAATAAAATTTTCTCCATGATCTTCTCCTTTTGTAATAAAACAATGGTTATATACATAAAAAACAGCCCGTACAATCCGGACTGTTTAAATTCTGTAAACAATCCTCTTATTGTTCGATTGCTCGCTCAGGTTGGCACCTTCCTTGACGGGGTTGCCGCAGCTTCATAGGTCCTTTGTACCTCCACTGCTCTGAATAAGAGAAAGTTTTCATATTCATTTTTGTGACAATAGAACTCTACACCGTATTACCAGAAATGTCAATATGGAATTCTATTTTTTCTCTGTAACGACTCCATTTTCATCAATCGATGCATTCGGGCACAGAGCTGCAACTGCATCATACATCTTCTTCTGTGTCTCTGCAGAATCCAGATATTCTGTCATATCTTCTGTCTGGATTCCCGGAACGAGCGACATCTCTTTTAACCCTTCTGATGTGATGTTGAGCTTTAATACTGCCGAATATCTGCTTGTTCCGTCTGTCAGCACAGATCCTATGCTGTACACAACCGGTTTTCCATCGATATACTCAATTCCCTGCAGACGATCAGAGTGTCCGCCAATCACGATATCCGCTCCTGCCTGCAAAAATGCAGCTGCATGCTCTTTCTGGTAGGATTCCACACCATTGGCATCCCCTTTTCCTTCATGATCATACACAATCAGATAATCGCACTTTGTAGCAGCCTCCTGGATCACTTTTGTATACTGCTCTGCCTCTGTATATTCTAAAATCCCCGCTTTGCCGTCACCTGCCGCCATATCATAAGAATCTTCCATGCCGGAAGCTGATGTAAATCCAATCTTGATTCCATTGATGATCAAATACGCCGGCTGCGCAGCATCTGCGGCATCTGTTCCTGCTCCTACATATGCCATTCCTGCATTTTTTAACAGCTCCATGTTCTCTTTTAAGGCATCTTGTCCATAACCTGCCGCATGCTCATTTCCAAGAGACACAATATCTGCTCCCAATGCTTCCAATATATTCATACGTTCTGCATTGGCATGCAGGATCGAAGTCTTTCCTGATAATGCCGCCCCTTTACTGCTGATGCTGAATTCCTGATTCAAAAAGAGTGCATCCGCTCCTGTCATCGCACTTAAAATCTGCTCTGAGAGCATCTGGCTTAAATCTCCAGTCTCATCGTATTTGCCCAGTGTATAACCTTCTTCTGTCAGTGTCAGGTTTCCTGCTATCGCGATCTCCGCCTGTCCGTCCTTCGCGCCGTCTTTCTGATAGATATGATTTGCAGCTGCTGTCTCATCATCTTTTAAGTACCCTTTATACTCATCAGACAGCACATGCAGCGTCTTTCCATAGCTGCTATAAAAATCCTCTGCGGATACTTTTCCTGATTTCATGGCTTTTTGAAGCTTTCCGGAAGATTCATCCGGATATGTCTTCTGGATCCATGCTGCAAAGTCCTCTGCTTCTTTTTTTACGTCTTCCGCAGACGCATCCGGATCTGCCTCAGAAGCAAATGTCTCATAGCTTGCACTGATCGCACCGGCAAGTCCGCTGCTCGATGCCTTCGTTGTATCTTTTGGCTCGCTTTTCTTACCTTTTATCGTGAAAAACACTGCCGCAGCTGCAACTGCGATCACCACCAGAGCGATCACAAGGATCATAACCTGCTTTTGCACCTGCTTTTTGCGCTCTGCTTTCTTCTGTTCCCTTACCGCTTCATCGTATCGTTCACTGCTCATTTTCTCTTTTGAACCTCCCTGTGATTTATCAAAAGATGCAGAACTCACCGTCCTGCATCTTCACTCCCCCGTTATATATCAGCCTACTTTCAGCTTAAATTTCTGAATCTCTTTCTCATCAGAAACCTTTTCAATGATTCCGCCAAGACCGCGCAGCTTTTCTTCAAATCTCTCGTATCCTCTCTGGATATAGACGATATCATCCACAATAGTGATTCCGTCTGTCGCAAGCCCTGCGATACAAAGCGCCGCACCTGCTCTTAAATCCGGCGCACTGACTCTCGCTCCGGAAAACTTCTCTACACCTTCGATGGTTGCAGAGTTGCCCTCTACTTTGATCACTGCACCCATTCTTGCCAGCTCATCCAGATACTTAAATCTGTTCTCAAAAATACTCTCTGTGATCGTACTTGTACCCTGCGCGAGCGCAAGCACTACCCCGATCTGCGGCTGCATGTCTGTCGGATATCCCGGATACGGCAATGTCTTCACCTGTGTGCTTCTCAAGCGGTTCTTCGCCACCACTCTTACCGCATCATCAAACTCTTCTACTTCACATCCGATGTCCACAAGCTTGGAGATTGTCGCATCCAGATGTTTCGGAATGACATTTAATACCGTCACATCTCCCTTTGTCGCTGCTGCAGCAAACATAAAAGTACCTGCTTCAATCTGATCCGGAATGATGGAATATTCTGTCTTATGGAGGCTCTTGACTCCACGGATCTTGATCACATCTGTTCCGGCACCGCGGATGTTTGCTCCCATGCTGTTTAAGAAGTTCGCAACATCTACGACATGAGGCTCCTTGGCAACATTCTCCATGATCGTAAGACCGTCCGCCATGGCTGCTGCCATCATCACGTTGATCGTTGCTCCTACAGATACCACATCAAAATACAGATGTGTTCCTCTCAGATGCTCTGCTTCTGCCACGATCTTTCCATGTTCAATATCTACATCCGCACCCAATGCACGGAATCCTTTCAAATGCTGATCGATCGGTCTGCTTCCGATATTGCATCCTCCCGGCAGTGCTACTTCTGCCCTTTTGTACTTTCCAAGCATCGCACCCAAAAGATAGTAAGATGCTCTGATCTTCTTGATATAATCATATTCTATATTAAAGTCTGTAATTGCGCTTCCGTTAATCTTAACTGTGTGTCTGTCAACTCTCTGAACCATTGCTCCGATTCCCTGAATCGCTTCCAGCAACACATTGATATCATTTACATCCGGCAGATTGTCAATCAGAACGGTCTCGTCTGTCATGATCGCTGCCGCGAGAATAGCCAGTGCCGCATTTTTAGCTCCGCCGATTTCAACTTCCCCTACCAGCGGATTGCCGCCTTTAATAATATACTGCTCCATATTGCACCTCGATTATCGATAATTCTATCGTAGTCCCTTGTTAAATTTCATTACTCCCGCCTTATAAAAGCAAAAAGAAACGATAATTCGCCTTTTTACCCTATAATACGATTAGTTATTATACCATAAAATTTCAATTTGTAAAATCATTTTTTCTCCAGCGCCTCGATCTGCGTCAAAACTGCATCGATCGTTTCCTCAATCTGACAGCCGTCCTCGCATATCGTAAGGTCTGCATATTGTTCAAAAAGTTTTGTCCGTTCTTCATACAAATCCCGGAAAGTCTGCCCTTCTCTGAGTACGACTCCCCGCTTTTTCGGACTGCGGATCCTCTCTTTTATTGTGCGATAAGAAGCCTTCAAATATACGACTGTTCCTATTTCTTTAAAATGTTTCATCGCCTCTTCGCAGTATACAACACTTCCTCCCGGAGAGATTACAGCGCGCTCGGCATTCACCTGACAATTCACCTGATTCTCAATGGCAAGAAATCCATCTTCCCCCACATCTGCTATAATCTCTCTGAGCAGACGTCCCTCTTGCTTCTGAATCAATAAATCTGTATCGATAAATTCCATTCCCAGCCGTTTTGCGACAACCACTCCGACCGTACTCTTTCCAACTGCCGGCATTCCTATAAAAATCAGATTCTTCATACGTATTTTCACCCTTATTTTTCCATAATCATGTTAACTTTTATCCCAAAATCTTCGTGTCTACATCGTTTTTATCATAGCACAAAATCTGCAATTAGTAAATTCTGTGGCGAGACCTGCGATGATCACTTCTTCTTTTATATAGTTCATGATACAGCATAACTTCAATCAGATTCTGAAGCCAGTTCGGCATACGTCTTCTTTCCGGTTCCCGCCGATTCTGTTCCTGCACCTGCATAAATTCAGGTTCCCATTCAGATTCCGGCTCCTGCATCCGCTCTGCCTCTTCCATCTGCATGACACTGTTTTCTTCTGCCTGCGACAGAAGTCCTTCATATTCTGTTCCATAGAAAATTTTTTCATGTTTTCTTACATTTTCACAGACTCTTTTGCACATCAGATGCAGCTGCAGACGGTCAGGATATTCATCATACATCATGCTGTTGTCATATTCCATCCTGTCACATTCTTCCTCTATATACGGGAGCAGCCGTTTTGCCACATCCGGATAAAGACTCTTCATGTACTCATAATCTCTACGCTCTTTGCGCTCATCATCATACTGAAGAGGCAGAGGATACGCCATGTAATACGGTAATTTTTTATTCATAGATCCACACTTCCGTTTCAGACATTATATGACTAATATATGTGATTTTTGAGATATGGTGATTTTCCTTAAAATATGTTAGACTAATATAAAGCATATTTTTTCTAACATTCATTTTATTTCATAAAAATGACGTGAAATATCTTATTCATTTCAAAAACAAGCAAACGCACTGTATCGCTCCGTCATGGAATTGATCGTGCGGGCCAACAAACAGAAGTTTGAGGAGGTAAAAGGAATGTGTGATGCACTGCGGGAATTGATGAAAGATGAGATTGATGCGGAAGTGAACAAGCGCTTGGAAATAACTAAAAAGGAGAGCTCTGAAGCAGTAGAAAAACGAATCAATGCTCTGAATCTGGCGCTTTCTAAGGCAGACCGGATAGCTGATATTATAAAGGCAGCAGAAGATCACGATTATCAGCAGAAATTATTCGAGGAATTTGGTCTGTAGAGGAGAGAAAAATGAAGTACAATCATGAGCTGATCGTGCCGGATGAGGGGCTGCCCTTCAAGATGTTTATTTTTGAGGGCAAGGATGGCAATTATAAGCGTGAGACGCACTGGCATCGTTCTGTGGAGATTTTTGCGGTCTGTGATGGGGAACTTTGTTTTTATATCAAAGAGAAGCCGTATCCTCTTGTGCAGGGAGAATTTATGATCGTGAATTCCAACGAAGTTCATTCCGTGCATTCTCCAAAGCCGAACCAGACGATTGTATTGCAGATACCGATCCGGTTGTTTGAGAATTATTTTACGGGAGAAGGATTCATCTGGTTTACACACAATCCGGTGGATCGGGATGAACGGCTGATGGAGTTGATCCGCCAGATGTATGAGGTGTACATAAAAAAAGAGCGTGGCTATGAAATGGAAGTGAAAGGTCTGTTTTATCTTGTGATGCATTTGCTGGTATCTGAGTATCAGCGGATTGATGTGACCGAGGCGCAGCTTCGGGACAATAAAAATCTGAACCGTCTTTCTACGATTACATCCTATATTAAAGAAAATTATGCATCAGAAATGACACTGGAGAGTCTGGCGAAGATTTTTGGATATTCTCCGACCTATCTTTCAAGGATGTTTCAGAAATATGCGGGGGTAAATTTTAAAGCCTATCTGCAGGATATCCGGTTGAGATATGCATGGAAGGAAGTCAAAGACAGTGATAAGACCTTAAGTGAGATCGCTATGGAGAATGGTTTTCCAAACAGCAAGGCGCTCGCCAGATCATTTCAGAAAAAATACGGGATGCTTCCAAGCGAATATCGAAAAAGAGAGAAGTGACTGTTCACAATAACAAAGAGCAAGAAATTGACATAAAATAGATAAATAATAGGTCGCAGAAGCGAAAAAAAGTTGATAAAATGACCTCAATGGGAAACTTGGAGACAGGTTTTTGATTGGAGGTCATTTTTTATGGAAATTCAGAAAGTTACAGATACCGCATTTGCCAAATATGGAAAAGTGATGTCAGATATTCCGGTAGAGCGGATCTTAAAAGAGATGGAACACACGCCGCTTCCGGAAGATGTGATTTATGTTCCGTCTGTGGAAGCGTTGGAAGTACTTCCGGATGCGGTGGCAGTCAGAGAAAAAGGATTTGGAGGGCTGCCGATTCAGATTGGGTATTGTAATGGGAGAAATGTGAAGTTGAATGCACTGGAGTATCACAGATCCTCAGAGATTGATATCGCAGTGACAGATTTGATCCTGCTGCTTGGATGTCAGCAGGACATCAAAGAAGATACCTATGATACAGCTCTCATGGAGGCGTTTTTCGTACCGGCAGGAACGGCAGTGGAATTGTATGCGACTACGTTACATTATGCACCATGTAATGCAAAAGCAGGCGGTTTCCGATGTGTGGTCGTACTTCCGAAGGGAACGAATGAGGCGCTTCCGTTTGCACTAGAAGCAAAAGGTGAGAGCAGACTTTTAACAGCAGTGAACAAGTGGCTGATCGCGCACGAAGACGCAGCGATCGAGGGTGCAGTGAACGGATTAAAAGGTGAAAATATTACAATTGTGTAAAAATAAAAAGCAAACAGAAAGGATGGTAACAGTATGAGTAACATGCCAGAATTAAAAATCGGAGTCGTTGCAGTGAGCAGAGATTGTTTTCCGGAGAGTCTTTCCGTGACAAGAAGGGAAAATCTGATCAAAGCATATAAAGAAAAATATGGAGAGGCGGATATTTATGAGTGTCCGATCTGTATCGTGGAAAGTGAGATCCACATGGTGCAGGCACTGGAGGACATTAAAAATGCAGGATGTAATGCACTTGTTGTGTATCTTGGAAACTTCGGACCGGAGATCGCAGAGACATTGCTTGCAAAACATTTTGACGGACCGAAGATGTTTATCGCAGCAGCAGAAGAGCGCGGAGACAACCTGGTTCAGGGAAGAGGCGATGCTTACTGTGGTATGCTCAATGCAAGCTATAATCTGAAACTTAGAAATGTAAAGGCCTACATTCCGGAGTATCCGGTAGGAAATGCAGAGGAATGTGCGGACATGATCGCAGAGTTTCGTCCGATCGCAAGAGCTGTCATCGGACTGAACAGCTTAAAGATCATCAGCTTTGGACCGCGTCCGTTAAATTTCCTCGCATGTAATGCACCGATCCAGCAGTTGTACAATCTGGGAGTTGAGATCGAAGAAAACTCAGAGCTGGATTTATTTGAGGCATTCCATAAACATGATGGAGATGAAAGAATTCCGGAAATCGTAAAAGAGATGGAAGAAGAACTGGGAGCGGGCAATAAGAAACCTGAGATCCTCGCGAAACTGGCACAGTATGAACTGACCTTGAAAGACTGGGTAGAAGAGCACAGAGGATACAGAAAATATGTAGCAATCGCAGGAAAATGCTGGCCGGCGTTCCAGACACAGTTCGGATTTGTTCCATGCTATGTCAACAGCCGTCTGACAGCACAGGGAATTCCGGTATCCTGTGAAGTAGATATCTACGGTGCACTGAGCGAATTTATCGGAACAGTTGTCAGTGAAGATGCAGTGACCCTTCTGGATATCAACAATACAGTACCGAATGACATGTACAAAGAAGATATCGAAGGCAAGTTCCCATATACACAAAAAGATACATTTATGGGATTCCACTGTGGAAACACAGCGTCCTCCAAGCTGTCATTCTGTGAGATGAAATACCAGATGATCATGGCGAGAGCGCTTCCGGAAGAGGTGACACAGGGAACTCTGGAAGGAGACATTATCCCTGGAGATATTACATTCTTCCGTCTGCAGAGTACGGCAGACTGCAAGCTGCGCGCTTATATTGCACAGGGAGAAGTACTTCCGGTGCCGACACGCTCCTTTGGATCCATTGGAATTTTCGCAATTCCGGAGATGGGAAGATTTTACCGTCATGTTCTGATCGAAGGCAATTATCCGCATCACGGAGCAGTTGCATTTGGAAAATGGGGCAAGGCATTGTTTGAAGTATTCAAATATATCGGAGTGGATGTCAGTGAGATCGGATATAATCAGCCAAAAGGTGTCAGATATCCAACGGAAAATCCTTGGAATGAGTAGAGTGGGAGGAAGCGTATGTTATACATAGGTGTGGATCTTGGAACATCAGCAGTGAAATTGCTGCTGATGGATGAGAACGGCAATATTCACAAAATTGTATCCAGAGAGTATCCGCTGTATTTCCCACATCCGGGCTGGTCAGAACAGAAACCTGAGGACTGGTTTGCCCAGAGTATGGAAGGAATCCGTGAACTGACAGCAGAATGTGACAAAAGTCAGGTCAGAGGAATCAGTTTTGGAGGTCAGATGCATGGACTGGTTGTTTTGGATGAGGCAGATCATGTGATCCGTCCGGCAATCCTCTGGAATGACGGAAGAACAGAAAAAGAGACGGAGTACTTAAATCAGGTGATCGGAAAGGAGACTCTTTCCAAATATACGGCGAATATTGCGTTTGCAGGCTTTACAGCACCGAAGATTTTATGGATGAAAGAACATGAACCGGAGTTGTTTGAGAAGATTGCAAAAATCATGCTGCCTAAAGATTATCTGGCATATAAGCTGTCCGGTACTTTTTGTACCGAATATTCGGACGCATCGGGGATGCTGCTTTTAGATGTACAGAATAAATGCTGGTCAAAAGAGATGTTGGATATCTGCGGAATCAGGGAAGAGCAGCTGCCAAAGCTTTATGAAAGTTATGAAGTGGTTGGCAATCTGAAACCGGAAATCGCAGAAGAACTGGGACTTGGCACAGATGTAAAAGTCATTGCAGGCGCCGGGGACAATGCGGCAGCGGCAGTGGGAACCGGAACCGTAGGAGACGGTCAGTGTAATATTTCCCTTGGAACATCCGGCACGATATTTATATCAAGCAAGACGTTCGGTGTGGATCAGTACAATGCGCTGCATTCATTTGCACATGCAGACGGCAATTATCATCTGATGGGATGTATGCTCAGTGCGGCATCCTGCAATAAATGGTGGATGGATGAGATCTTAAAGACAAAAGAGTATGCAAAAGAGCAGGAAGCGATTGTAAAGCTGGGTGAAAATCAGGTGTTCTATCTGCCTTATCTGATGGGAGAACGTTCCCCTCACAATGATCCGTCTGCCAGAGCGGCATTTATCGGGATGTCCATGGACACCACACGGGAAGAGATGACACAGGCAGTTCTGGAAGGCGTTGCATTTGGACTTCGTGATTCTCTGGAAGTGGCGAGAAATCTTGGAATTCAGATTGAACGCACGAAAATATGCGGAGGCGGAGCAAAGAGTCTGCTCTGGAACTGTCTCTTATACACATCTGACGCTGCCGACGAAGAGGAT
>ENA-OXTJ01000670-OXTJ01000670.1-human-gut-metagenome-genome-assembly--contig:-NODE-670-length-10897-cov-7.937927_pt1 | contig 10897 bp, 9 predicted proteins | sample MGYA00249342_ERZ652646 | MGnify/ENA primary metagenome ERZ652646 (study PRJEB26925, sample SAMN05826522) | human gut metagenome | biome: ENVO:2100002; feature: ENVO:00000062; material: ENVO:00002003...
CTATCCTCTTCGTCGGCAGCGTCAGATGTGTATAAGAGACAGCTCCCGGTGCCAACGACGAACTCGACGATGCGGCTGCCTTGAAAATCATTCAGAAGTTGACCAAGCAGGGCCGCGAGACCGCCCGGACTTATACTGACAACAGTCGGCAAGACCTCGCCGACGAGGAACTGGCCCAAGTGGCTGTCATGGAGGAGTATCTGCCCAAGCAGCTCTCACCCGAGGAGATAGAAAAGGCCGTGAAAGACATCATCGCCCAGACCGGAGCCACCTCGATGAAGGACATGGGCAAGGTGATGGGCATGGCCGGCAAACTGCTGGCGGGCAAGGCCGACGGCAAAGCCATCTCTACCATCGTGAAACAATTGCTCAGGGCCTGAAGCTACAATCCGACAGTAAGTTTATAGCGAAGCCGCACGCACTACCGGCGTGTGGCTTTGCCCCCACTTTCCACTTTAAAATCCAACAAACATGAAAAAGCTCTTTTTAGCCTTGGCGTTATCCATTGCCACAAGTCCGATCGGCAGCAAGGCAGAAACCATCCACCTCGACAGCCCCACCGGACACCAACGTTCCGCGCAGCACACCATCTCGTTCAACTACGGTCTTTCATGGATCGTCTCCAAAGTCTACGATTATCAGGCGTATAAAAACTACCGCTGGCGTGGGGGACAGGAGTTGCAGACCGAGTACACCTGCGTGTTTGCCCAAGGTCTGGGCTTCGGGCTCGTCGGTTCTTTCAACTGGACCGAGTATCCCGCAGCACAAATCACTCAGCTGCACATAGCCCCCGAGTTTGTCTTTGCCCACGATTTGGGCGACCATTGGCGGGTGAAAGCCTCTGCCGGTCTCGGTTTGGCTTACTACAACGATGAGGCTGCCAGCCACTACGGCTTGGGCTCCCATCTCTCCGGAGGCATCGAATACAAGTTCACCCGCCACTTCGGCATTGGTGCCGAACTCAACTCCATGTCGGGCAATTACGGCAAATCCGACTACAATGATAACGAAATCGACGGCTTCGTCAGGCTCAACGCCTTAGTCGGCGTGAGGTTCCATTTTTAGTCGCACTACCTTACCGGGCGAGCCGTCAGGTACCACGACTCGTCCGGCAATATCATCAGGATAATCGACTACGCTTAGACTATAACTTATGAGTTAACTGTTTTCCCATCTACATTTTTGTATTTTCTTTACTCACTTCAATTCTTTTTCTGACAACAGTAAGAAGTGTCATATATTCCTGCACTGCATATGTAATTCTTCACACAGAAGATTTCTGGAAATTTTTTAAGCTACAAAACAAAATATTTATTTATTTTTCTTTGAACTTTTAATAATTAATACTATATTTGCGCTATCTACAGAACAAATCGACACATAACAAAAGCTTTCTTTTTCTTTCACAATCTACTGACCGAATAACTTAAACAATATGGTTAACTAAAATTACGGTTATGAAACATGAAATCAAACACAAAACATGTCTGCCTATATACATGGCAACATTGAGTTCTTTTATTACAATAGGAACTCTCACAAGTATTCCAATTACCACTTTGGCTATGGGCAATGCCTTAACACACACCTTGCCAGACAAAGCGCCCTCTTTTCCCACTTTCGAAAATACAGTACTCAATATGAGTACTCAACAAAACAACACAACAAAAGGTCACATTGTAGACGAAAACGGTGAACCATTGATAGGAGTCACGGTGAGAGAAGTTGGCGGCCAGTCCGCAACCATCACCGACCTTGATGGAAACTATGCCCTGAGCGTCCCCAAGGGAACAACTCTCAAACTTTCATATACCGGTTATAAAGACATGCAGATACGAGCCGGAGAAAATGCAACTATGCAGCCTGATATCCAAGGACTTGACGATGTTGTAGTCATCGGCTATGGTACTGTAAAAAAACGTGATCTCACGGGAGCAGTAGCAGCCGTTGGAGCCGATAAACTTAAAAATCGGCCCTATGGAAATGCCCTACAATCGATGGCAGGGCAAGTATCAGGAGTCAACATCACGCAAACACAGGGGGCACCAGGAATGGCACCTACTATCAAAGTGCGCGGTATGTCATCCATCAACTCGGGGACATCTCCTTTATATGTTATTGACGGCATACCCCTAGAAGACAATACAAGTTCTACAGGCACCAATGGAGGAAACGTGTTGACTGCTAATCGTAACCCAATGAACAACATCAACCCCAATGATATAGAAAGTATTGAGGTACTAAAAGACGCCTCATCAGCTGCAATCTACGGATCTCGAGGAGCCAATGGTGTAGTTCTTATTACAACAAAGACGGGTAAGGCCGGAAGGACTAAAATAGATATAAGCTACGAAACAGGCATATCAAAAGTTATCCGTAAAATAGATCTGATGGATGCTCGGCAATGGATTGACTTCGAGACAGCAGCACGTACCAATAGTTTCAATACGGCAAAATTGAACAACCCAAATCTTAAGCCTTCATCAAGTATGACTAATTATTACGTGCCCGATGAATTTTCAGATCCCGAATGGTTAACCCGTATTGGAAATGGTACTAATTGGCAAGATATAATGCTCCGCACCGCACAATCTCACAATGTTCAAGCCAGCGTTATGGGAGGTAGTGAAAATACACAATTCATGGTCTCCGGAAATTTTCTTGATCAAAATGGTGTCGTAGACCGTACATTTTATCAGAGGTACAGCGTGCGCAGCAATTTAAACCATCGATTCAATAATCGCTTTTCCCTCTCTATCAAACTCGCCTTAACCCGTAGTAAGGATTTCCCAAACGGGTTAAACGGAAAATCTGATGTTGTATCTTTAGCTTGCCAAAGTGATCCAATATTTCCATTACACGTGGAAACAGGAAGTCTCGGTTTCAAAGATCCAAAATCTATTTGGAATACTTTTGTCAAATATGGTTTTCAACTTTGGCATCCTTATTCCCTCACCCGAGAGATGACGAAAAAGCGCATAACCAACACACAACTACTCAACACCTACCTTGACTGGAAAATCATTGATGGACTCACTTTCCGCACAGCGCTGAATGCCGACAATGAAGACATGCACTTCAACTCTTATTGGAACGAAGGACAAAATTGGGGCTACTCAGGTTGGGTGCATGCAACGGGATCCAATCAGACTTTGCACCAATTTAACTGGACATGGGAAAACACACTCAATTATATCCACACCTTCGGTGAGCATTCCGTCACGGGATTGCTCGGCTACACCATGCAAAAACAGACACTCGAAGTAAGCAATATGTCGGCTACCGATTTTCCCAATGACATGGTGCATACGCTAAATGCCGGCAAGGTGAACAACGGCAGTACCTCTGAAACCCAATGGAGCTTAATTTCCTATCTGTCTCGTATAACCTATGCCTACCAAGGCAAATACTTGGCTTCGGCCGCTCTTCGTGCTGATGGTTGTTCACGTTTTGGAGCCAATAGTCGTTGGGGCTACTTCCCCTCAGCATCGCTTGCATGGAGACTATCAGAAGAACCTTTACTGAAAAACAACCTCAAATGGCTTGACAACCTCAAGATTCGCCTTAGTTATGGAGAAACAGGCAATAATCAGATTGACAACTATGGCTCCATAGGTCTGCTCAGTTATTCATCCTATGTCGTAAATGGAGCCATCGCTCAAGGTCTGTACACCTCTACCAATCCGTCACCCGATTTAAAATGGGAAAAAACATGGCAAGTTAACCTCGGACTGGATGCAACAATACTCAACAACAGACTGAATGTCGCTCTCGACCTTTATTATTCGAAAACCAACAATTTGCTTCTAAATGTTCCCATCCCCGTTATTACCGGTTTTGAGACATCACTCAACAATATCGGCTCACTTCGTAACCAAGGTGTAGAGTTCAATCTCACTTCCCATAACTTCGTAGGTAAATTTACATGGACAACAGATTTCAATATCTCTGCCAATCGCAACAAAGTTTTGAAACTGGGCAACAATAACGAGCCCATTCTCGTCAACACCAATTCGGCACTATCCATCACCCAAGTGGGACACCCCATCGGTTGCTACTACGGTTACAAGATAGATGGCGTGTTAAGCAGCCAAGATATTGCCAACGGCGTACCAGCTCCGGCAGGAAGTGAAGCCGGTGATCCATTGGTGCGCGATGTGGACGGCAACAAGAAAATAGATGCCAATGATCGAACTATTCTTGGCAACTACCAGCCTAACTTCACTTGGGGACTTACAAACACTTTTTCTTACCGGGGCTTCGATTTCTCTTTCATGCTCACAGGCGCGCAAGGTGGGGAGATAATGAACCAGAATGCGCGTTTTCTCGGTGAATTCAACGGAAACCGCAATGTCTACGCTTCAGTGGCCAATTACTGGAGGTCTGATGCAGAACCCGGAGACGGCATGACTCCCAAGCCCCGAACAGTATCTACCGGTGTGCGTGGGCAAAGCACAAGCTATTGGGTAGAAGATGCCTCTTTTGTCCGTATCAAGAATATACGTTTGGGATACACCTTTCCTGTAAAACTCATACAACAAATAGGATTAAGTGGACTCCGTGCCTATGTCAATTTGGAAAACGTGCATGTATTTTCCAACTATCGCAACTACGACCCTGAAAACTCCACCTTCCAAAGTGGCTACCGAGTCGGCTATGACTATGGTGCCTACCCTACCCCGTTCAGCGCTACGTTCGGATTGAATGTCTCTTTCTAACACAACACTTTCTTTCAAACAATTATTAAGCCGTGAAATCATGAATAAATTAAAATATATCATAGCATCCCTTCTCGCTCTCATGCTCTCCGGATGCAACAGTTTCCTTGAATTATCCCCCAAATCTCAGGTCAATGAAAACGGGTACTACAAGACGGAAGAGGACTTCACAACATCTATGCATGCCGTCTATGCTACCCTCCATACCATTTACGGCCCCCAGTCGCTACCTTCCTATTTCGGGGAGTGTGCATCGGACAATGCTTACTGCAATGAAACGGCAGGTGACTACAATGACAAATATGCACTGACCAAACATCAGAATTTGACAACGGCCAATGCTATCGTTCTCGATTTCTGGAATACTTATTACAAAGCCATGTTTAAAATCAACAATGTGCTAAATAAGATGGAAGGCTCGGACTTTTCCACTAAGAAACAGATACAAGGCGAATGCAGATTCATCCGTGCACTCTACTATTTCGATATGGTACGCGCTTGGGGCGATATACCTTTGGTGCTGGTACCCGTGACAGTGGCACAGTCATACGGTATGGCCCGCACCCCTACCGCCGATATCTACAAGGCCATTATTGACGATTTAGAATTTGCAGCTTCCAACCTCCCCCCAAAAACCAGCGAACGTTTCGCAGGTGCTGCAACATCAGACGCAGCTAACGTGCTACTCGGAAAGGTTTATCTCACAATGGGTAACAAAGAGGCTGCCAAAACGGTACTGATGAAAGAATATGGAAAATTTTCGCTTGAAACTGAGTATGCCAAGTTATGGAATCCAAAAAATAAAAACTGTCGGGAGTCTATATTTGAGGTTCAATATCTCGGTGGAAAATCAAATCCTTATAGCAAGTATTGGGCTGTTTTCGCCCCACTTGACAATCGATGTGTCACAGCTTGGGGAATGGGGGCCAATCAAGTGACTGAAGATCTATACCAAGCATTTGAAAAGGGAGATCCACGACGAGAAGCCACTGTGCAAAACGGATATACAAACACCAATGGAGATTTTATTGCTGACAAATTTTTCGTTAAATGGAGAGATAATGGGGCCGAACTCGACAAACTGACAGAGGCAGCAAACAATAATTTCATAATCTTGCGTTATGCTGATGTATTGCTCATGCTGACTGAGGCTACAGGCGAGGCCAAATATATGAACGAAGTGCGCACAAGGGCAGGACTTCCCGGATATGGAGACCCCAACTATCCCACAGCTTACAATACACTTGAAGCAGCCTTGCAGCATGAGGAGCAAGTGGAATTTGGAGGTGAGTTCCATCGTATGTTTGATTTGCTGCGCCATGGTACAGCCATGACCGTTATCAATCAATGCTCTAAAGAGCATGGCAAAATTACCAATGCCAACCAATTCTTACTACCAATTCCCCAATATGTGGTAGACCAGAATCCCACCGTCATCAGACAGAACGATGCCTATAAATAAACCAATCCCTTTATTTTATAGTGTTAAAATAAAGAGTCCGTGACGAGGGTTGCAAATCCAATAAACACCTTCTTACTGCCTCATTCATACCATTCGCCGACCAAAAACTATCGGCGAATGATACGAATGAGGCGAATTTATTTTAGTCGTCTGATTCGCTTAATTCGCAAAATTCGCCGACGATAATCATGTTATTCGACGAATGGAGCGGAGGAAGCGAATGGTTGATTATACCTTTCCGTTCACGTAGTGTGACACGGGGAATTAGTCAAGGTAATTCAGCAAAAAACGCGGTTGTGCTTGGCGAATTTACAACCAATGTGCCGGTGGATGGGAAAAACGCAAAAATGAAGGGATTCATAAAAGGATGGCAATCAGAGGTTTGTATTTTCTTGACACGATTCAACGACGGAAAAGGGTCCTAAAACGGGCCGAATGGGGATGCAAAAGAGGCTGTTTTGGGCAATGAAACGGCCCGAACGAACTTCTCATTCGGGCCGTTTCACAAAAGCAAAGGGCAAAAAAGGCAAAATGGAGGGGATGTTAGCAGGATGCAGGAGGAGTTTTACGCGCTATTTGACCGATAAAAGCGGACAAGAATTTGTCGTATATTTTCCCTGCCATCAGTATGAGGAAAGGGCAAGAGGGCGGATGCCCGGAGGATGTGCCACGGCGGAAAAGCGAGGCACTTATTTTGTGATGGTGACCACACCATTGCGTTGCTCGGCCCTGACATGATAGGAATGCCTGATGATTTCGAGCCCTTCGCCGAGGTTGTTGCTCGGCAGGGTGCCCGTGAAAATATCATCCATGTTGAGACGGCCGGAGAAGCGGAACTTCACGCCGTAGGTGGTTTCCATGACAGCTATGACATGACGGAGCGTCGCATTGCGGAACACAAGTTCGTTGCGCTGCCATGCCGTGGCGTCGTTCACCTCCTCGGGCTTCTGCTCCACCGAGATGCGGCCCGTCTGCTTGTCGAGCACGGCCACCTGACCGGGCCAAACGGCAGTCTGACGGTGGGAGGCAAGCGAGGTGAACAGCACCTTGCCCTCCTCCAACGACAATCGCGAAAGGGCGACACCCTTGCGGGCAAAGAGATTGAACTTCGTGCCCACGACGCGCACATCAAGCCCCTCGGCACGGATGGAGAAGGGATGCAGACTGTCTTTGGCCACGCTAAAGAAGGCTTCGCCCTCAAAGCTCACCCGGCGCGAAGTGCCGTTGAAATCGGCCGGGGAATAGGAAAGCCTCGACCGCTCGTTGAGCACCACACTCGTACCATCGGGCAAGACGAGAGTGGCTCTGCCTCCGGCATCGGTGCGGAAAATGGCCACACCGGTCGGTGACACCGCCTCTTGCCGGTAGAACCAATAGGTGGAGAAAAACAGAACGGGTACGAGAAACACAGCTGCCGCTTGCATCCACTTCCACGCACGGCGGCGCCAGTCGTGCCCGGCAGTCCGGGTCGCTGTCTCTATGCGCTGCCATATCGGGCGGGTGGCAACCGTATAGTCGTCTTCGGCGAGGTCGCCATCCATCCATCGGTGGCGCATGGCTTCACCCAGCGTGTCATCGTCGGTGGCATTGACCTGCCGGCGCAGTTCCCGCAACTCCTCCACGGTGAGGTCGCCTTTGAAATATTTATCTTCCAGTTCGGCCATTTCTCTTTGCTTTTGTTTGTTATTTAAGTTTCGCAAGCTCAATTTTAGGAGTTAAAGGAGTTAAAGGGAGTTAGCACTCACTTCGCTCGTTAGGAGAAGTTCCTTGAGCGATAGCGAAAAAAGACAACAGCCTTATTGCTTGATTCCCTTGGAGAATAGGAGGAGTAGAGCTGTCGTCTTTTTCGCTATCGCCCAAGGAACTCCTCCCTGTCACTCCTTTTCTCGCTATCGCTCAAGGAACTTCTCCTTTAACTCCTGTCGGACTTGCCAAAGTTCTGTTTGTTAGTTATAACAACGGAAAGGACGAAAAGTACCTTCAATTAACAAAATATAAGAATCCCAACGACACGTAAAGAGTCCCCAACGACAGGCGCAACGCCTTAACGCCCAGCGACAGTTGGTTTTTCACCGTCTGCTCTTTCAGGTTGAGCTGCAACGCAATCTCCTTATTGGTCTTCCCCTCCAACCGCGACAGCCTCACCACTCGGCGCTGCGTTTCGGGCAACCGGCTGAACGCCGCAAAGAACATTCGCCGAAAGTCATCATACTCCACCCTGTCGGACGAGGACTCGGAGAGATGGCCCAGATAGTCGGTATAACTCTCAAAGGCGGGCGCATTGACCGTGGCCCGGTAGGCATTGACCAGATAGTGGCGCATACGGATGAAGAGCAGCGACTTGAGCGTCTCGGTCTGCCGTATGCTGCGACGGTTGGTCCACAGCCAGATGAACGTGTCTTCCACCAATTCTTCCGTGCTTTCCCGCGAGTGGGTGTACTGCATGCCGAAGGCATAGAGGCGGGCGGCATATTTGTCATACAACCGCCGGAAAGCCTGCTGTGAGTCTTTCTTCAACTGTTGGATGAGCAATGCCTCGTTTGTTTCCGTCATGTTATTTCAGCTATCTTTATCGTCGGCTGCCGCCCTTCGCAGCGTATGCGGGCAGGCGGATTCTTCTGCACACGCAGCCCCGACAGCGACAAAGATATAAAGAATTGGTCAATAAAACAAGCGAAACCGCATATCATTTCTTCCCGTAACGCTCATAGAGCAGCAACAGGTGGGCTGCACTCCAGCTGAAGTGGGACGCCTGAAGCGGGCGGCCCGTGAAAGTATCGTAGTTTTCGTAGATGGGGGCATCGCCCGAGAGTCCTTGCAGCCTGTCGAACACACGGCGCGTGTAGCCATCGGCCTTGCGGGGTTCGCCATAGTTGCGGAAAGCCTCGATGGCATAGTAGGTCTGATCGAGCCAGATGGGGCCGCGCCAATAGCCGTTGGCATCATATTTGGGGTTGTCGGCGGCGATGGTGGGAAAGGGGATGTAGGTGGCAAACTTGCGCGGATCTTCCAGCAACCGGCGGGCCTTGAGCCACTGGGCGCGGGTGGCTATGCGCGTCCAGAAAGGCAGGTAGCCCTCACAACCGGGCTCGCGCACGAAACGGCCGTCGGCCAGTCGGCGGTCGAAGAAATAGCCCTCCGCATCGTCGAAGAAGTAGTCGGCGACCTTCCCGCGCAGGTCGGGCTCGTCGAAAGCCATGCCGAGCAGTGCGGCAAACTTCCCAAGCAGGGTGTACTCGTAGGCCAGATAGGCATTCAGGTCGACACTCTCCTGATCGATGCTCCATGCCGCTCCGCCATTGTGCAGCATCTTGGCCCCGTCGAAGCGGATGGCATTGTCCATCCCGCTCTCCCATGCAGCCGCCTCAAGCGTGCCGTCGGCGGAACCGAACTCGCAGATGCCGTTGGCATTGTGGTCGCGATGGCGATACCACCAGCGGTAGTAGTGCAGCAGTTTGGGATACATCTCGCGTACGAAAGCCGTGTCGCCGGTGGCCTCAAACACCCTGTCTACAGCCCAACAGGCCAAAGGAGGCTTGCTGTCGCGGGCATTGTTTTCGCGCGGATCGACATAGATGCAGTCTATCACCATACCGTCGGACTGCTGATAATCGAACATCACGCGTATGTTATCCTTGGCCAATTCGGGGAAAAACGATGCCATGGCAGCCGAAAAACGCCAGCAGTCCCACGCCCAACAGCCCACGAAATAGCCCACGGCATGACTGGGCACAATGCCGTCGTGGAGCAGTCCGCCGCGCAGGCAGCGCCAGTTGGAAACAAGCGTGGTGACGGCTTTCACGGCCACGCGGTTGTAGTCGGTCGGCATGTCTGGGCGCAACACCTTGTTGAGATAGCCGTTCCAGCGTGCGAGATTGTCGTTTTCGCACGCACGGTAGTTACCCAAGAGCGAGTTGGCATAACACCTCTGCGCCTCCTGCCGGTCGCCCGGCAGCAGCATGGAGACCACAATATCGGCCTCCCCGAGACCCGGGGGCAGCGTAGCCGTGTAGTTGTTGCCCGCCACGCGCAATTCGGCAGAGGGCGGAAAGGTCAACATCAGTGTCTCACCCGGCAGTCCACCCAGCACCAGATGGTTGCCCTCCTTCCTCACTGTGAGTGCCCGGTGGGGCTCCAGTGCCGAGAAAGTGAGTTGCCGTCGACCGGTGTTCGTGACATGGAGTAAGGCCGTGCGCGAATCGACAAACAGCAACTGTTCCTCCACGCAGCCGTCATCCGCCTTCAGACACAGGCCTATCTTGCCCGGCACATAGTCGGCACGCTCGTGTGGCAAGGGCTTTCCGCCCGCCATCAGACTCAAGGCCGACTTGGCAAACCACCACCGCCCATTGATGCTGAAAGGGCCGCAAAAGCCTCCCGCGGGCTTGTCGCGCCCGGGAAGCGTGAAGCCCATCCACGCCCCTTGGTCGGTAAAACATCCGATTTGCTTCTCCTGCCCCGTGGGCGTGAGGCTTATATCAATGATGCCGGCGTAGTCGTCGCGGGTGAATCCGCCGCCAGCCGATTTGCTTTCCGCCCGCCCGCCGAGCATCGTCAGCAGGCAGGCACATACTATCAGAAAGGTCTTTTTCATCTCTTCAGTCGGTTATTTCAAAGGACTTATGGTGTAAGAATATCTCCACTCCCGTGGCGTAATGGTGTATTCGGGCTGTCTCTTATACACATCTCCGAGCCCACGAGACCAGAGAGGATCTCG
>ENA-OXTJ01000684-OXTJ01000684.1-human-gut-metagenome-genome-assembly--contig:-NODE-684-length-10772-cov-7.627508_pt1 | contig 10772 bp, 5 predicted proteins | sample MGYA00249342_ERZ652646 | MGnify/ENA primary metagenome ERZ652646 (study PRJEB26925, sample SAMN05826522) | human gut metagenome | biome: ENVO:2100002; feature: ENVO:00000062; material: ENVO:00002003...
CACTATCCTCTTCGTCGGCAGCGTCAGATGTGTATAAGAGACAGCAATGCTTTCATACACTACAACACGCACAATTCCGGCCTTCCTCATAACACCGTCTCCACATTGGCTTCCGGTCGTGCCGGCCGTCTGTGGATAGGCACGTGGGGTGGCGGAGTGGCCTATATGGACATGGCCCGGCCCGACCGCATTGTGCCGCTCGCCGTGGATGCTGCCCACCGCAAACTGCTCAACTACATCGGGGCACTCGCTTACGATGCCCGTAACGACGGACTGTGGATAGGCAGCAACGACGGCTTGTTCTTCTACGACTGCAAGGCGGGCCGCCTCATAGAGCCTTTTGACGGATGCCGCAACGTGCGCGGGTGTATCGGTTCGCTCATCGACAGCCGGGGGCGGTTGTGGATGGGGTGCATCTATGGCGTGAGGGTGATAGACCTGAAGACGCGTGACCGGCACGACCACTTCCGGGCACGGTCGTTGGTCTACCGGCTTGATGCCCCTTCGTCGAAAGTCATTGACCACATCACCTCCATCTTTGAAGCCTCCGACGGCACCATCTGGCTGGGCAGCAACAGTTACGGACTCTATCGCCGAGTCACCGACAAGGCCGGCCACGAACGCTTTGAGGTGCTTTCCACAGCCGACGGATTACCCAACAATGCCGTGAAAGGCATAGCCGAAGACGGAGCCGGCCGATTGTGGTTCACGACCGACAACGGACTGGTGGTCTATTCGCATAAAAGCAAGACTTTCACCACCTATACCGAGGCCGATGGCCTGCGTAGTTCGGCTTTCTACTGGAACTCGATCGTGGGCACGGGCGGCAAGCTCTACCTCGGCAGCATCAACGGACTCACCGTGATGGAAGGTGAAAACCGGACAGCTGTCTATAAAGGGCGGCTGCGGTTTACCGGACTTGTAGTGGACAATCAAGCCATCTTGGCCGGCACCCGTTATCTGGATGAGGACATCTCCGTGGCCCGGGAAATCCGTCTGCACGAAAGTGACAAGTCGTTTTCGATAGATTTTTCGGCCCTCAACTTCGGCAGTGAAGACCAAGGCACCTATTGCTACCGCATGGTGGGGTGGGAGAAAAACTGGGTGCATCTGAAGCCCGGAGAACACGCTGTGAGATATTCCACATTGCCCCCCGGCAATTATCGTTTCGAGGTGAGATATACATCGGCCCTTGAGCGGGCCGAAAACCAGACCGTCGCCATCAATGTGACCGTGAAACCTTATTTCTACAAGAGTTGGTGGTTTGTGCTTCTTCTGCTCTGTCTGGCCATAATTGTCACCGTCAGTTTCTACAACCGTCGCGCAAATCAGCTGCGGCGATTGGAAGCGGAAAGACTGCTGGGCCCCATTCGCAAGATACTTGAGGAGTCTGAAGACCCCGAACAGTTTCGCCGGCGCATACACAACATACTCTATAATGAGGTGAAATACAAGGACAGCTATTCCAAGAGTGTGGAGGCTGACAAAGAGAAGGTGGCCCGCAAGTTGGGTAAACCCTTTATCGACCGTGCGGTGGAGATACTGGAACAAAACTACATGAACTCCGATTTCGGTATTGAAGAGTTTTGCAAGCTCATCGGGATGAGCCGTTCGCTGGTCAACAAGCACCTTAATGCAGAGGCCGGTGTGCCCCTCGGGCAGTTTATTCGCAACTATCGTCTGAGCATGGCCCGCGAACTGTTGGCCAACAACAAGGCCAACCGCAACATCACCGAAATAGCCTACAGTGTGGGCTTCAACGACCCGAAATATTTCACCCGCTGCTTCACCAAGATGTATGGAGTGAGCCCGAGTGCCTATGTCGGATGAGTTTCCTGATTCCCGCGTCATTCGGCCTGTTTTTCCGGCCTGTTTACCGGTCCTTGTCCTGATTCATTCAAAACTATAGTGATATTTCGAAAAAGTTTTACCCGCCCTTTTCCCCTTATGTGTTGTAAAACCGGGAATACCGATTCTTTTTTCCTGAAAAGTTGAAAACGGGATGCGATTTGGCCGTAGTCACAAGGTCAAAGGGCCGTAGTGAGAAGCTCAAACAGCCTCTTTTGCAAGCCCGGAACAGCCCTTTCGAAAGCCCGTTTGGGCCGAATGAGCTCCCCGTCAGGCCTAAAACGAAAAAAAGGAAACACCCGCGTGCTTCCTTTGCTGATGCAAAGATACAACTTTTTACAGCCGAATACAAATGCGGAAAGAAAGATGTTGACACCATGTCCCATTTTTAATCTTTTGCCCTTTTCCCTCTTTTCCTCCCTCCTTTCCCTTTCCCGTTCCGGCCTTTTGTCCACTTGAGGTGCCCCTTTCTTGCTTTCCGACTTTCCATCTCCTGCCCAAGACGAACTTTTAAAGGGTGAAAAAGACACTCATAACACGTTTTATCCACCTTATATATCGTTTTGTCTACCCGTATTCTTGTGCCTTTCTTTAATTTTGCAAACATAATTAAACAATTCTATTAACTAAAACCTAATAAACATTACCTATCATGAAGATTGTTAAATCTTTGTTTAGTATTGTTGGTCTTGTTGGGCTCGTGGCATCTTTTGCATCTTGTAGTCCTGATTGGGGAAGTGCCGATCCCGAAGCGGGGAACCAGACTTATGCCACCCGTCAGGCTGTTGCAAGCTACAATTTCGAGTATGCGGGCAAAAAACAGTTTTCAGATCTCAACATGACACACAATTTGGCTGAGGTGGTCAAGGATGATTCCCTCGGCAGCAACGTTTTGCATTTGAATGACTCCGGGTGTGTCAGAATCGTCAATCCGTTCACGACGGTGAAGCTCCAAAATGGTGCTGCCGTAGCTTTTTGGGTGAAACTTGACAGCACCGATACCACTCGTCCACTCTTTTCCTTTGGTTCTGAAGACGAAAATGCCCCAAGGTTCACTTTCGGCGTTAACGGTCAGTTGACCTATTCAAAGCCCGGGCAGCTGGAGTCTTTGAATCTTGATGAAAACAATCCTAAAGCGTTCAAGACCGGCATCCTTTCTGCCGGAAAGTGGCATTTTGTAGCCCTTCAAGTTGCAAAGAGCGGCTATCAGCTCTATGTTGATGGCAACAAGAGCCTTTCCGGTCATGAGTCTGATGCCACAGCCGCGACCAATTTCCAGTATGAGACTTTGTTGAAGTTTATAAACACAGCACCTTATTTATATATAGGTACTGAAAAGATTGGCGATGTACATGCAGGAGCCTATTTTGATGACGTGGCTCTCATCGGCAACCAGATGGATGCCAAAGATTGGAACAAGTCGGCTTCCGGCAGTGGCGGAGGTTCAGAAGCCTTCAAATATGTGCTTGGCGACCCAGTCTTGGAAGTAGGTACGTCCGATTGTTCGGCCGAATGGTGGAAACACTTCTCCAACTATTATAGAATGCCTTCGGGAAGTGCCATGCGCTTTAGATTTGTAAACCATACCTCCGGAGCCAATAATTGGAATAACTGGAATCTTTGCCTGAGCACTGATGCCGACCGGGGAGGGGACAGTTATAAGGAGTATTTCGTTATCCGTTCAGATAAATACGGATGGGGTGAAAGCTATAATGGCGACAACTTCAATAACGAAGGTTATCCGACCGATGATGCCGGATGGGCGGAGTTCCGCAAGGAGATGGAAGGTGCCACGGTGGATGTGACCATTGCGCGCAGCGGTTCCACGGTGAATGTCACTGCCGTGGCAACAGGCAAGAGCGGTAAAGTCTATACGGAGAGATTTTCCGCCAAGTGTGGAGACGGCTCTCAGGTGGTGCGGGCATTCTTCATCGTAGACGGGTCATATCTTGTTTTCGACAAGACAGCTTGCGTGGTGGAAAGTGCCGTGACGCTTAAAACCACGACCATTGGGGCGGCAGACAACTCTTCCGAGTGGTGGAAAGAATTCTCCGATTATTTCCAAATTCCGGCAGGCAAAGCATTGCATCTGGGCTTTACGAACCATACCTCCGGAAATAATAATTGGAATAACTGGAATCTTTGCGTGAGTACAAAGGCCGATCGTGGCACTGCCGACTATAAGGAGTATTTTGTTATCCGTTCAGATAAGTACGGATGGGGAGAAAGCTACAAAGGTGACAATTTCAGTACGGAAGGTTATCCGACTGACGATTCCGGATGGGCGGAATACCGTAAGGATATGGAAGGTGCCAAGGTGGGCATGACCATCAGCCGCGTTGGTGCAGAAGTGGTCGTAAAGGCTGTTGCCACCTGTACCAATGGCAAGGTGTATGTCGAGAGTTTCCATGCTACTTGTGGCGATGGGAAACAAGAAGTTAATGCTTTCTTGATTGTCGATGGCTCTCACCTTGAAATGGATTCCCAACAGTGCTACGTGATGGCACCATTGTATAATTGATAAAAAAAGAAAACAATGAATAGCAGTATATTTCATAAGTCTTTCCTTTGTCTGGTTCTGATGCTCCTTTCTTTGGGAGCATCGGCCCAGGAGAAGCTTACTGTGACCGGTACGGTTGTCGATGCTACGGGCGAAGCCATCATCGGAGCAAGCGTATTGGAAGTGGGTACGACGAACGGTGCCGTTACCGATTTCGACGGCAATTTTAAAATACAAGTTAAGAACGAGAAGTCGCAGTTGCGCATTTCATACGTCGGTTTCGACACCCAAACGGTCATCGTCGGAACCCGGCGCGACTTGAAAGTTACGCTTCAGGAAGACCATCAAGTGTTGAAAGAAGTGGTGGTTGTGGGTTATGGTGCCCAGAAGAAAGAGAGCGTGATAGGTGCCATCTCCCAAGTGTCGAGCAAGGACCTTCTGTCCACCCCTGCTGCCAACGTGACGCAGGCCATTGCCGGTAAGATTCCCGGTGTGATCACGACACAAACCTCCGGTGCTCCGGGTATGGACGACGCGACGATTAACATTCGTGGTCGTGCCACTTTTGCCGGTGATGGTGCCCCTTTGGTCATGGTCGATGGCGTGGAGCGCGCTTTCTCTCAGGTGGCCCCCGATGACATAGAGAGCATTTCCGTGTTGAAAGATGCCTCTGCCACAGCTGTTTACGGTGTGCGCGGTGCCAACGGTGTGATTCTTGTCACAACGAAGCGCGGTCGCGAGCAGAAGCCCGAAGTGAGTCTCACGGGCAACTTCCAATGGTCTTCGCCTACGCGCAAACCTAACTATCTTAATTCCTACGAAAGCGTAAGCCTGCTGGAAGAAGCCCTTTCCAACGACGGACTGCCGTCACAATACAGTGCCTCGGACATTGAGATGTACCGCAAGAGTGTCAACGGAGAGCTTTCCGGTGTGGATGCCCTTCTCTATCCCAATGTGGATTGGTATGACGAGGTGTTGAAGGGGTCTTCTCCCGCCCAGCGATACAATGTGAGTGTCCGTGGCGGTACGAGGCGTATGCGCTACTATGCGTCCGGCGAGTTCTATAATCAGCATTCGCTGGTCAAGAATCTGTCGCAAGACCAGTACGGCAATACTTCCAGTCCCGGCTATCGCCGTTACGCTTTCCGTGCCAACATGGATTTGTTCTTGACCAAGGATCTCACGTTCAGCATCAACTTCGGTACGCGTTTCGAGGAACGTTATGGTTCCAATACAACGGAACGGTCAGACAACTATGCCATCTTTGCCCGGCTGAATCACACGCCGGGATGGATATTCCCCGTTGCCTATCGCGTATCCAACGGAGAGACATACTCCACACTCTATGGCGGCAGTTCGAATTATCAGGACAATGTCGTGGCTGCTTTGGCAAAGGGCGGTTACTATCGGGGCACGAACACTATCAACGAAACCAACTTCATCGGCGACTATAAGATGGATTGGCTGACCCCCGGTCTTTCTGTGCGTGGCATGGTTTCATTCGACTATGATTCCTACTATCGTAAACTTTTCAGTGCCGGTTTTGCCACATACGAGCTCAACGACCGTGACAACTATCAGAGTCTCGATGCCTATAACAAGTTCAACACTGACGGCGAACTTAGTTATTCCAAGAGTTCAAGCACCATTTACAAACTGTATATGGAGGCTCAAATCAATTACGCGCGGAAGTTTGGTGTGCATGATGTGACGGCCATGCTTCTCTACAACCAGAACGATTACCGTAAAAATTCAGAATTGGCCAAACGTTATCAAGGTCTCGTGGGCCGTGTCACCTATTCTTATGCCGATAAGTATTTGGTGGAATTCAATGCGGGATACAACGGTTCCGAAAACTTCATGAAAGGCAGACGCTTCGGATTCTTCCCCGCATTCTCCCTCGGATGGCGTGTGACGGAAGAGAAGTTTATGTCAGGCACCAAAGAGTGGTTGAACAATCTGAAGATTCGTGCAAGTTACGGTGAAGTGGGTAATGATGTGTACACCGTGAACGGAGTGGCACAGCGTTTCCTCTATGAAGAGAAGTGGAGCCAGATAAACAACGACTATTATTTCGGAAACACCGGCACGACGGGCATTTACGAGAGTCAGTATCCTAACTACGGGGTGTCGTGGGAGCGCGCCCATAAGTATAACCTCGGTGTCGAGTTTGGTCTTTGGAACGGTCTGCTGAATGGTAATGTCGATTTCTTCTATGAGAAGCGCAATGACATTCTCACCGCTTATCTGACACGCCCGCAGTGGGTAGGTGTAGCTATGGCAGCCGGAAATCTCGGCGAGACGAAGAATAAGGGTATGGAAATCGAACTTCATCACCACAAGAGTATCGGCAAAGACTTTTCTTACAATGTGGGCCTTACCTTCTCTCATGCCGCAAACGAGATTATCAACATGGATGAACCGGCCATCAAGACAGCCTATCGCAAACGTGAGGGGCATCCCATCAATCAGTATTTTGGCCTTGTCTGTGAAGGGTTTGTAACACAGGCCGATATCGATGGTGGTAAACTTCCGGTATCTACCTATACGGGCAATGTGAAAGTGGGAGATCTTAAGTATAAGGATATGAATGGCGACGGATTCATTGACGATCGTGATGAGACATTTATCGGTCATAGTGACATTCCCGAAAATACATACGCTCTGACTCTTGGAGCCAATTATAAAGGATGGGGCTTTGAAGTGATGTTCCAGGGTGTGGACCATGTGTCTCGCTACTATGACAGCGATGCCATGTTTGCATTCCAAAACAATGGTAAGGTGAAAGATGTGCATTTGGGCCGTTGGCAACCCGCCCAGAGCGAAGAGTGGAATTTGGCCAATGCCTCTTATCCGTTGTTGCACTATGGAAGCAACGGAGATCACAATCAGCGTTTGAGTTCTTTCTTCCTCAAGAACGGTTCGTTCATTCGTTTGAAGAATATTGAACTAAGCTACATGCTTCCTGCAAAGTGGATACAGCGTATTGGCATGAGCAGTGCGCGCCTTTATGTCAACGCCAACAACTTGGTCACTTGGGATCATCTCAACGACCTTGTAGACCCCGAGAGTAACGGCTCTAACCGTTATCCCATCTTGAAGACAGTCAACGTAGGTTTCAATGTTGTATTCTAATCAGAACCTTTAAAATCGATTTAAAATGAAGAAATTCAGTATATATGCTTTGGCATTGGTGCTGGGAGCCATGACGTTTACGTCGTGTGAAGACGCTTTTGGAGATTTTCTTAATAAGCAGCCCAGCAACGAGTTGACTAAAGGCGAAGTGCTTGGCGACTGGGCCCTGTTGGTTCAGTTCCACAATGACACTTACAATTTCCTGCGTCATGGTGCGCTGAGAATCAATCGTTCATGGCTTGATGCAGCCACCGACTTGGCTGAATCGAGTATCCAGACCTCCGGAACCCGCACAACCTTGAATATTGGCAATTATTATGGGTCAGGTGGAGCTGCCGAGTTGGCAGACACTTGGGAACACTATTATCGCGGAATACGCAAATGTAACATAACGATAGCGACACTTGATGCAGACACGGCGGGGGCACTTCGCCCTGCCGACCTTTCTGTCGAACTCTTCAAGTCGCGCAAAGCCAACTATAAAAGTGAGGCCCGTTTTCTTCGCGCCTATTTCTTTTGGGAAATGTTTTTGCGTTATGGTCCTGTACCTTTGGTGACAGAGGTGCTCGATCCCAATGGTGATTTGCTCAAAGGCTATACGGAGCGTCCCACGACAAAGACTTATATTGACTTTATCCTTAAAGAGTTGCAAGAGTGCGAGAGTGGGCTCAAGACTTACACCGAATCGAATGATGCCACTTATGCAGGTGTTGTCAATCAGCCTACGGCACGTGCTCTCTATGTCCGCATCATGCTTTATATGGCCAGTCCGCATTATAGTGAGGCTTCGGGCATAACTTGGCAGCAGGCTGCCGATGCGGCCAAAGGCTTTATTGATACTTACGGAGCAAACTATAAACTTGAAAACCGGACGAATGGCGGTGTGTCTGCCTATAACAATGCTTGGCTGCTTACCACTTATAGTGATCAAAATCCCGAAGTGATATTCTTCCGCAACGATGTCAATATCAGTTGGGGGAATATCGTGGATGACACTCCGGTGGGTGAAGGAGGAAACGGTGGGCTTTGCCCCAGTCAGAATCTTGTTGACATGTATGATATGGACGATGGGGCGGCACCGTTCACCAAGTATGATGCAACCGGTTCGCCGGTATATGATGCCGCCTATAATCCAACGGTGAATGCCAACAGTCATTATTCCGACCAGACCATGTGGCAGAACCGTGACCCCCGTCTTGCTTCCACCATTTTGTATAATGGAGCTGCTTGGGGTGGTCGCACCATCAATGTGGTCTATGGAAAGGCAGACAATCCTATTGGCAACCAGAACTCCACTCCTACGGGATATTATGTGCGTAAGTATATCCCTGAGGCCATTCTCAGTGCCAATCACACCGGAGCAGCCAAACGCCTTTGGAAACTCTTTGGCTACAATGAAATCCTTCTCAATTATGCCGAGGCTTTGAACGAGGCTGACTTTGACGCCAATTATGAAACGGTTTGCGGACTGCTTGACCAGATTCGCCACCGTGCAGGTATCACCGGTAATGTGGCCGACCGTCTGGATTTGACTTCACAGACAGCCATGCGCAATTTTATTCATAAGGAGCGCACCATCGAACTCGCTTTCGAAGAACATCGCTGGTGGGATGTGCGCCGTTGGAATGTGGCTGCCGAGGCTCTTGGCCGTGACATCATTGGGGTGAATGTGGCTAACGATGGCACCATTACCCGGAAAAAAGCTCAAAGCCGTGTTTGGCAGAATAGAATGTATGTTTATCCTATTCCTGAAACAGAGACTTGGAAGATAGGAGAATCTTTCCAGAACGAAGGATGGAATTAAATCTTAAATGAATCATATTATGAATCTACAATATATCATAGAACATGTGTCCGCATCAGGCAAAACCCTGATGCTGGGCGTGTTGCTTGGGGCTTCGACAACGGCTTTTGCCCAAAGCCAGCAGATGTTGAAAGGCCGTATTGTCAACAATGAAGGTGAGCCCGTTGTCGGTGCAGTGGTCAATGTGGCTGAAGAAAACCGTATTGTACTTACCGATGCGGAAGGATATTTCCAACTGAAAAAGGTGTCGAAAGACGATGAAATATGTGTCAGCAGCTTAGGATATAAGAATGCACAGGAGAAGGTCACGACTTTTGACGGAAGTTTTGTCATCAAGTTGGAGGCCGATGTTGACGAATACGAGCATCCTGCTCCCATCCCATTTGCACAGCAGAAGAAAAAATTGCTTACCGATTCGCGCTCAACCGTCACGGGAACAGAGTTGCAGAAACATCCCGTAACGATTCTTCAGAATGCCTTTACTTCTGTACTCAATGGGGTGGAGACCTATGATTGGTCGGACGAACCCGGTTGGTCGGAGTCGTTTACCTTTATCCGCGGCATTCGCACGATGAACATGTCGGCCCGTTCTCCATTGGTTATTGTCGACAATGTGGAGCGCGACCTCTCTTTTCTTGACGCTTTTCCTATTGAGAGCATCACGGTCTTGAAAGACGCGGCAGCTACGGCTATTTATGGATTGCGTGGTGCCAATGGTGTCATTATGGTTACAACCAAGCGCGGTGAAGCCGGAAAGACCAAAATAGACTTTACCCAAGAGGTGGGCTTCAACACGCTGAGCAACACGATGGAGATGCAAAACTCCTACAATATGGCTCTCACGCGCAACCAAGTGCGCTATCTGAGTGGTATGGCTCCTATGTATTCCGACGAACAGATAGCCAACTATAAATTTGTTTCTGAGGGTGGCCGGTTTGCCGACAACGACATTCGCAGGTATCAATATTTTAATACATCATGGGCGGAGCAACTTTATCGCGATGCCGCACCGCAATATCGCACCAATCTGCAAATCAGTGGCGGCAATCATCGGGCACGCTACTATGTAAGCCTCTCCTATCTGCGCCAGGAAGGCATGTGGAATAAGGAGGGCACGGAAATGAATGCCAACTTCTCTACACAGCATCTGCTGAATCGTTGGAATCTTCGTTCCAACATTGACATTGATGTGAGTAAATATCTCAATGTTTCCCTTGACCTTGGCGGTCGCATCGACAATATCAGCCAACCCACAGAAGGGGTGTTCGGACTTGTGACCTTTGGTGTGATTGAGGCCAATCCGATGGCTCCCACCCACAATCCCGATGGAAGTATTTACTCTTCGTCTACGGCCAACAACCCGATACGCTATCTTGGTGGTTCCGGTGTTGAGAAAAACCGTCGGCGCAATCTTTATTCGACGCTGAATGCCAAATACCTGTCTCTTATACACATCTGACGCTGCCGACGAAGAGGATAGTGTAG
>ENA-OXTJ01000702-OXTJ01000702.1-human-gut-metagenome-genome-assembly--contig:-NODE-702-length-10614-cov-15.272280_pt1 | contig 10614 bp, 7 predicted proteins | sample MGYA00249342_ERZ652646 | MGnify/ENA primary metagenome ERZ652646 (study PRJEB26925, sample SAMN05826522) | human gut metagenome | biome: ENVO:2100002; feature: ENVO:00000062; material: ENVO:00002003...
CACTATCCTCTTCGTCGGCAGCGTCAGATGTGTATAAGAGACAGACCTTAATGAAAAGAACAAGAAAGCTGCAGAAGGTGGTGAAAATAAAACGAAATGCAAACAAACCCAAAAAGCGATAAAGACACTTCAGAAACAGAAGGAGAAACTGAAAGAGTATGAAGAGAAACTAGGCATCTTGGGGGATCGTAACAGTTATGCAAAAACCGACAAGGATGCTACTTTCATGCGTATGAAAGAGGATGCTATGAATAATGGGCAGACTAAGCCTGGATATAACCTCCAGATTGGAACAGAGAATCAGTTTATAACAAATTACGCCCTGTACTGGAATCCTACAGATACGACAACTCTTCCATCCTTCCTCACTCTAGATCTGGCCCGATGGGGTAAGCTGCCCAAGACAGTCTGTGCAGACTCCGGTTACGGAAGTGAGCAGAATTATGAATATATGGAGGATAATGATATAGATGCATACGTCAAGTATAACTGGTTCCACAAAGAGCAACACCGACCGTTTAAGGAAGATCCATTTAGGCAAGAAAATCTATACTACAATGAGAAACACGATTACTTTGTATGTCCAATGGGACAACATATGGAGCACGTTGGGCATAGGAGGACAACTAGTGATAACGGTTACGTATCATGGATAGATACTTATGCAGCTCAGAAATGTGAAGGTTGCCCCTTGAGAGGTCAATGCTTCAAATCCAAAGGGAATAGAGTGATCAATGTAAATCACAAACTGCGAAGGTTTAAGAAAAAGGCCTTAGAGTTACTTACCTCTGGAGAAGGATTAAGGCATAGAAGCCGAAGGCCAATAGAACCAGAAGCTGTCTTTGGGCAAATGAAAACAAACAAATACTATAAACGCTTCCGTCATGCCGGTTTTGCCAAAGTCAATATGGACTTCGGTATTTTTGCCATTGCCTTCAATCTCCAAAAACTGTTCAGGAATACGAATGAAGAACTTAAAAAGCTCATTATGGATACATGTCAACTACAAAATGGGCTCATAGAGGCTCAAATGAAGCTATTTCTCGATTTTATAGTCATTGTATACGAAAATTATGCAACTCGAGCAAAAGGCTCTAAAATAATGAAGAAAGTTGCATAAAGAAAAAAGAGTGTGCCAAAAATCTCACTTTTGACACACCCTCTTGATTTACACGAATTCTTAACTCCTCATTCCCAACTTCTCACTCCTAACTTCTTACTCCCTAAATGTATTCCATAAGGATGTCCCACACGGCGATGATGTGGCAGATACTGCCGCCTAGCACAAAGAAGTGGAACACGGTGTGCATGAACCGCCGCTTGTTGATGCTGTAAAACACCGCACCGGTGATATAACACACCCCCTCGGCCACTATCCACACGAAAGCGGCCGTGGAGAGAGCGTCTATCAGCGGTTTGAAAGCCACGAGCACACTCAGACCCATGCCCACGAAAGCCAGCGTCTCAAGGTTGCTGTGATCCTTGAGACGGGCAAAACTCATCACCGTGCCGGCGATGGCACAAGCCCAAATGAAGCAGAAAAGACTCCACCCCCAATAGCCCTCGTCGCGCAAAACAATGAGCGTGATGGGGGAATAGGAGCCGGCAATGTGCCAATAGATGGCAGCATGATCCCACTTGCGCAACCGCTCTTTCCACCGCGACCAGGCCGAAAGGGCATGATAGGCCGTGGAGGCGATATAGGACATGAGCATACCGAAAAGATAGAGTATCACACCTGCCGTGGCCCAACCGTTGCCGCGGGTAAAGCACCAGTAGAGGAAAAGCGTGCCGAAGACCACGCCCAAGGCTATGCCTCCGGCATGTGACCACGAGTTCCAAAGCTCTTCACGATGGTTGAAATGTATCTTCAAACGCATACACCTTAATTTATATAATGGGTTGCCCTTCGCTGCCACGAAGATACTCTTTTTTTCCGAACCGCACGGCTTAAGCAATGAAAACAACTACAAAAATATGTTTAAAGGCCTTTGTGTTCGCGCACAAACGTTGATTTAAATCAAGAAAGTGGCACTATTACACTAATAAAAGTGAATAAAATTTGCCGGGTCGGGAATTAGCTCTATCTTTGCAAACGTAAACGACAAGTAAGCGGAACGATTGAAGGTCGCTTCATCAGAAATATCCGCCGAACGTCATCTCATAATACAGATTGTTTAAGTTAATAATAATAGATTTAGGTTTTTAGTTTATTTAGGTAAAGATTGTCAGGTATTAGGTAAGGTAAAAGATTCAATCAGCGATAACAAATAGGTTTTAGTTAAGGTTAGAAAAGATTGTAAGGTAACATTGATGTAAAAGGGGAACGCCGTGAGGCGCGAACCTGATGACGGAGGGGGATGACATTCTCAGCCGTTTTTTTAGCTCCAAATCGAAGTATGTCAAGGATGACAAAACACAAAAATCAGTGAAAGGCATCTTCACAAGATGTCGGATGACGGTGAAGAATATCAACAAAAACACCTCCACCAAAAAACTCCAACCAGAACGGAAAACCGGCTTTAAAATGCCGGAAAAGCCCGCCGATTTTCTCATTCGGGCTCTCCGAACTTGCAAAAGAGCCACACTTGAAAGCTGAAAGGGCCACAGTTGCGCCGCAACTGTGGCCCTTTTGCAAGCCCATTTGGGCCGTTTCAAGAGCATTTTCAGGCTCAAATCCGTGTCAACAAAATTCAAGTAACTGACTGTCAGTGCTTTAAAAACATCGCCAAATTCTCTCATTTGCACCGAGTGGGTTGCCCGTTGCAAATATCGCAAGCAGAGAGGCCGAAAACGAACAAATAGTTTGACAATCATTCCATTTCCACAATTGCGATGTAATTAATCATTGAAAAAGAAGAAAACTTATCATGAGTAGGGCAGAACTGTAATTTTCCCCATTATAATACCCTCTTTTAGATTATCTTCTCTCATCGGACGAAACTGTTTAAAAAAACTATTTTTCACATCTTCATTTTGATATTAAAAAGAAAAAACATACTTTTGCTTTGTCTTTCAAATAATTTTTAATCTTTGCGCAGAGATTTATAAGATTGACAACGAACTTATTTTATAAACTTAACAAACAGAAAACATGGAAGATTCTCCATTGTCCACATTCCTTTGAGGGCGATGATAAAATTGTCTTATGACAGTTCTGTCATTGCCTTCTTTATAAATGATATAACTATAATGATTGTCAAGAAATTGTTCTACTGCCTTGTCATTTTGTTTTTAATCCCACATATCAGCCATGCCCAGACTGCAACGATTGCCGGACGAGTTGTGGATGCCGATGGCCATGCCCCCATAGAGCTTGCCAATGTCGCTTTACTGACTTCAGACTCTACGTTTATCGCAGGAGATGTCACCGATTCACTCGGCAATTTCCGGATCGCCTTTGAATCGTCAGCCACGGAGAAAGAATTTATCGTTCAGGTCACGCACCTCTGCTACATAAAGCAAAGCATCATGTCAAAGTCTGCCACTGATCTCAAAATACAAATGAAAACTAACGGCTATAATCTCTCGACCGTTAACGTGACCGCAGTCAGAACCAAGGTCAAAAGACGCCTTAATCTGGAATATCTCGTGACTGACGACATGAGACGGAACAATCAACTCACCTCAGAGATTCTTGAAAAAATACCCAGTGTGTTCTTGGATTTTAATAACAATATCTATGTCAGGGGCAACAGCAATGTCTTGCTTTTGAAAGATGGCATGAAGATGCGGCATAGCAGCCTTTTGGACTTAATTCCTGCCGGGACCGTTCAGAAAGTCATTATAAGCTATCATGTCCCGAGCAAATACATGAAAGACGGTTACACATCTGTCATCAACATCATCACAAAACGAAATGATGGCATAACATTGGAGGTCAAGCCTAATTTTTCATACGACAATTCGTGGTATGACGATAAGTTCAACATGAATCTGGAGAAAGGGAAAAGCTCTTTTCAGCTTCATTATCAATTGAGGTACCGCCATCTCAAGCAAGATGAAGAAACGGTGACCGGCAATAAGAAATCAAAGTCGGACTTGACAGAAAAGCTTGAAGCTGACCCTTACAGAAGTGTTGACAATGAGTTCTTTGGCAGCTATACGTATCACCCTACAAGCAAAATCTCGTTCGGGCTAAAGGCCTACGCCGACCTTTATAGAGAAAACATAACCCGGCTGTTTAAAGAGACACGCAAAAGCTACAATTACTATCATGAGCGGTTTAACACACAAGACTACGAGGCTTTCGCCATCTATAAAGACTCTACCTCAAAGATCCAAATGAATGTCAGCTATGATAAGGAATACGTCAAAGACAAAGACAACTATTTTACAACTGCAAACAGTGTCGAACAAAAAAACAATTCCAAATCCTACACAGCAGAATTGGGATACGAGAAAAGGTTTGGCGATAATTTAAGTTTAAATGCAGGGGCAACATATTGTCATGAAAAAGACAAAGCCTATTTCAACAATTCCGGTACTGATGTGGCCGACACGTATAAAAACAATACCACATCGGCCTATGCGGAGGCAAATTATACGGTCAACGACAACCTTATATTAGATGCAGGCCTCAACATCCACAATTATCAAAGAACGTTCAGAAATGGTACGGAAGTCAAGAAGCTAAATTTTTATCCTGCTATTTCCGTATCATATACCATGCGCGAACGACATACACTCGTTTTGGATTATTCTTCGACAATAAATGAACCAAATCTTTGGGTTCTCCTGCCGTTTACAAGAAGCACCAGTCCTAACGTATATAAGAAAGGAACTCCCGAACTGAAACCAGAAAAGACAAGCACGCTATCTTTAGAGTACAGCTACTCCAAGGGGGATTGCTATTTTTCAGCAATGCCTTATTTCAAGCGATTAGAAAATTCCATTGAATATAGAGCTGCCTCGCATAACAACGGCACTTTAATAGACTACATCAATGCGGAGAACCATCATGAATACGGTGTAGATTTCTCCTTTTCCGGCAACCTTTTCAAATGGTGGCTTGTCAATCTGAATTTTAGCGGGGCAAGGCAAAACATTTCCCAAAACGAGTATTATAGAAAGCATCTATATACTATTAGTGGGCAGATTGTAAGTTTATGGACCTTTGCCCATAAGTGGTCGTTCGTCCTCCAATATAAGTATAACGGGAGGCAATTGGCCTATAACGGTTATCAAAAACCATCTGACATCAGTCTTTTGCAATTGACATATAAGATGAACAAAAATATAAAATTAGGCCTTTTGTATGTTCAGCCATTTGGCAACATGAAGACCGAAAGTCAGAGCTATTATGAGAATGGTCATGTGAAGAGCAAGGATGTGATTGATTGCCGGAAGATTCTTTTCACGTGTACCTTCAACTTCACCAAGGGCAAAAAATCAGAGAAAAAAAATATCTTCCAAAATAAGGATAGGAAATATTGATGCGGTGGATTGACACTTTCCCCTGTAATTTTCCTCCAGCATCCTCTCTAAGTTCGAGGCTTTATTGGGCATTTTCCCTGTCACTTACATGTAGGGTATACTCTTCTGGAAAATATGTTTTATATCCCTTATAAGTCGCTGTGTTCGCACACAAAACCTTGATTTAAGTCAAGAAAGAGGTGGAAATGTGCTAAAAAACATATCAAGTCGCTTGCCGAATGAGAAAATAAACATACCTTTGCATCGTCAAAAGGTTATTAGAATTTAGGTTTAAGATTGTTAGTAAAGGTATTAGTTAAGGTAATTAAGATTGTACAAGGACAACGGTATTAGATTAAGGTAAGAGAAAGATTGTTTTGACGGACAACAGATTTAGAGATTGTTAGAGAGCATAAAGATCAAGTAGATTGTTTAGGAAGAGTAGTAGTTAGTTCATAGGTTTGAGAAATTTGAGAAATCAGATGAAAGTGCGCAGCCCGAAAGGCCGCGCACTTTTCGTTTTCAAAATGGTTGCCTCCCCTATCGGCAGGCAACAAGAATCTGGACAAGGCCTCATCGCCGCAAACCATTGGTAAACAGAGTTATTGCTGTACGGTAAAACTTAAATAGCATATAAATCCTTGCGGAATCGCTTTTATATAGGTAATTCCGCATTCTTTTTTGAAATCCAAGCCCCCTAATTTTGGTTGGGTGGGCTTTTAAAGAACGACTACATAGATTTATTTTCCCATCAAATAACCGTCCCTGAGATATCTTCTTTCTCTCTAAAAATAGTAGATATGGCAGAGCATGCAGCCATGCCAATGTCAGCAATCTCAAGCAATTAGGCATTTCATTCCTCTCTCCCCTCGGAGAAGGGCCGGGGACGAGGCTTTAAAATAAATGTCCTTTTATTTTGTATTTCGGCCGATTTCCCTTACCTTTGCAATATCGTATGACATTGCTCTGCGACAATCACCGAGGCTGCTTCCATAGTTCAATGGATAGAACGGAGGTTTCCTAAACCTTTGATCCGGGTTCGATTCCCGGTGGAAGTACCGCGGAAAGATGACCATGAAAGGAGAAGTTCCATATCATCTATTACCATTTTCTTTAAATTTATTCGCTATGCTTGGAGCCATCATTGGAGATATTGTTGGGTCGCGCTTCGAATTTTCAGCACCCCCAAAGCCCGATTTCAAGTTGTTTACCGACGATGCCGATTGCAGCTACACCGACGACACCATCTGTACGGTGGCCATAGCCGATGCCATCATGAACGGTCGTGGCTATCGGGAGGCTCTGCTCGACTGGTGCCGCCGCTATCCCAATCCGGTGGGTGGTTACGGTCTGCGCTTTTCCGACTGGATAGCCTCCGACGATCCGCAGCCCTACGGCTCGTTTGGCAATGGTTCTGCCATGCGGGTAAGTCCCGTTGGGTGGTTGTTCCATGACTATCACGAAGTACTGGCAGAGGCGCAGAAATCGGCCGCTCCCAGCCACAATCATCCAGAAGGCATCAAGGGTGCCCAGTGCATCGCCACACTCATCTACTGGCTTCGCACTTGCCGCATCACGAAAGATGAGGTGGAGGCAGCTGTAAGGCGCAATTTCGGCTACGAGATTCCCCCATTGCGCGACATTTATAAGATAGGCAGCGAGGGGCATTTCGACGGCACTTGTCAGGAGACTGTGCCGTGGGCCATCCGTTGTTTCTTGGAGAGCGAGAGCTTTGAGGATGCCATTCGCATTGCCGTTATGGCCGATGGTGACACCGACACCAAGGCCGACATCACCGGGGCCATTGCCGAGGCTTTCTACGAAGTGCCTGAGACACTCGCAGAGCAGGCTTTCGAGTATCTTCCGCAGGATATGCTCGAAATCTTGATACAGTTTCAAGAGACGATGCAGGGAGAGGTGGAGGAGTAATAGAGAGGTGGTAGGTGATGGGTGGTAGGTGTTAATGGAGTGTTTGAAGTTCCCTAAGAGGGCCTCTTGGGCGATAGAATGCCAATGGGATACATAAAAAGGGATGTTCCATCATGGAACATCCCTTTTTCGGTTTATAGCGTTTGTACTTTCGTATCCTTATGCCTTTACGGGCGCAGCCTCAACTTCAAGACGATTCTCAATCTTCTTACCCATCACAAGGTAGGCGATGGGCGAAGCGATGAAGATGGACGACAGAGTGCCGAATATCACACCGAGGGTCATGGCGAATGCGAACGGCTGGATGCTCTTTCCACCGAGGAAGAGGATGCACAGCAACACAATCAGCGTAGACACGGAGGTGTTGATGGTACGGGCCAAAGTCTGGTTGATGGAATCGTTGAAGAGTCCCTGAATGTCTTCCTTGGCACGCTTGGGGTGCAGCTTGAGATTCTCGCGGATGCGGTCGAATACCACCACCTTATCGTTGATGGAGTAACCGATCACCGTGAGCACGGCACCGATAAATGTCTGGTCTATCTCAAGGGAGAATGGCAGCAGACCTTGCAGCAGCGAGAACAGACCGATGACTGTCAGGGCATCGAGCATCAACGCCACCGTAGCACCGATAGAGAAAGCCTTGCTCCGGAACCGGATGAGGATGTAGACGAAGATGGCCAACAGGGCGATGGCTACGCTGATGAAGGCACCGCGGGTCACATCCTTGGCAACAGACGGTCCCACCTTGGAACTGCTGATGATGGAGCCGCCTTGGCGGATATCGGGGTTCTTGAAGTCTTCTACGCTCTTCTGGCTGACGAGCCCGGCCTTCTTCAATGCCGTGTAGAGCATGGTCTCTGCCTCATCGTCCACCGTGGGGCTGTTGCTCTCTATCTTGTAGTTGGTAGAGATACGGATGGTCTTGTTGTCAGTACCCAGCGAAATGGCACTGTTGGTGGCCTGTGGGAAAGCTGTGGTCAGAATATCGCGCACCTGTTCGGGCTGGGTGGGCTTCTCGAAGGCAACAACATAGTTGCGGCCACCCGTGAAGTCGATGCTCTGGGCAAGTCCGCGTACAAAGAAGCTGATGACGAAGACAGCCACGGCTACACATGCCAGTGTGAAGGTGTTCTTGTACATCGACATGAATTTGTAGTTGGTGCCCTGCATGAGATTCTTGGAGATGCCGGTCCAGAACTTGAGGTTGAGCCACTTGTCGTGCTTGAGTTTGAACTCGTAAACCAAGCGGGTGAGGTAAACGGCACTGAAGAACGAGCATACGATACCGATCATCCACGTGGTGGCGAAGCCTTGGATGGGGCCCGTACCGAAGATGTAAAGGATGATACCCGTGAGCAGGGAAGTGACGTTGGAGTCGAGGATGGCCGAGAACGCATTGCTGTAACCGGCATCGATGGCCTGTTTCATGCCCTTGCCGGAGCGCAGCTCCTCCTTGATGCGCTCATAGATGAGCACGTTGGCATCCACTGCCGTACCGAGTGAGAGCACCATACCCGCGATACCGCTCATCGTGAGGGCCGCTTGGAACGAGGTCAGAATGCCCAACGTGAAGAACACGTTGACTACCAGCGCACTGTTGGCTATCATGCCCGGTATGAAATTGTACATGGCAACCATGTAGAAAATCAGCAGCACGAAAGCGATGACGAAGGAGATGATACCCTGCTGGATAGACTGCGCACCGAGTGTAGGACCTACCACCTCTTCCTGCACGATGCGGGCAGGGGCCGGCATACGACCCGATTTCAAGGTGTTGGCCAGGTCTTTGGTGTCTTCGATGGTGAAGTTACCGCTTATCTGGGAGTTTCCACCGTCGATTTCACCGTTCACGCGGGGAGCGGAGTAGACCACGCCGTCAAGAACGATGGCGATGGCCTTGCCGATGTTAGCCTTTGTCATGTTGGCCCATTGGCGTGCGCCCTCGGTGTTCATGCTCATGCTCACCACCGGATTGTTGAACTGGTCAAACTCATCCTTGGCATTGGTTATCACATCGCCTTCGAGCGGAGCGCGCCCGTTGCTTGTCGTCACCTTCAAGGCATAGAGCTCGTACACGTTTTTCACCTTCAGTCCGTCAGCCGGTTTGGCACCCCACATCAGGCGAAGATCCTGCGGAAGCACCTGCTTGGCCACAGCTGAATAGATGATTTTGTTGATGGCAGCTGTGTCGCGCACGTTGGCATAGCCCACGAGGCTCAGGCTCTGACCGCCGGTGAGCTGCAAGCGGGCCAGCAACGGGTGCTGCTTGGTGGCCTCTGCCTGCTGTGCTGCCATGCCGGCAGCTTCGGCCTTGTCGGTCTCTTTCTTGTCTATCTTAAATTTGGGTTCGGCCTGCTTGGCGGCAGCCACCTGCTTCTGTGCGGCACTGTCGGCAGTGGCAGTGTCGGCTTCGGCATGACTGCCGTTGGCCACACGCTGGTCGAGTTGTTGCAGATAGGGGGCCACCTCCTCGGCATTATAGGTCTCCCAGAACTCGAGGTTGGCACTTCCCTGCAAGAGTTTGCGCATGCGCTCCGGTTCCTTGATGCCCGGCATTTCCACCATGATGCGGCCTTCCTGGCCTTCAAGCTTCTGGATGTTGGGCTGCACCACGCCAAACTTGTCGATACGTGTGCGCACCACATTGAACGAGTTGTCGATGGCGGCCTTCACCTCCGCGCGCAGTGCTTTCTCCACTTCCGAGTCGGAACTCTGTGGCGAAACCTTGCCCTGCAACTGCTGGGTGGCGAACACCTCAGCCAACTTGTGGCCCGGAGCATTCTTGTGATAGGCATTGACAAACAGCGTGATGAAATCACTGTTGGCAGTTTTTTCTTCTTCGGCTCTTGCCTCAGCCATCGACTTTGTGAAAGCCACGTCGGTCTTGTGATCGGCCAGTGTCTCGACAACATCGGGCACGGAAATCTCAAGGATAACGTTCATACCGCCTTTCAGGTCAAGTCCGAGACCGATCTGAGTCTCCAGGCACTTCTTGTAAGGATAAACGCCCAGATATTTCACAGAATCCTTGTAATCCTGCTGGGCAATAGGATCCTTTATCTTTGCCGCCTGGCTGTCGTAATAGCTCGTGGCAGCCGAGAAAGACAAATAGAAGATACTTGCGAGCGTCAGCAAGACGGCTACTACAATTACTAATCCTTTGTTTTGCATTTTAAGTTTATTATGTTATTTAATTATTGTTTTTCCTAATTTTATATATTATAGACGCTGTCTCTTATACACATCTGACGCTGCCGACGAAGAGGATAG
>ENA-OXTJ01000705-OXTJ01000705.1-human-gut-metagenome-genome-assembly--contig:-NODE-705-length-10598-cov-6.901167_pt1 | contig 10598 bp, 9 predicted proteins | sample MGYA00249342_ERZ652646 | MGnify/ENA primary metagenome ERZ652646 (study PRJEB26925, sample SAMN05826522) | human gut metagenome | biome: ENVO:2100002; feature: ENVO:00000062; material: ENVO:00002003...
CGAGATCCTCTCTGGTCTCGTGGGCTCGGAGATGTGTATAAGAGACAGGTCACTGTAGTCTGTGGCTGTGTCTGCAATTTTATTCACAACATCCATTCCCTCTGTAATCTTTCCGAATGCAGCGTATGCTCCATCCAGATGCGGGGATTTCTTATGCATGATAAAGAACTGGCTTCCCGCAGAATCCGGATGCATTGCACGTGCCATAGACAGAACACCTTCATCATGTGCCAGATTGTTCGTCACGCCATTCTGAAGGAACTCTCCTTTGATTGTATATCCCGGGCCACCCATACCTGTTCCGTCCGGACATCCTCCCTGGATCATAAATCCGCTGATCACACGGTGGAATGTCAGTCCGTCATAAAATCCTTTCTTTACAAGCGATACAAAATTTTTCACTGTGTTCGGTGCGATCTCCGGATATAACTCCGCTTTCATGATATCGCCGTTTTCCATTTCAAATGTAACAACTGGATTTGCCATATGTTTTCTCCTCTTTTCTATCAGACTGCGGCTTTGAAGAAGCCGTATATGAAGTTATTGTAGCGGATTTGCACGATTTCGTCAACGCATTGTGTTTTTCTGGAATTTTCTGAAAACTTGCTGAAAATCTCTTGATTTTTTCCTGTTATCGCAGTATTTTTAAATCGTAAGTAGTAAGTAATAAGTAAATATAAATTTTCTTATCCACGAGGAGGGTTTTCCTATGACGAACTTATCATTACAGGACCGTTTTTCACTCATTTCATTAAACGCTTTAAACAGCACACGTAATTCTACTGCAAAAAAAGTAGCAATTCGCTGTATCTCTGCAGCCGGTGTACTGGATCGATTTCTACAGGAAACAGAAGAGCTCACCGAAGACTCTGACGAATACCGCTCCAGATTGGATGCTTTATCTGTTTCTTTGAAGGAAGCAGCTCATTTATCTTCTTCTGCTGCAAAAGAGCTGGAACACACAGTATATACCCGTTTAAATAATCTGGGACTGATGACAGAAGCATCCTCCCTGGTCAGCTGTGATCTGGAGTTTTCTTCTGCCGGAAACAAGATTCTGGAATACCGCACGGATTCCGATGAATATTCACGGCAGACAGAGAGTCTTCGTGCAGAACTGATGGAAGAAGGCAACGTATTCGATGAAACCGTATGTATGCTCTGGCTGCTGCGTGAGAGCAGCTGCTTTTATGACCTATTTTCAAAGGAAGAACAAAAATACCTCACTTCCAGAATTAACGAGTTATACCTGAACTCCCTTCTGGCAAAAACACTGCTTTCCGTTTCCATCCACAATGCGCTTGACAGTGCGGCACTTGGGCTCTTTTCGAAAAAGAAAGCGATTTTTTCCACCCAGCTCGGTACCGGGGTTTTATTTCAGGTTCCGTTTATGGAACGTTCCAGTGCCGTTTTCATTGAGTCTGAAGAATTATATTGTAATGCCGAAAAGCGTCTGGAAAGCGTCATTGCCAGATTGGAAGAAAACGGAAATGAAGTCCATGTGATCCGCGCAGGCACGGTACCTCTTCTTCAGATTGACAATCTTTATTATGAATGTATCCCGACACAGCACAAATATTACCGGGTTCCTGTTTTCGGTGTTCAGCTTAGAAGATATATTATGTAAAAGGAGTGTTCTTATGTCCAGACAACGTTCTATGGAGAAAATTCTGGTCTCGGAATATGTTTCGATCGGCGAGCTGGTGCGCATCACCGGCTGCCGCTACAGTACTTTAAAATTTTATACAGAAGAAGGAATGCTGCCATTTGAACAGGCAGAAGAAAATCTGACACGCCGCTTCCCCAGAGAGGCGGCGGTCGCAAGAATCGAACAGATTCGTTCTCTTCGGCAGGACGGACTTTCTATTCCTGCGATCAAAAAGCTTCTATAGTCACTTTGTACACCATTATCTGTTTTTTTTAGTTACTCGTAACATTGTCTGTTTTGGCCTCCAAAGGTATACTTAATTACAGAAAACAACGAAACACTGATTTTAAGGAGGCTATTTAAAATGGCAAGTTTATCATTAAAAGGAATTCAGAAAATTTATCCGAACGGATTTCACGCAGTAAAAGATTTCAATCTGGACATTGAAGACAAAGAGTTCATCATCTTTGTAGGACCTTCCGGATGTGGTAAATCTACAACACTTCGTATGATCGCAGGTCTGGAAGATATTTCCGGCGGTACACTGGAGATTGACGGAAAAGTTATGAACGATGTGGAACCAAAAGACAGAGATATCGCGATGGTATTCCAGAACTACGCTCTGTATCCACATATGACAGTATACGATAACATGGCATTCGGACTGAAGCTTCGTAAAGTTCCGAAAGATGAGATTGATAGAAAAGTAAAAGAAGCAGCAAGAATCCTTGACCTGGAAAAACTGCTTGACCGTAAACCAAAAGCTCTTTCCGGTGGACAGAGACAGCGTGTTGCTATGGGACGTGCGATCGTTCGTAATCCAAAAGTATTCCTTATGGACGAACCTCTTTCCAACCTGGATGCAAAACTGAGAGTTCAGATGCGTATCGAGATTTCCAAACTGCATGAAAATCTGGGCGCTACAATCATCTACGTAACACATGACCAGACAGAGGCTATGACTCTTGGTACAAGAATCGTTGTTATGAAAGACGGAGTTGTTCAGCAGGTAGATACACCTCAGAACCTGTACAACACACCTTGCAACCTGTTCGTAGCAGGATTCATCGGATCTCCTCAGATGAACTTCATGGATGCTGTTGTTGATATCAAAGGAAATGATGTAACATTGACTGTCGGAAAACATACACTGAAAGTTCCTGCATCTAAAAAACAGGCACTGATCGACGGTGGATACAACGGAAGAACTGTTGTTCTTGGTATTCGTCCGGAAGATGTACATGATTCACAGGCATTCATCAGCAATTCACCTGACAGCGTGATCGAATCTACAATCAAAGTTTATGAGCTGCTTGGAGCAGAAGTATATCTGTACTTTGACTTAGAAGGTACACAGATGACAGCCCGCGTAAATCCTCGTACAACATTAAGAAACGGAGATCACGCAGTATTTGCTCTGGATATGGAAAAGATCCACATCTTCGACAAAGAAACAGAGTTGACGATTACAAACTAATGTTTTAAAATAGTTATAACTAAAAATGACAGGGGGCTGTACGATTGTGCAGCTCCTTCTCTGTCTACCGGGAGAAACACTATGAATCATACAGCCGAATTAGAGAAAGCATTGACAGACCTCAGACATATTACCGGAATTTCTATGGAGATTCACGCAGAAACAGAAGAAGAAGTGACAAAAGCGCTGGAGCAGTTAAAGCTCCTTTCCTCCGCATACAAAGAAAAGTATAACAAGATTCATTTTCTTCAGAGCCTGATGACAGACAGCATCCCTACATATAATGTATATGACCGGGCCGCCCGTCTTCACATTGCTCCGGAAGAGCCGCGTATCCTTTATCTTCTGGAGACTTCTCACAGTCTGGATGAAGATATTTCCGAGATTTTAAAGAATCTCTTTCCATCCCAGTCAGGAGCATTTCGAATTCCGCTGACAGAAGCTTCCTGTGCGATTCTCTGTCCTGTCAGATCTCTGGCAGATTCTTCACAGGAAACTGTACATCTTACTGCCCGCATGATCGTGGATACCGTAAACGCGGAAGCTCTGGCACGTGTCCGTGTTTCTTACAGCAAGACTCTGCATAATCTGCTGGATCTCTCCACTGCTTTTCGTGAGACAAGTCTTGCACTGAAAGTCGGTAAGCTGTTTTATTCCGAACAGACGGTATTTCCATATAACCGACTTGGAATCGGACGTCTGATCTACCGTCTTCCAACTTCGTTGTGTGAGAATTTTCTTCATGAAATTTTCGGAGAGGAGATTCCACAGGCACTAGATGAAGAAACCACTGCAACCGTTAATAAGTTTCTACAGAATAACTTAAATATCGCAGAGACCTCCCGGCAGCTGCATATGCACCGCAATACTTTAATCTATCGCCTGGAGCAGATTGAAAAGCGGACCGGTCTGGATCTTCGCCAGTTTGAAGATGCCATGACATTTAAGATCGCCTCTATGGTAATGAATTATTTATATACTGAAAGGAATACACCACATGAATGACGCACTTTATGAACAATTAGTTACTCGTAAATCCCGACCTATGGACCTCGTGATCCGTATTTTGTGCATTGCCGCTCTCGTAGTCGTGCTTTGCGGAGGTATGCTTTTTATCGGTTCTCTGGCAGTTCTCGTTACGATTCTTCTCGGAGTTCTGATTTACTACTTTGTATTTCCGAAACTCGATGTAGAATATGAGTATACACTTTTGAACCACGATCTGGAAATTGACGCTATTTACAGTAAATCAAAACGCAAAAAACTCATGACTCTGGATATCCAGCAGGCTGAGATCATTGCGCCAAAAAATTCTCACCGTCTTGATTCTGTACACGCAGACAAGACAAAAGATTTTTCCGCAGGTACAGGCGAAGGTACTTATGCCATTGTAATCCCGGCTGAACAGACGATGAGCTGTATCCTGATCGATCCGGATGAAAAGATGCTGGATCATATGCAGCAATGGATGGGCATGAAGATGTTCCGTGACTAATATGAAATTGAATCGCTGTAAAATGACTGAGTAAAAGTTGTTTTACAGCGATTTTTTTATTTTTGCAACTTTTTACTTTCTGTTTTTATCTAATGTGTAACAATCGATTGTAAAAAAAGCCTTTATATCGGTTTCTATCAGATCAGTCGAAATGCTCTGGAAGACGGTACATTTCCGGATGCAATGACGGTAGACGTGGCCATTGATCAAATATATGCCGAACCATCTTCTCCTGGCATGATTCCTGATACAATAAACGGAAACTGGAAACTCCAAGTAATCTATATTTTACATTGCAGGTTCCTCAGGAATGGTCGGATAAAAATCCTGCTCCCCTTGTCACTAATTCCAATGGAGAGGAAATTTCTATTCTGAGCGGATACTGTACATCTCTGGAAGATGGCAGCCAGCGCTTCCACTATACACTGGAATATAATGATGATACAGAATTTACAGTTCAGATATTAGATAAAAACAATGCCCCTTCTGATAGCACGATTCCTGTAGTTGCTGAAATTCCTGTAAGTATGCAATAATGAACCATTGGCTCAAGGATATAATAAGCCCACCCTGACTCGCTAAAGTAAGGGTGGGCTTTTCATGTCTTATGGCATTATCCCTTCCAATATCTTTCCACGACTTCTACTATGATTTCCAGTACTTTTCTACCTCCTTCGCTGCATCTGACAGAGAAAACTGAAATCTTTCCTGAATTTTTACACATACAATTTCTTTCTCCATTCCCATTTCCTGAAGCAACTCTACTACGGCCTGTATGCCTTCTTGCCGGCCCTCCTGTCGCCCCTCTTGCAGACCCTCTTGTCGGCCTATTTTTAGACCTTCTTTTCGTCCCTCTCTAAGCCCAGTCTCTTTGTAAACAGTAGAAAAATACTGGTGATCTCGAATCGCACGCTCTCTTGCTTCATATTCCAGACGCTTTTCTTCATCTGCACTGATCCGGTTCAGATCCTCATACGCCTTCTTAATATATTTGCTTTTTTCCGCTGCCATTTCAAATTCCTCCTTGCTCTCTGCATTGATAAACTGAAGCCATTTCAACAGTTCTGTCTCCGGATACTCATGTTTTGCCAGCTTGGGAAGTTCCAGCGTATGGATTTCAAACTTATCACTATACATCTTTCTTCCCTGATCCGACCAGAAATGAAAGCGGGAATAGTATTCTTCATCATCAAACAATGTAAAATTTAAAATCCCGACATGAATACATTTTTCTAATTTTTGATAGTCTTCTCCCGGTTTTAGCTGATCCACAAACATCTTTCCCAGATAGAACAAGGTACGTTCTGCCCAGTATTCACTGGATGTCACCTGGATTTCAATATCGATCTGCTCCTTATTATTTAGCAATACCCGTACATCCAGAATCCCCAGTTTATCATCTTTGTCTTTCTGACGCAGGTGGGACGGCAAAATCCTGCTCTCAACGATTTCTTCCAGATTGATCCCAAGTACTGCTGCCAGAAATGCATTGCGCACCTCTTCATCTTCCATCAGTTCTTTAAAACAGAAATCTACCTTTGGCTTCATTAAAAATTGTGTTGTTTTTTCTTTCTTCATACACACTCCTCCTTTGTTCTGATGGAAACCAGAATATTTCGGCGAGTATGTATCTATATCATTGATTTTATTATATCTTTTGACGCGATGTTTCACAATCGCAAATACAGACAAACTCCCTCTATTCTTTTATCCATCTCTTTACTCTTTATCTGGGAATAACTTTTGAATGGCAATTCTTTGCCATATTTGAAAATTGAAAGGGATTCCTTTCAAGATTGATTTTATTATACTTGAATTTTGATCAGGATACAATTAAATTTCCATAAATATCCTGTAAAAAGTTACTGTAAACAATAACTCTGCAAGCCACAGTAACAGAGCAGTTCCACATGGAACTGCCCTACACCACCGGAAACCAGAGTCTGATTTCCATTCCTTTTCCGTAGACTGACACTGCTTCTACTTCTATCTTTAATTCCTGTCCGATCTGCCGTACCAGATACAATCCCATCCCTGTCGATTTTTTCTGTCTGTTCTCTCCTGTAAATCCTTTTTCAAAAAGATAGCGGAGTTCATATGGTTTTACGCCACACCCATTGTCGCAGACAGAAAGGCAGACTCTGTTGTTCTCACTTCCGGAACTGATTTTCAGCTTCGGACACTTTTCGGCTTCATATCCTGTGTATTTGATAGAATTCGCGATCAGCTGACTGAGCATAAAACACAGACTTTTCCGGTCTGACAGTACGATTTTCTTTTTCAGATCCAACTGCACCAGGATCTGCTTTTCTTCCAGATACAGACGGTATTCATCCAGCACCTCCCGGCAGCATTCTTCCAGACTGATCTCTTCAAACAAATACTCTTTATTCATTGCTTTAACCCTGGCATAATATAACATCTGCTCTACATAGGACTGCATCTGCAGTCTGACATGCTCCATTTTTTTGTGTACTGTCGGTGACATCTCCTCACTTCTGTTCTCAAGCAAAAGTGTAAAAAGAGATAATGGAATTTTCACTTCATGTGCCCATAATTCTACATATCGTTCATATTCTTCTTCCTGTATCCTCCCTGCATCAGCCTGCCTGTATGCTTTTCGAAGATATGCCCCGATCTCCCGCAGGATTTCCTGTTCTTCATTTCCTACTCCCCCGATCGCAAGTCTCTCATTTTCTTCACTCGGATCCGCCAGAAATGTAAGAAACCGCTCTTTCTTTTTCTGCTCTTTCCTTACGTTCCAGATTACCGCATACAAAAAAATGATTGCAAGACAACTGACTTCCAGTCCGGCCAGAACTTTGAACTGCTCCATCCCCGACAGCCACAGAAAGAATAGCGATACCAGTTCTGTACACGTAAGGATCACAAACCATATTTTTTCTTCTTTGATCTCGCTCCAGATTCGTCTGATATATTCCATATTACTGCTCTCTCTTCCACCGATATCCTCTGCCACGGATTGTTTCTATCCGATTCTCCAGACCAAGCGCTTTTAATGTCTTTTTCAGCCTTGTCACATTGACTTGAAGCGCATTTTCATCAATATATTCGGTTGTTCCCCACAATACCTTTGAAATGCACTCTTTTTTCACCTCTGTTCCTGCATATTCCAAAAGAATTTTTAAAATCTTCCCCTGATTTTCCGGAATATGACAGGCATCCTTCCCCTGACAGACCGTATAGGTTCTGGTATCAAAAAGAAAATCGTCTCCATCCAGTAAATGTGCATTCCCCATTGCCCGTTTCAGAAGATTTTCTGTCCTTGCCAGCAGACGGTCTTTATGACATGGCTTCGTCAGATATTCGTCAGCTCCCAGCTCCAGTACTTTCAACTCATCCTGCATTTTATCCCTGGAGGTCAGCACAAGAATAGGAAGGCTGCCTTTCTTTCGTATTTCTTTACAAAGTGCAAATCCACTGATGCCCGGAAGTCCCAGATCCAGCACTAACAAATCCGGATGCTCTGCCTCACAGACAGCACCCGTTTCTGGAAAATCCGTTACACAACACACCTCATAGCCTGCCTTATGATAAATATTTTCCAGTTCTTCCCGAAGGAATTCATCGTCTTCTACAATCATGATTTTTTGCATGCCTGTCTTCTACTCCTGCCGTTTTCTCTGAATAAATTTCAAAATCCTGCGATTGCTTGTCTTTATGACTCCTATTATATAAGCTGTTTCTATCAGACACAAGAAAAGAAACACACTTCCTGCCATCTGCCAGAAAACTTTTACTTCCTGCACCTGTCCAATCAGCCGGAACAATGTCCAGACCCCAAACACACTACTGAAAAATGCAACGCTCAATACCAGTCCATAGTGCCACCAGATCTGAACTTTCGCACAATGACAGAGCTCTTTGTAGTTACTTCCCAGTGTAAGCAGAACGCTGTAGCGTGCCCCGGTCTTCTCCTGCTGAATTAAAAACTGAACTCCAATGAGTGTATTTGCGATAATCAAAAAAATCACCGCCAGATAGATCGTCGTATATCCCAATGCCACCTGATAAAACATATGCCGCCCGGCTGTTCCCAGATAACTTTCATAATGCAGATCGGTTGTTTTTAGACGGTCATTGACAGACATCACTGCTTTGAGCAATCCTTCCTCCTTTACCAGAACCGGATCAAGAATCCCGTTCCAGTAAGAATAGCTTCCGTCTGCTACAAAGACATCAAAAACCTCATCCGGTACAATAAAACCATACATAATCGTCAACATCCGGTCTGCCACCAGATTGTCATTGCATACTCTTGGAATGATTTCATAATCGGTCTCTTCTATCTGCACAAAAACTTTCTCTTTCAGAAGTTTCTCTACGCTCTTTGCAGTCTCATCCGACAAATATGTGGGGTGCCCGTAAATTGCCATCTGATGTTCCTTTAAGTTCAAAGGTTCCATTCCTTTTGAACGCAAAATCTCATTGTACCCTGATTCTGCGATCAAAAACGGGGATTCTTCCCAAGAATATGGATTCAATCTGTTTTTCAGACGCTCATATAATTCCTCACAGTCATATGCATATACTTTTCGCTCCTCCATACCTTCCGTAAAATCCAGATCTGTCCAAAGTAATCCGTTTCGTACTTCAAACAGATTTGAAAAATATTGGTCTACTTTCTGAGATGACAGCACTTCTTCTAACGTTTCTTTTTTCTCGTCAAATGTAAAATCAATCCCTGCCGTATCCTGTTGTCCCAGTTGCCCGCTCATCCCGACTCCATAGGCACAACATATGATCGCAAACAGAATCAGAAGGGAAGAAATTGCCAACGAAGATGATTTTAAAAATACCGCTTCCTGCAGCTGACGGCATGTAAATGTCCAGAGCTTTTTCCCCGGAAGTTTTCTGCATATCCTATCAAATAGGTATGCCAGGCCCTGAAAGAAAAAGAATGTACCGAGTACTCCACAAAAACATAAAATTGCAGTCATACGAAACATTCGTTTTATCCCAAGTTCCGAACTCAGTATCCCGCATCCGATCCCATAGGCTGCTGCCAGAAGAATGATTCCCATCATCAGCTTCACACACGTTTTTATGGGCGAAAATGCACGCTGTTTTTCCTTCTGTTCACGGGATAACAATTCATAAACCTCTTTTTTCCAAAGCTTGATGCAAAGCACAAACCGGGCAAGCATTTTAATTCCGCAAATCCCAATGACCGTCCACAATGCAGCCAAACCGGAAAATGTAAACTGATGACGCAGAATTCCAAATCCTGCAAGCTTCGCCGTAATCAGGCTTGTAAGTTCCGAGATCAGCAGAGCCCCCGGGATCCCGATCACAAGAGCATACACAATATTTCGCAGATCTTCCAGAAAAAGCATTTGAAACAGACTTCTTTTCTTCATGCCAAGCATCAAATAGGTTCCAAACTCATGACTTCGCCGTTCCATCTGATACTTATCCGTAAAATATACCAGGAAATAAAGCAGGCACAGAGATACCACATATAAAATCGGAATCAGCATCAGCAGCTTGTTTACAGCATCTCTCTCCATCTCTTTCAGAAAGATCATCACATCCTGATGATCCAGCGCAAGGATAATATAAAATGCCGCCACCGTGAGAATCATCGTAACAAAATACAGCGTGTTTTCCTGCCGGTTTCGTTTACTGTTTCGTCTGATCAGTTCAGAGAACATAATTGCTTCCTCCTCCCAACTGCGCCATCACGGACAAAATGCGCTCATAAAATTCCCGGTTTGTCTCCTCCCCGACTCGCTTCCGTAATTCATGAAATACTTTTCCATCCTGAATAAACAAAATTCTGGAACAAAAACTCGCAGCCTGTGCGTCATGTGTCACCATCAGAACCGCAGCCTCATCCTCTCGATTCACTCCGGAGAGTTGCTCCATCAGACTTCGTGCACTTCGGCTGTCAAGCGCACCGGTCGGCCTGTCTCTTATACACATCTGACGCTGCCGACGAAGAGGATAGTGTAGAT
>ENA-OXTJ01000708-OXTJ01000708.1-human-gut-metagenome-genome-assembly--contig:-NODE-708-length-10577-cov-11.468067_pt1 | contig 10577 bp, 8 predicted proteins | sample MGYA00249342_ERZ652646 | MGnify/ENA primary metagenome ERZ652646 (study PRJEB26925, sample SAMN05826522) | human gut metagenome | biome: ENVO:2100002; feature: ENVO:00000062; material: ENVO:00002003...
CCGCCTGCTCCGAATCCGGGATCATCTACGGCACGGTCGCCGCACCGGCTAATGAGCATGACATTACTCATCTGGGCGATCTTCTGAAGGGCCTTGAGAAAATGGTCTTTCTTGATTCCGGCTACATAGGTTGCACCAAGCGCGCTGAAATTCAGGCGATTCCTTTCAAGGATGTGTCCTGGTACATCGCAGCCAAGCCGAGTGCATGGAAGAAGGAATTGTCAATCAGTGAGAACTTTGGAGGCGAACTTGGTCAAGCGCTCGTCGAATGCGTGAACGTAAAAAGGCAATTGGAACACGCGAAAGCATCGGTGCGATGCTCGATTGAGTGGAGCTTCCTCTGGCTGAAGAGGATTTATGGCTATGCCAAGGTTCGTTATCGCGGATTGGCGAAAAATCACAGTCGAACGCTAACGTTGTATGCACTATACAACTGCTACCGCTTGCGCAAATGGTGTGCACCGCCAGAACTGTCTTGCTGACCAGCTCTTAAACTGCACTTCGTGGTTCGTCTCGAGAACCAAGGGGGCGATTTGACTCTTGAGGTGGAATTTTGCCTAATTTATAGGCAAATGTCGAGTCACGTTAATATTATTCAGAAAAATCGAACGACTCTCGTCCCTGGGAGCTTTCAACAATTTTCCGCCCCCGGCCAAGAGCCTCTAATTTAAACAAATCTGCTTGCCCCATCTCTCAGAGATGGGGTTTTTGAAGAGCTTCCTTAAACCTCCTCCGAGGTAGTTGGCGCTACCTCGGATTTTTTGCGGCGGTTTTTCCGTGACTCGGTAGCCGGGGATGCGCTGATGGCGCATTCAAAGGGTTCGACTCCCGACAGCCGCTCCAGATTCCGCGCCACGCGCCCCCGTGTTCCCCTTTCCCGCTCATCCTTTGTGTACATGACTAGTCAAGCGGGTCGCAGGTCTGTTAACCGCCTGCGAGGGGACTTTTCACCAGTCCGCGAAGCCGTGCTACAATCGGCAACGGATTCTACTCTGGCGGGTAGTATCTAGCGGACTCCTATGCCGCATAAAGCCCCTGCGCTATTCGCGTGGGGGCTTTATTTTTTTTGCCTACCGTTTCTCCTCGGGCATGGTCTTCCTGATCTGCTCGGCAATCCACTTCGAGCCTCCCAGTTCCCTCAGGCACTCGCTTCGTTCGATGCGGTCTGCGCGGAACACTTCCCCGACGCGCCCGACTGGGCGATCAGAAGTGCGAGGCGAACGATTGAAGCCAGGTTCTACCAGTGCTAGACTGAAAGCACGAAAAAAGCCCCGGGGGGATGACCCTCGGGGCTTTCTCGTTGACAAAATTGGGGCAAAAATTGGGGCAAAACCCAAACTCCCTTCTGGAAGCCTTCTGCCACAACGAATCCTGGCGGAGAAGGGGGGATTCGAACCCCCGAGGCCCTTATTCGGACCTGCACCCTTAGCAGGGGTGTGCATTCGACCTCTCTGCCACTTCTCCGCAGAAATCCTTCCGCATGCGATCGCGGTCGATGCGTATCACAGGCGGGATGTTCTTGTATCTGCCGTCGGATCGGATTAGTCATTTCCGTCGACCCTCGAACATCAGGAGTGAAAGCATAGCATGCCAAAAGGGAAAAAGCAAAAAAAACTTAAAAAAGTCCGACGCTTCCCTCCAAGGCCGCCTGCAATCGCCGGACGCCCTGAAAACGGTTGCCCGACAAAGATAAAGCCGCCGATGCTTTTGCATCGACGGCTTCTTAATTAGGTGGTGCGGTAGGCAGGATTCGAACCCACGACCCTCTGGTTCGTAGCCAGATACTCTATCCAACTGAGCTACTACCGCACTCGAGGATTTGAATGATACAGAGGTTTTGGGAAAATGCAAAATCGCATATGCAACAAAATGTTTCTGCGTTTTGGGCGTCCAATCCGTTTTCGGAGGCTCCATGGGAGGCGGATGAACGGAATTGACATCCTCCCGGCGTATAAATACGCGGGATTCCTCTTCACTTCGCGTCAAGACGCGACGAAAAGGACGGTTCCCGTTGCTGTCTTGTTGCCAAGCTCACTACACGGGCGAACTGAGCCTGTCCGGCTCTTCTTGAGGACATTGGTTGCCCCCACGACGTCGGCATTCGCGGTGTCCCCGCATTTCTGACAACCGAAATGCGCCTACGAAGGTCGATTTGACGAACTCGTGCATCCGCAGATTGGGCAGGTCTGGCTCGTGTATTTCGGATCGACGAGAATGAGTCGTCCATTGGCCTTGAATACAGCCCAGTGGATGGCCATTCTCATCGCGTAGGGCGCAACGCGCGCCAGAGACCGGTTCAAGCCCGTCTTCTGCCTCACGTTTTTGCCAGGCTCCTCAACCGTGCCTTTGGCCGACTTCGTCGGTTCTTCAGCTTCAGATCTTCCATGGCCACCCCTCCGTAATTCTGTGCGATGGTGTGAGCCGTCTTAAGCATGAAGTCCCGACGAATGGTGCGGATACAACGATGGTGATTCTGAATCTTCGCCTTCAGTCTTCTGCGCTTGCGGCTGGGCTCCCGCTTGTCGAACGGGTTTGCCTTGCCCAACTTGGCAAGCTTTTGACGAGCTTCCTTGTTGCGGCAGAGCTGGCGCTGAAGTACGGCGATTTGCTTTTCGTGCTTCTTGATGGATTCGACATCGAGCTGGAACACCGTCCCGTCCGAGAGCGTCACCGTCTGGGCAATGCCCAGATCAATGCCGACCTCGCCGGGACGACGCGGACCGTCGTTGGCGAAATCCATCTCCGTCACGACCGAGACAAACCAATGCCCGCATTCGACGGAAACCGTCATCTGCTTGATCTAGCCTTGAATCGGACGCGACTTTCTGAATCGCACGAAGCCTGCCTTCGGGATGCGGACTCGACCGTTGGCCTCGTCCCAATCCGTCGGGCGAACTTGCGGAATGCGGAAGGAATCCCCGTCGCCCTTCGCACGAGTTTGCGCGAAGGGGATTTGAGCGCCTATCATCCCGGCAGTTAAAACCGCGGGTTTTCTCGGCTCGACTTTATAAGGGGTGCTTGATGTTAGACAACGTGTCTGCGGAACGATAAAATTACGTGTTTAAATCCGGGGTCGCCCGCCTTGCGGCGGCGGGGCCGGACCGAACAAGTTTTTGACACGGACGCCCGACCCTGCGTCCTGCCTCAGCATGCATCCACGTCTCAGCCTGAAAAATATCACCAAGCGGTACCCGGGGATCGTTGCCAACGACGGCATCAACATGGATATCGCGCCCGGTGAAGTGCTCGCCGTCCTCGGAGAGAACGGCGCCGGCAAGTCCACCCTCATGAAGATCATCTACGGCTCGGTGCGGCCCGACGAGGGGAGCCTCGAGTTCGACGGCAGGCCCCTCGACGTATCGAGTCCTGCCGAAGCGCGTGCGAGCGGCATTGCGATGGTGCACCAGCACTTCGCGCTTTTTGACACGCTGACGGTGGCCGAGAACGTGGCCCTCGGGCTTCCGCCCGGCCGCTCCACGGCCGAAATCTCCGAGGAGGTGAAGACGCTCGGCGAGAAGTACGGCCTTGAGGTGGATCCCGCTGCGGTCGTCTACGAGCTCTCGATGGGTGAGCGCCAGCGCGTGGAGATCATCCGCGCCCTGATGACGAATCCCAAGCTCCTCATTCTTGATGAGCCCACCTCGGTGCTCGTGCCCCAGGCCGTCAGGAAGCTCTTCGTGACGCTCCACCGTCTGGCTGAGGAAGGCGTCTCCATTCTCTTCATCTCCCACAAGCTTGACGAAATCCGCGAGCTCGCCGACCGCTGCGTCGTGCTGCGTGCGGGCAGGATCGTCTCGTCCGTCAATCCGAAGGCCGAGACCGAGGCGTCGCTTGCCCGTCTGATGATCGGCGCCGAGCCGCCCGCGATCCGCGAGGCCTCGGGCACGCCGGGCGAAGTGGTCTTCGAGATGAAGGATGTCAGCTATCCAGGCTCGCTGCGCGTGTGCGGCATCGAGAACGTCTCCGTGGCCGTGCGCAAGGGCGAGATCGTCGGCGTCGCCGGCATCTCGGGCAACGGTCAGGCGCGCCTGATGGCGGTCGCTGCGGGCGAGGCCCCCGTCGCCGACGAGGGCGTCATGCTCTTCGGCAAGCCCGTCGGCAGCCTCGGCACCCGTGACCGCCGCCGCCTCGGCCTACGCTACGTGCCCGAGCAGCGCCTCGGCCACGCCGCCGTGCCCGAAATCTCGCTCCAGACGAACACCTATCTCACGGGCGACGACCTCGTGAAGCACGGCTTCATTCTCGAGGAGAAGGCCCTGCGCTTCACGGAGAAGATCATCGAGCGCTTCCACGTGAAGACCCCGTCCCCGCAGAAGCATGCGGGCGGCCTCTCGGGCGGCAATCTGCAGAAGTTCATCATGGGCCGCGAGATTCTTCAGAATCCGGGCGTGCTCATCGTCAATCAGCCCACCTGGGGCGTCGACGTCGGCGCCGCCGCCACGATCCGCAACGCGCTGATGCGCTTGCGCGAGGACGGCGCGGCCGTGCTCGTCGTTTCCGAGGAAGTCGACGAACTCTTCGAGATCTGCGACCGCATCGCGGTCATGTACCGCGGCCATCTCTCTCCCGCCGTTCCCAAGTCTGAAATGAACATTGAAATCGTCGGCCGCTGGATGTCCGGTCTCTGGCCCGACGGCCCCGCCGGCGCGTCCGGTCATGAAGGAGGCGAAGCATGAATTTCCCCATTGCCATGACCTCGCGTCAGGAGCCCGCCCGCAGCCTGCGCTGGCTGTCGCCCGCGCTTGCACTCCTGCTCACGGTCGTCGCGGGCGCCGTGATCTTCGCCGCGCTCGGCAAGGATCCCGTCGAGGCCCTCGTCACCTTCTTCATCTCTCCGCTCGACAGCCTGAGCGGCTGGGCCGAGGTGTGCGTCAAGATGACGCCATTGCTGCTCTGCTCCGTGGGCCTCGTGGTGTGCTTCCGCGCCAACGTCTGGAACATCGGCGCCGAGGGCCAGCTCGTTGCGGGCGCCATTGCGGGCGGCGCGGTCGCCCTGATGTGCAACGACACGACGGGCCCCTGGTTCGTCGTCCTCGTCATGCTGGCCTCTGCGCTCGGCGGCGCTCTCTGGGGCGCGATCACGGCGCTTCTTCGCCACAAGTTCCACGCCAACGAGATTCTTGTCTCGCTCATGCTCGTCTACGTGGCGCAGTTCCTGCTCTCCTGGGCCGTCCAAGGGCCGCTTCGCGATCCCGACGGCTTCGGCTTCCCGCAGACCGCGCTCTTTGAAAGCGGCGCGCTCCTGCCCGTCATCCTCGAGGGCACCCGCCTGCACGCCGGCGCCCTGATGGCCGTCATCGCCGCGCTCGGCATCTGGGTCCTCATGGACAAGATGGAGATCGGCATGGAGTTCAAGATCTCCGGCATGGCGCCGCTCGCCGCCCGTTATGCGGGCTACCGTCCGGGTCACCTGATCTGGATCTCGATGCTCATCTGCGGCGCCCTCGCGGGGCTTGCCGGCGGCATCGAGGCCGCGGGTCCGCTCGGCCAGCTCACCCCGACCATCTCTCCGGGGTATGGCTTCGCAGCTATCATCGTCGCCTTCGTGGGGCGCCTGACGCCGCTGGGTTGCGTGCCCGCCGCGTTCATCATGGCGCTCTTCTATCTAGGCGGCGAGCTCGCGCAGAGCCGCCTCGGCCTTCCGTCCTCGATCACGGGCGTCTACCAGGGCCTTCTTCTCTTCTTTATCCTCGCCTGCGATACGATGATCTTCTATCAGTTCAAGTGGATCGGCTTCAAGAAGGAGGCTGCCTGATGAGTCTCGCCGCATCGATCATTTCCTCCACGCTCAACGCGGGGACGCCCCTTCTCATCGCCGCCGTCGGCATCATCATTCATGAGAAGTCGGGCGTGCTCAACCTCGGCATTGAGGGCATCATGCTCATGGGCGCCGTTTCGGGCTTTGCGGTGACGCATGCCACGGGCAGCTTCGAGCTCGGCTTTCTCGCGGGCATGGGCGTAGGCCTTCTGCTCGGCCTGCTCTTTGCGTTCTTCACGATCGGCCTTCGCGCCAACCAGTACGCCGCAGGTCTTGCGCTCACGCTCTTCGGCACGGGGCTCTCGGCCTTCCTCGGCCAGTCCCTGCAGGGCGCCGCGCTTCCCGGCCGCGCTCCGCTCGGCATTCCGGGCCTCGAGGGCATTCCGTTCCTCGGCGAGGCGTTCTTCTCCCAGCACTGGCTCGCCTATGCCGCGCTTGCGATGATCGCGGGCGTCTGGTACTTCCTCTTCAAGTCTCGTCCCGGCCTCATTCTCCGAGCCGTCGGCGAGTCTCCCGAATCTGCATTCGCGCTCGGCTATCCCGTGCGCCTCATCCGCTTCTGGGCCGTGCTCTTCGGTGCCATGATGGCGGGGCTTGCGGGCGCCTACCTCTCGCTCGTCTACACGCCGCTCTGGGTCGAGGGCATGGTTGCGGGCCGAGGCTGGATCGCACTTGCGCTCGTCACGTTCGCCACCTGGCGTCCCGCGCGCGTGCTCGTCGGCGCCTACCTCTTCGGCGGCGTCACGATGCTTCAGTTCGCGGTTCAGGGCATGGGCATCGACATCGCGCCGCAGTTCATGGCCATGACGCCGTACATCGCGACGATTCTCGTGCTGGTTCTCATCAGCCGCAATCCCGCCTGGATCCGCCTCAACGTGCCCGCCTCGCTCGGCAAGCCGTTCGCGCCGCGCAGCTAAGAATTTCACCTGGCGAGAAGGTAGGCATGTCCTGCCTTCTTGGCTAAACTAGCCATTGATTCTTTTACTTCTGTCTTCAGGAGAATTCATCCATGCAAAAACGTACTGCCTTCAAGCTCTGCCTCGCCGGCGCCACCGCCGTCGCGCTCAACGCCGCCCCGGTCGCCGTCTTCGCCAAGGACGAGCCGCTGAAGGTCGCCTTCGTCTACGTCAGCCCGGCCAACGAGGAAGGCTGGTCCTCCCAGCATGACATCGCCCGCAAGTTCGTCGAAGAGAAGTTCGGCGACAAGATCAAGGTGACCTGGATCGAGAACATCCCTGAAAATGCCGACGCCCAGCGCGTCATCCGCGACCTCGCCCAGCAGGGCAACAAGATCATCTTCGCAACGTCGTTCGGCTACATGAACTCCGTCATGAAGGTCGCCAAGCAGTTCCCGAACGTCTACTTCGAGCACGCCACGGGCTACAAGACGAGCAAGAACGTCAAGAACTACACGGCCCGCTTCTATGAAGGCCGCTACCTCGCCGGCATGCTCGCCGCCGCCACGACGAAGACCAACATCCTCGGCTACGTCGCCGCCCTTCCGATTCCCGAAGTGTTCCAGGGCATCAACGCCTACACGCTCGGCGCCCGCGCCGTGAACCCGAACATCGAGGTCCGCGTCGTCTGGACGTCCTCCTGGTACGATCCGGGCAAGGAAGCCGACGCCACGAAGGCCCTCATCGGCATGAAGGCCGACGTGATCACGCATCACACGAACTCCACGGCCGTCGCCTCCACCTGCGAAGAAGCCAAGGTTCCGGTCATCTCCTACAACTCCGCCATGCACAAGGCTGCTCCGACGATGCTTCTCGGCGGCGTCGTGCACCGCTGGGAGGAGTACTACACGAACGAAATCCAGAAGGTGCTTGACGGCAAGTGGGACAACACCCCGGTTTGGGGCGGCGCGAACGTCCACATGATTGAGCTTGCCGACATGACCCCGAAGGCTCCGGAAAACGTCGCCTCCCGCATCAAGGCCACCTACGCCAAGCTTGAAAAGGGCGAGTTCCATCCGTTCACAGGTCCGGTTGTCAGCAATGAAGGCAAGGTCATGATTCCGGAAGGCAAGGTCGCCACCGACGAAGAACTCCAGCAGATGATGTACTTCGTTGAAGGCGTGGCCAGCAAGGTCCCGACCGCCAAGTAATCCGCTCTCAAGGGCTTGATTCAGGGCCTCTTCCTCCTTCGGGAGGCGGAGGCCTTTTTGCATTCTCGGCACGCGTCGTGCGAGGCATGAGTCTTTTCGCAGGCTCGGCTAAGATAGCGTTCCGAACGGGGCGAGCGCCCCTGCATTTTTTCTGGATGCCGACATGACGACCGACACGCTTCTTCTGATACTTACGGGCCTGTGCGCCTTTCTCGCCGCCGCTGTGGTCTGGCTCGTGCTCGAAATGCGCCTTCTGAAGATCCAGACTTCGGAGAACCAGCGGCGCGACGAGCAGGACGAGATGATTGAGGCGATCCTCACGGGGGTGAGGAGCGAGCGCCAGGAGGTGCAACAGGCGGTCCTCAACGTCGAGCGCGGCGTCTCGCAGACGCTGGCGGGGCTGACCGGCTACCTCACCGAGCAGCAGAACAGGAGCGCGGCCGAGGTGCGTACGCTCAACGAGACGGCCAGACAGTCGCTTGCCGAGACGCGCGAGGTGATGAACCGCCAGCTCCTTGAGCTGCAGGGGCTGGTGGACGCGCGCTTCGCGAAGATCATCGAGACGAATGCATCGGCGAGCGAAGCGCTCGGCGCCAAGCTCGAGTCCAAGTTCTCCGAGATCCGCACGAGCGTGGACGCCAGCCTTGAGAAGGTGCGCGCAGGCAACGAGGCCCGCCTCGAGGAGATGCGTGCGACGGTTCAGGAAAAGCTCGATCGCACGCTCTCCGAGCGCCTTACGGCGAGCTTCAGGACCGTGGACGAGAAGCTCGGCCTCGTGCAGACGGGGCTGGGCGAGATGCGTACGATGGCCGAGAGCGTCAGGGACCTCAAGGGCATCCTCGCAAACGTGAAGACCCGCGGCACCTTCGGCGAGACGCAGCTCGCCGCCATCCTCGCCAACATCCTCACGCCAGCGCAGTACGGCGCCCAGGTGAGGGTCGTGCCGGGCAGCCGGGAGGCGGTGGACTTTGCGGTGAGGATGCCGGGCGCTTCGGGAGACGGCCCCTGTTGGCTCCCTATGGACTCGAAGTTCCCTGTCGAGGACTATGCACGCCTGCTTGATGCCGAGTCGAGGGCAGATGCGGCTGCGGCCGCCCAAGCGAGGGTGGCGCTTGAGAGGGCCGTCCTTGTGCAGGCAAAGTCGATTCATGACAAGTACGTCAGGCCGCCCTACACGACGGAGTTCGCCGTGATGTACCTGCCGAGCGAGGGACTTTATGCGGAGGTGATCAGGATTCCGGGGCTCTTCGAGAAGCTTCAGCGCGACTGGCGGATCACGCCCGCGGGGCCGACGGTCGTATCGGCGCTCGTCAACAGCCTGCAGATGGGCTTTGTGACTCTTGCGCTTCAGGAGCGTTCGAGCGAGGTCTGGAAGGTGCTCGGCGAGGTCAAGGGTGAGTTCCTGCAGTTTGCCGAGGGCTTCGCGAAAGTGCAGAAGAAGTTCTCCGAGGCGCAGTCGAGCCTCGATGCGATGAAGACGCGGCAGAACGTGATGCAGAAGAAGATGAGTTCGATTGAGGCGGCTGGTCTTCTCGAGGAAGATGGGCAGGAAGAGACGGGCGCCGCGGACAAACTGTCTCAAGGCGTACGAGGTTCGAACGCGAGCGTTGCGGCTGGGCTAAACTGAACGCATGGCCGCCGCGGGTGCGGCGCTTTCAAGGAGTAAATATGAAGAAGATCATGCTTGCCGCCATGATGATCTGCGGCGCCGTTGCGCTTGCCGGATGCAACACTGTCGCCGGTTTCGGCACCGACCTCAAGAAGGGTGCCAACCACGTCGGCACGGCGCTTGAGAGCATCGGTTCCAAGGGCCAGAGCAGTCAGGCGCCTGCCAAGTCGGCAGAATCCAAACCGGTCGAGGACAAGTAAGTCCTTTCCGTCAAGCGAATGAACGGGACCCGCTTCGAACGTCGAAGCGGGGCCTTTTTCTAAGCGCGGGGTTCAGGTCTGGGTGAGGGCCGTGCTTACGCGTCGTTTTCCTGCGCATTGTGCGGACGACGGCGGAAGCGGTTGCGCAGGCCGCCAAGGCGACGGTGATGCTGCGGCTTGGGTTCGAGCGCGGGGTCCTGGGCCGGGACGCCGTTGTAGCGCGGGATGTCGGCGGGGACCGGGGCGAGTTCGCCGAATTCGGGCGTTTCGCCTGCGAGGAACTTCTTCTCGTAGTCTTCGAGCGCGCGGCCCACGACCTTCGACAGACCGATCAGGGCGATGATGTTCGGGATCGCCATCAGGCCGTTGAAAAGGTCGGCGAGCTCCCACACGAGGGTGACGTGGAGGAAGGAGCCGGCCATGATGAAGGCGAGGACGAGCACGCGGTAGATCGAGACGTAGCGCACGCCGACGAGGTACTTGACGTTCTGCTCGGCGAAGAAGTACCAGCCGACGATGGTCGTGAAGGCGAAGAAGAGCAGGCAGACCGCGACGAAGCCGTTGCCGATCGTGCCCAGACCGAGCGTGAAGGCCTTCTGGGTGAGCGCGATGCCTGTTGTCGTGCCGTCAAGCGCACCCGTGCAGAGGATCACGAAGGCGGTCATGTTCACGACGATGAACGTGTCGATGAAGAGGCCGATGATGGCGGCGAGCCCCTGTTCGGCGGGGTGCTTGACGCGGGCCACGGCGTGGGCGTGCGGGGTCGAGCCCATGCCGGCTTCGTTCGAGAAGAGGCCTGTCTCTTATACACATCTCCGAGCCCACGAGACCAGAGAGGATCTC
>ENA-OXTJ01000728-OXTJ01000728.1-human-gut-metagenome-genome-assembly--contig:-NODE-728-length-10372-cov-11.688475_pt1 | contig 10372 bp, 10 predicted proteins | sample MGYA00249342_ERZ652646 | MGnify/ENA primary metagenome ERZ652646 (study PRJEB26925, sample SAMN05826522) | human gut metagenome | biome: ENVO:2100002; feature: ENVO:00000062; material: ENVO:00002003...
CTACACTATCCTCTTCGTCGGCAGCGTCAGATGTGTATAAGAGACAGTTATTATACTGCTGATTCTTACTATCTTCCTGCTGGTAAGGAATATCAGTATGAATATGCGCCTGAGCCGTCTGGAACGTAAATATAAGACGTTCATGAAAGGTTCAGATGCACAGTCTCTGGAAAAAGTATTCGTTAGAAAATTCGCTCAGATAGATAAGCTATATGATGCGAAGGAAGAACATGATCATGATCTTCTTTTTATCAAAAAGAATCTTGATAAAATGTTTAATAAATATGGTGTAGAAAAGTATGACGCATTTGATGATGTAGGTGGAAAGTTAAGTTTTGCGCTGGCTTTGCTGGACAAAGAGAACACAGGCCTTATCTTAAATGCAGTACACAGCCGGGACAATTGTTTTTTGTATATGAAAGAAATTGTAAAAGGCGAATCCTACGTTATGCTCAGCCAGGAAGAAGTAGAGGCACTTCGTAAGGCAGTGAATTTTGGACTGGATAATATTGAAGAATAAAGTTTTTTAAAAGTTACTGTGAACGGAGTGAACAGTAATGTTTAAAAGTTGAAAACAAGAGCATACTAAAAGAGAATCTGTTTTGTGCAGGAATGCACATGATATGATAAATTGATATCAGGGGGAAAGTTGTTGCCAGATTTTACCCTGACATCATTACATAATGTAATAGAATATTTCAGGAGGAACAAGATGTTAGATATTAAATTTGTGAGAGAAAATCCGGAAGTTGTAAAACAGAATATCCGCAACAAATTTCAGGATAATAAACTGGAATTAGTGGATAAAGTTCTGGAACTGGACAAAGAGAATCGCGAAATCAAACAGGAAGTAGAAGCTCTTCGTGCAGAGAGAAATAAAATTTCCAAACAGATCGGTGCACTGATGGCACAGGGAAAGAAAGAAGAAGCTGAAGAAGTAAAGAAACAGGTAGCTGCTTCCGGAACCCGTATTGAAGAACTTTCCACAAGAGAGAAAGAGGTAGAGGAAGAACTTCTCAAAGATATGATGGTAATTCCGAATATCATTGATCCATCTGTACCGATCGGTAAAGATGACAGCGAGAACGTAGAAATCGAGAAGTTTGGTGAACCGGTTGTTCCGGATTTTGAAGTGCCATATCATACAGAAATTATGGAAAATTTTGATGGAATTGATCTTGACAGTGCAAGACGTGTTGCGGGAAATGGTTTCTACTATTTAATGGGAGATATCGCAAGACTTCACTCAGCAGTAATTTCCTATGCACGTGACTTCATGATAAACAGAGGTTTTACTTACTGTGTACCTCCTTTTATGATCAGAAGCAATGTTGTAACAGGTGTAATGAGTTTTGCTGAAATGGATGCCATGATGTATAAGATTGAGGGTGAAGATTTATACCTGATCGGAACAAGTGAACATTCCATGATCGGTAAATTTATCGATCAGATCATTCCTGAGGAAGAACTTCCGAAAACTCTTACAAGCTATTCTCCATGTTTCCGTAAGGAAAAAGGTGCTCATGGACTTGAGGAGAGAGGCGTTTACCGTATTCATCAGTTTGAAAAACAGGAAATGATCGTTGTCTGCAGACCGGAAGAGAGTCCGATGTGGTTTGATAAATTATGGCAGAATACAGTAGATCTGTTCCGTTCTCTGGATATTCCGGTTCGTACACTTGAGTGCTGCTCTGGTGACCTGGCAGACCTGAAAGTAAAATCTCTTGACGTAGAAGCATGGTCTCCACGTCAGAAAAAATATTTCGAGGTAGGAAGCTGTTCAAACCTTGGTGATGCACAGGCACGTCGTCTTAAGATCCGTGTAAACGGAAAAGATGGTAAGAAATATCTTGCACATACATTAAATAATACTGTTGTAGCACCGCCTAGAATGTTGATCGCATTCCTGGAGAATAACCTGAATGAAGACGGTTCTGTAAGTATTCCTAAAGCTCTGCAGCCATACATGGGTGGTATGACAAAGATTGAGAAAAAGCACGCTTAATGGAGGGTGAGCTTTTTCAGGGAGGTGTTCTTATGCACAGTTATCTGAGGGCAGTTGGTTTTTCCAGGATCACCAAAAGAAGCAGTATCAGACAGATCATTACGGATGTGGTTGAAACTTATGATGAGAAAACGGTCATAGAGAACTACCCTGATGGTATGTTTGCAGAGTTTTCCAAGAATTATGGATGCGATTGTGGAATTACTGTCTGCGGGCAGTATGATGAAAACAACGTATTTTATCCGGATTATTATTTTCCTTTTTTTCGCGGAACAGGCATTACAACACAGGAGAGTGTTGTGATAGAAAGACATGCAGACAAAGAATCTTTTGCAGGTGCCTGTGACGATTTGAGAATTGGGGTTACTTTAATTTTCTATCTTCAGAATGCTGCTGAGTATCTGCAACAGCGTGAAAAAGGCAACATACTTCCGGGTGGCCAGCCTTTAACCCTTTCCGGGCTGGCCAGGGAAGGAAAAATCCTTTTTCCTGTAGAGAAAGATAAAGAAGCAGTAAAAGCAGAACGTGAACTGACAAAGAACAGAAATCATCTCATTGCAGCCGCCAGAAACGGTGATGAAGAGGCTATGGAGAGCCTCACGATGGAGGATATGGATACATATTCCATGATTTCTCAGCGTATAGTTACAGACGATATTTTTTCTATAGTGGATTCCTATTTCATGCCATATGGAATTGAATGTGATCAATATAGTATCATGGGTGAGATTCTGGATTTTATGACATTCAAGAACATTATAACAGGAGAAGAAATCTGCCAGCTTACATTAGACTGTAATGATATGCAGTTTGATGTTTGTATCAATAAGAATGATTTGCTGGGGGAGCCAAAGATCGGACGTAGATTCAAAGGAATCATATGGCTCCAGGGACAGTTGCACTATTAATTAAAATGATTTATGATGGCATGGACGAATATTTCGCCCATGCTATCTTGAGTTTTACAAGAATATGTTTCACGTGAAACATGCTTATAGCAATCCACTTGACGAGGAAATGTTATAGAAATATGCATTTCACGCCGAATATTTGCAATTCATTCCATGGGTAAGAAAAGAATGAATTCCTATGATATACTTGGGGCAGGTAAGTCGGAAAACTAAAAAAAGGAAGATGATATTATATGAAAAATAAATTATGGAAACAATGGATGTTAAGTGGAGTTCTGGTTTCTGCAATGGTTGTATCATGCGGGGTATCTGTAAGTGTACAGGCAGAAGAAACAACAGAGACAGAAGAAGCAGCAGAAACCGATTCTTCTGCTGAAAGTGAAGATGATCTGCAGATTCTTTTTGATCAGGCAGTTGAAGATGCGATGATTGCTGAGGATGGTGAGATTCTTCCGGTAGTAAGCCTGGATGAGGGAGAGCCTTATGCAGTTTATGATGAAGAGGGAAGAGTTCTTCTGTATACATTCCATAAATATCCGGACAGTTATCCAGATGGCACTGATGTGAAATTGGAATGGGGAAATGTATGGACATTTACAGGTGGTGAACTGGAAGACTGGTATCAGGAAAATAAAGAGGGGGTAACAGACTGGCAGACAAGAATGAAAGAATTGCTTGGTCTGACTCCTGATAATGAATCTAACTATGTTACAGCTATGTGGGTAAAACCGGAAGATGTTTTTCGTCCGGCATATATTTCGGATATTGGAACAGTAGAAATGACAGACTCATTCTCCGAAGATGTTGATGCGGATTATAAAGCATGGTTTGATGCGAACATTATTTCCAGCTATTATGATGGCGAATATCCATGGACAAGATTGGGATATACTTATGACTGGGCGGATAATGGACAGGCTTACGGGTTGTCTGAGTTTATCGTTAAACAGGATAGTGATGTAAAAGTAGCATATACTGTTGAACTGGATGAGATGATTCAAAAGCTGGAAGATAATACATGGAATCCGGAAGCAGAAAATTAGATAAGAAAAGCCAGATTGCACTTGTAATTTTCTTTGAAATATAGTATATTAGTTACTGTTCATACACCATTATTCCTCGAGGTATTTTTGCAAAAATATGCCAAAGTCCCGAGACATACAAGCCAAAATCCCATTGTCGCAGGTAATCTGGAATGAATTTTGGTTAAGTTACTGAGAACGGAGTGAACAGTAACTTATATTATGGGTGTTGATTAAATGTCCATATAGCTCAGCTGGATAGAGCACTCGCCTCCTAAGAGAAAGCCGAGGCATTCCCCAAAGGGAAAAAATGAAAAACAACTTTCAGTTCAAATCTATTCTGAAAAATGCCAAAGGTGACAACAAAGCATTCTCCAATTTGGGGAACGTTCTAATGTTACCAAATCGAAAAAATCTGTAGATTGACAACTCGAAAAAGAGTTGATAATCTTATATATGGCCGAAGGGAAAAATCCCAGAAACCCAGTAAAATCAAGGGTTTGCGGCATGTGTCGTCATAGCTCAGCTGGATAGAGCACTCGCCTCCTAAGCGAGGGGTCGGAGGTTCAAATCCTCTTGGCGACGGGCTTCAAAGCGTTCGAAAATGTTAGCTGGATTAGCTGACAACGAACGCTTTTGTTATTTTCTAATCACGTTCGTGACACAAAATTCCATTCAAAATGATCAATTTCCAGCTAACGCAATCCGATTTTTGTTAGCTGACAGCTAATCAAAATTACCGGTTTGCAAACATGGGTTTTAAGAAGTCCAGCTAACATTTGGGTTCCGCTCCGTTGTCACCCCTTATTCGGGGATGTAAATCAGAAAAAAGGCGGGAAAAGAAACAATCTCTCCCAAACCTGCAAACATGAATTAGCTGAAACAGTATTCAATTCTATTAGCTACAGCTAATGGTCAAACAGCAATGTCTGTTTGGAACTTTACTATCTATAAAAGTTCCAGGCAGGCATTTTTTATTTCCTGAATCCTGGAGGAAAGGAGTCAAGATGACTGAGCCAAACAGACAATCAGGAGAAAACGAAGAAAGAATCATAGAAATTGAGATTGAGCGTCTTCGTCCGTTCAAAGAGCACCCGTTTCAGGTAAAAGATGATAAGGAAATGTTTCTTTTGCAGGAAAGCATTGAGAAGTATGGAATTTTAAATCCGCTGATCGTCAGACCGGTACCGGATGGATACTATGAGATCATATCCGGTCACAGAAGAAAACATGCTGCTGAGAAACTGGGATAGCGTAAAGTACCGGTAATCATCCGGGTATTAAGTGAAGATGATTCCATCTTGAGCATGGTAGATTCCAATCTTCACAGAGAACGGATCAGCTACAGTGAAAAAGCTTTTGCTTACAAACTGAAGAATGACGTATTAAAAAGAAAAAGTGGTCGAAAAAAGAGCCAAGTTGACCACAAAACACCAAGAAAGCGGGCAATAGAAATCATCAGTGAAGATTGTGGTGATAGCCCAAAACAGGTGCAGCGTTATATCTCACTGACAAAACTGATACCGGAGATGTTGCAGAAACTGGATGATGAGATTATTTCTTTTTGTCCGGCTGTAGAGATAGCTGCATTAAGTGAAAAAGAACAAAGAGAACTGCTTGTAGCAATGGAGTATGCACAGGCAATCCCATCACTCTCACAGGCCCAGAGGATCCGGCAACTGAGTAAAGAAAAACAGTTGTCACTGGAAAAGATGGAAGAGATCATGTGTGAAGTGAAAAAGGGTGAGATCACAAGAGTGGCATTCACAAACGAGCAGTTGCACAAGTATTTTCCAAATTCTTATACACCGGCAATGATGAAACGGGAAATACTGGCACTGTTGAAATTATGGAAAAAAGAATCATGGGAAAGTTAAAGGAGGAAGAAATCATGTGTAAAGTTATATCCGTAGTAAACCAGAAAGGTGGCGTCGGAAAGACCACCACAACCGTAAATGTAGGCATTGGACTGGCAAGAGAAGGTAAGAAAGTGTTGCTGATCGACGCGGATCCACAGGGAAGTTTAACCGCAAGTCTTGGATATGAGGAACCGGATGATCTTCGCATCACACTGGCAACGATTATGATGGATGTCATTAACGAAGAAGAAATCTCTCTGGAAGATGGTATCTTACATCACCAGGAAAATGTAGATCTACTTCCGGCAAATATTGAGCTTTCTGCCCTGGAAGTAACGATGGGAAATGTTATGAGCAGAGAAATGATCATGAAGGAATATATCGATGCGATAAGAGGCCGATACGATTATATCCTGATCGACTGTATGCCAAGTCTTGGTATGATGACAATCAATGCACTGGTCTCTTCCGATTCCGTGCTGATACCTGTACAGGCCGCATATCTGCCGGTGAAAGGACTTCAGCAGCTGATCAAGACCATTCTTACAGTAAAGAAAAGGCTGAACCGGAAACTGGCGATTGAGGGCATTCTGTTGACTATGGTTGATTTCAGAACCAATTACGCAAGGGACATTGCATCGAGAGTACATACAACATACGGAAGCCAGATAGAAGTATTTGAAAATGTGATTCCGATGTCCGTAAAAGCAGCTGAGACCAGTGCAGAGGGAAAAAGTATCTACATGCACTGTCCGAAAGGAAAAGTTGCTGAGGCATATATGAAATTGACACAGGAGGTTTTGAATAATGAAAAATAGAAGTGGCGAAAAGATTAAACTGGCTAGTATTGATGAATTGCTTGGTGTGGTAAATGAAGAGTCAGCAATGGAGATAGAGATCAGTAAGATCCATCCGTTTAAGAATCATCCGTTCAAGGTTCTGGATGATGAAAAGATGCAGGACCTGGTAGAAAGCGTAAAGATCAATGGAGTGCTGACACCGGTACTGCTTCGCATGGATGAAAATGAAGAATATGAAATGGTATCCGGCCACAGAAGAATGCATGCAGCACAGCTTGCAGGACTTACAATGATTCCGGCAATTGTAAGGGAATTATCAGATGATGATGCCATTGTGGCTATGGTGGACGCTAACATTCAGCGAGAGGAATTGTTGCCGAGTGAGAAAGCCTTTGCTTATAAGATGAAACTTGAGGCAATGAAAAGACAGGGAGTTAGAACAGATTTAACTTTGTCTCAAAATGAGACGAAGTTGAGATCTGATGAAGTCTTGAGCAAGCAAGTTGGGGAAAATTTGTACGATTAACAGAACTTATTCCGGAACTTCTTGATCTGGTAGATAACAAGAAGCTTCAGTTTACGGTTGCTGTCGATATCTCCTATATCGATAAGGAAGTACAGGAATGGATCTACGAATATATCAGAGACACTGGATTTATCAAGCCAAAACAGATTGCGGCACTCAGAAATCAGCTGAATAATGGACCAATCAATCAGATCCAGATGTTATCAATTTTCAACAACTGTGTGATGGCAAAGAAAGTATCCCGGTCTCTTACTTTCTCAGAAAAGAAACTGACAAAGTATTTTCCGGATGATTATACAGCCAAAGATATGGAGCAAGTGATTGAATCATTATTAGAAAAATGGATACAGGAACAGTCCTGTTAAAGATAGAAAAAGCTAAGAAAACAAAGTCAAAGAAGTTTAAAAAGAGGACTTCTTAGCAGAAAATGAAAGGAGGAAATTATGGAGAAAAAAATGACATTTAATTATTTTTACGGTACCGAAGCTGATCAGTTCAGCTTCTACCGCATACCAAAAGCATTATTTACAGACAGTTACTTTAAAGATTTATCGAGCGATGCTAAAATTTTATATGGACTGATGTTGGATCGAATGTCTCTTTCCATCAAGAATCAGTGGTTTGATGACAAAAACAGAGCATATATCTATTTTTCCATCGAAGATATCATGGAATTACTGAACTGTGGCAGAAATAAAGCCATCAAATCCATGAGAGAACTGGATGACGAAACAGGAATTGGTTTGATTGAAAAACGCAGACAGGGATTTGGAAAGGTGAACGTTATCTACGTGAAAACCTTTATGCCCGAGAAAACAGATGAGAAAAAATTTGAAGAGGAATTAAAGAAGTTTAAAAAACAAACTTCTGTGGAAAATGAGGAATCTACAGAAGTTTACATTTCAAACTTCATGAAGTCCCAAAATCAAACTTCTAGAAGTCCCGAAAACAAACTTCAAGAAGTTTACATTTCAAACCCTAATAATACTAATCTTAGTGATACTGAAATGAATGATAATAAATCTAATCCTATCATATCTGTGGATGAGAAAAGATTTGATAGCGATAATCACTCTGAGGATTATCAGGCTTATGAAAACCTTGTCAAAGAGACCATTGATTATGAATCACTGAAAGTAACCCATCATGACGATATGCGAAAGGTAGATGAAATCGTGAACCTGATCGTAGAAACTGTGATGTGTAAAAACGACAAGATATTGATTGCCAGCAATTGGTATCCGGCATCACTGGTGAAGAAAAAATTTCTGATGCTGACCTATTCACATATCGAGTATGTCTTACACTGTATGAGTGGTAACACCACAAAGGTGAAGAACATCAAGAAATATTTATTAGCAGCCCTGTTTAATGCACCGTCAACGATGAACGGGTATTATCAGGCAGAGGTGAACCATGATATGCCAGGACTGGTAAGATAGGAGGTGCACATGTTTATTTTAAAATTTGCTGGGAAGATATTATTACTGCCGGTATGGCTGATTCTTTTTGTGATCGGCCTGGCAGTGAAGATGACAGTACAGACTTATGCGGTTGTCAGAGGGATCCTTGGGTTTATATTCACTTTGTTGATTATAGCGACTGCATACTGTTATCATGACTGGGTACAGGTTGCATTTCTATTTTCGCTGAGTGTAATTCTGTATCTGATCCTGTTTGCAGGAGTATTCGTGGACACTGTACTGGACATGACAAGAGAACGTCTTATTGATTTTATTATATCGTGAGGAGGATATGAAAATGAGCGAAAACAATGATTATATTCAGTTACCACCACTAAAAAAAGACACACCAGCCGATGTGGTAGCATTTATGTGGGAGTACATGAAAGTACCGGAGGATTCAAGAGAAAAAGTTAAGAATCTGCTTAAAGATGCAAATGAAAATGGAGTAAAAATAAGTCATCAGGCACCAACACTGTATGATGTTGTTCCGAAAGAAGAAATTGCTGAATTTGAAGAGCTTATGCGCAAAACCATAGCTGACATTGTATCAGAAGCCAGTAGCGTTGCCTGTTGGGTGTATGTGCAGAAATATGTGAAGCACAAAACCCTAAACGAAATGCTGCAAGAATTGCCAGACGTAGGTCAATTCATCCTAGCTATGGATACCTGGTTTGAAAAACTGATGGAGAAATAATCTAGGAAAATAGTTTAAAGTTTACATGTTATGATCATGTATGAAGTTGGAACAAAATAAAGATTGTGCTATACTATTGTTCAAGAAAAAAACTCATTGACATATTTCAATCTATTTAGGAGGATAAACGATCATGTGTACAGCAGCAACTTATAAAACAAAAGATTTTTACTTTGGACGAACCCTCGATTATGAATTCTCTTATGGTGATCAGATAGTAATTACACCACGTAATTATGCGTTTAATTTTCGCCATGTTGGCGATATGAAAAATCATTATGCAATTATTGGAATGGCTCATGTTGCAGAGGATTATCCTTTGTATTATGATGCTATGAATGAAAAAGGAGTGGCAATGGCAGGACTGAATTTTGTCGGAAATGCTGTTTATGCCGCGATTAAGCCAGATGTGGAAAATATTGCACAGTTTGAATTTATTCCGTGGATTTTAAGTCAGTGTTCTTCTTTAGTTGAAGTTCGCGAGCTTCTTGAACGAATTAATATTGTTAATACTCCTTTCAGCGAGCAATTCCCATTAGCACAATTACACTGGATCATTTCTGATGAGAATGAGTCAATTACGGTAGAATCTATGTCAGATGGTTTACATATTTATGACAATCCAGTAGGAGTGCTTACGAATAATCCGCCATTTCCACAGCAGATGTTTCAACTAAATAATTATATGTATTTATCTCCTAAACAGCCCAGAAATACTTTCTGCGAAAATTTGGCTCTTGATGCATATAGTAGAGGTATGGGAGGATTAGGTCTTCCGGGAGATCTCTCATCTTCATCACGCTTTGTACGTGTAGCTTTTACAAAGGTAAATGCAATTTCAGGTGAATCAGAGGAAGAAAGCGTTAGCCAATTCTTCCACATTCTCGGATCTGTGGATCAGCAACGAGGATGTTGCGAAGTAGCGGATGGAAAATATGAAATCACATTGTATACGTCGTGTTGTAATGTTACAAAAGGTATTTATTATTACAATACTTATGAAAACCATCAGATCAGTGCAGTAGATATGCATGTAGAAAATCTGGATAGTGATAAAATGATTTGTTATCCAGTAATTCAAGGAGAACG
>ENA-OXTJ01000736-OXTJ01000736.1-human-gut-metagenome-genome-assembly--contig:-NODE-736-length-10301-cov-5.688854_pt1 | contig 10301 bp, 9 predicted proteins | sample MGYA00249342_ERZ652646 | MGnify/ENA primary metagenome ERZ652646 (study PRJEB26925, sample SAMN05826522) | human gut metagenome | biome: ENVO:2100002; feature: ENVO:00000062; material: ENVO:00002003...
ACGAGATCCTCTCTGGTCTCGTGGGCTCGGAGATGTGTATAAGAGACAGATTCGTTGGTCACCTCATCCTCGACCGTGATCGACAGCCGGCCGTACACGCTGGTGATTGTGCGACGCAGTACGAGGTTCTCGCCGCGGTATTCGAACTGGCAGACGTCGAGGGCGCGGTCGGCCATGGACACGAAACGCAACGGACCGTTCTTCACCTCGATGGCCTTGAGGCCGTGGGCTCGGCCTTCCTAGTATTCGATCGGGCGCACGTAGGCGGCCTGCTGAAGGCTGCCCATATGGGCCAGCATGTCGGCTCGCGTGCTGTGTTCTGTGGACGTCATCGTCGTCACCGATCCTTGATATTTATGCCTCACGCCTGCGCAGCGGCGGCATCCGCGGCGTCGTTCTTCAGCGCGCGCAGCAGGGCCTTGTTGCGGGATTCGATGATGCGCTTGCCGTCCTCGCCCTGCCAGGAGAAGAAGCCCTGGCCGGTTTTGGCGCCGAGATTGCCTTCCCTGACCTTCTCGGCGAGCAGCGGGCTCGGGCCGGTGCCGTTGTCCATATCGTCGAACAGGTAAGTGCTGATGTTATAGAACACATCGAGGCCGCCGAGGTCGATGCTGGCGAGGGGGCCGACCAGATTCCAGCGACGGCCGAGACTGTACTTCATCACGTCGTCCACGGTGGCCGCGTCCGCGATGCCCTGCTGGACGATGTAGAACGCCTCGCGCAGCACGGCCAGTTGCAGGCGGTTGCCCACAAAGCCCAGCGATTCCTTCTTGATCTTCGCCGGCTTCTTGCCGATCTTGGCCATGAGGTCGAAGGTGATGTCCACCACCTTCGGATCGGTCTTCTCACCCGGCACCACTTCGACCAGCGGCATCAACTGCGCGGGGTTCCAGAAGTGCGCCACCACGAAGCGTTCGGGCTTCTTCAGCACCGACTGCAGCGCGGTGGGGCTCAGGCCGGAGGTGTTCGTGGACAGAATCGCGTCCTTGGGGGCGGCGTGCTCCACTTCGGCCCAGACGGACTTCTTGATGTCAAGGTTCTCGGCCACGGATTCGATGACGAAGTCCACGTCCGCCACGCCGCTCGCATAGTCGGCGTAACCGGTGATGCGGGCCAGCACCGCGTCCAAGGTGTCGCCATCCTTGAGTAGTCCGGCTTCGGCAAAGTCCTCGGCATCCGAACGAATCGCCTTCATCGCCTTCTCCAGCGAGGCCTCGCCGCGGCCGACCAGATGCACCGGATATCCGGACAACGCGAACTGCAACGTGATCGCGTGGCCCATGGTTCCCGTGCCGACGTTCGCAATCGTCTTGATATCGTCCACTGTCTCAATCACGGAGACCCCTTCTTTCCGGCGGTTCGTCTGGCGTTGGTGTACGCATGAACAGCACCGTGCCGTTATGCGTTTGCTCGCATTCTATGCCGATTTCGCTACGTGAACATTTACTGAACATTTCGCGGATTCGACTAGTACAAATCCCCATATCAGCACAAAAGCGTGGTGCCGCAACACCGAAGTGTTCCAGCACCACGCTGAAATGTTCATGTCGTTACGCTGCTATCGCGCACCCACAGCGGAATCGATAGGAAACCTCACCGGAGTAGGTGAACACGGGGGCGACCAGCATGGACGGACCGAACATATACTGACGGTCCAGCGTGCGGCATGCCGGGTCATCGGGGAATTCCACGAACATGGAACGCATGACCGGAGTACCGTTCACATGAGGCTGCAGGCCAAGCTGGTAGACATACGGCATGAGTTCAAGCTTGAGCTTGGTGAACTCGCGCACCACATCCACGGCGGTCTGGCCGGGCACCAATGCGACGCCGTTCTTCTCGTCTTCCTCGTCGAACAGCCACGGCACACGGTACACGGTGGAACCGTGCAGTCGCGAGTGGGAGCCGAGCATGCCGAACGCCACCCAACGCTTGTAGACGGCCGGGTCCGGGAACGCACCTTCGAAACCGCCGGATGTCGTGACTCCAGAAGCCGAAGCCGGAGGAGGTCAGCGACAGGCCGGCACGAAGGGACTGGGCCATGCCATTGAAGGTGGATTCGCAGTCACCGCCCCAGTGCACGGGCTGCTGCTGGCCGCCGACCGTCGCGGAGCGCGCATACAGGCAGGCGTTGCCCTTGCCGTAGGTTTCTTCGATGGCTTCGAACACGGCCTGGTTGTACAGCTGGGTGTACCAGTTGTGCATGGAGAGCTTCGGAGAGCCGTCATACCAGACGACGTCGCGCGGGATGCGCTCGCCGAAATCGGTCTTGATGGCGTCCACGCCCTGATTCAGCAGGGCCTTGACCTTGTCCTTGAACCATTCACGGGCGGCCGGGTTGGTGAAGTCCACCAAGCCCATGCCGGCCTGCCAGAAGTCGGTCTGCCAGACTTCGCCATTGGGCTTGCGCACCAGATAGCCCTTGTCTTCGTGCAGGCGCTTCAGCGTGGATTCGATGTCGCCGAAGAAACGCTTGTCCCACTCGAAATCGCACCAATGGAACTCGCGCATCCAGTAGCAGTCGTAGTGGAAGGCGGCCAGCGGAATATCACGCTCGGCCATACCGTCGATGAAGGAGTTGATGGTGGCCTCGGTGTTCTCGGAACCGATCTCAAAGGAGACATGGCCGCGGTTGTTGACCAGTACGCCATACCCATTGGAGGTCATGTAGAACGGGATGTCCTTGTAGCCCTGCTCGGAAGCAGTGCCGCCATCCTCATTCCAGATGTCGACGCTCTGACCATTCTTCACGTAAGCGCCGAAGCGTTCGCCCAAGCCGTATACGTCTTCGCCAACCGACAGATGCAGCTGGATGGCAATGAACACGTCGGATTCATCACGGGCGGAACCGTCCATGGTCACACCGAATTCGCCGACCGGCTGGGCGGTGACGTTCGATTCGGCACCGAGCTTGAATCGGCCCAGCGACTTGCCTGCGGACTCAGTGAGCACCTTGCCGTCCTCGCCGATGAAGGTCAGGTTCCAGGGGGCGCCCTTGACGACCTTCGCGGTAAGTCCGCCAGTGGTCAGCGTGACATCCGCGCCATTGACGCCGACTTCGCCATCACCATTGCCGTTCGCCTGAACGGTCACGTAATCACGGTTGCCGGGTTCGTCGGCATTGAGCGGGAATCCGGGGTATTCGGTGGCGCCTTGCCAGTGTTCGGCACACACACGAATCACGCCTTCCGCAGGTGTGGTGATGTCCACATTGAATGTGGGCAGGTTCAGGGTATCGTATCGGCCGCGCACCACGGAGGTCGGGGCGAGGACGTTGAGGCTTTCGGTGGTGGCATCCGCCGCCAGTTCGTAGGCTTCACGAGCGTAGAGGGCGTCGACGCCGTCACGAATCATCCAGTAGCCGTTGGTGAACTTCATTGTTGCTGTGCTCCTTGTGGGAGAGGCGGTTCCGGCCGGCAGGGAACAAGGCAGCCGAAACCAAAATCAATATGTGCTGCTTGTTGATTGAATTGCCTGTTGTACGAATGACCTTACTTCACCGCGCCGGTGGTGATGCCGTACCAGTCGCCGGAGCCCATCACGCCTTGCTCATCGTACTTGCCGGTGTCGGCCAAGGAACCGGTGATAATCTTGTCCCAGCCATATTCGGACACGTAATCGTTGAGGTTGGTGAGCAGGCCTTGGCTGGCGAGCAGGCCGGACGTGGCGTTGCCCTTGTTGTATTCCATAACGTCCGGAGCGTCGTCGGAGTTGAGGACCTGGGAGGCGTTCTGGCGAATCTGTTCGAAGGCCTTCTTCTCGAATTCGACCTTGACGCCGGTCTCACACATTTTCATGCTTTATGCAAAAAATGTGAGGCATACGCACATTTCCCATCAAACGCACAGGTGCAAGAATGGCAGCAATTCGCCATTTTTGAAATCACCATGTGCGTTTGACGGCGCGTAAGCCTCACATTGTTCTCAGCAGGACCGAATTTCTGTGAGCCCCCTATAGCGCTCCCCTACGCAATATGTCCGCAAACGACCACACCACATGGGCGATACGCGCCAATTCGGCGTAACGGCCGATGGACAGCCACTGCACACGGTACCGTTCGAACCACAACTCCAAATCGGCGGCAAGACGGGCGCGGCGCGAGGCATCCAGCGCACGGCCGGTCACATCCTTGGTGCCACAGGCGTCCTCGCCGCCAGCCAATACCAGCAGTTCCTCGCCCAGTCTATTGAACAACCGCTGCCCATCCAGCATCACCCACAGCAGCTCCGGGTTCAATCCTCCTCGTGCCGAGCCATCGAGCACCGCGACAACCGCACTGCCGCAATCAATCAACGCCCGGTCGCAATCCCGGCGTCGTTCGAGACGGGCATGGTTCCGCAGGAGCAATCGGCGGCGCGCGTCGGCGCATCCCAGCGCACGGTCAAACATGAGCTCTCCCCCGCACGACCGTTCCACATATGATGCCACATCCGTATTCAGCATGCCGGTGCCGGAACCGTATTCCAGTTCCAGCACTTGCACGGCGAGGTCCCAGGGGAACGACACTCCATCGGAGTCGATGCGAGCGAGTGAATCCATAAGCCAACCGGATTCGTCGCCATACGCCAGATTAGAAATCCGATGGTTCATTTCGCATGCGTCAATTGCAACCGGGTTCCACGCGTTTTGCGCACCGTAGCACAGTCCCGGCACGCTCAACCGCGGATCATTGACATGCCCATAGTCACCCCAATCGGTGACCACCATGCCTTCCGCACCATATTTGAGCCCAGCCACCGCCATGCGGTACGTGTTCAGCCAGGCACCGTCATAGTCGGGGAAGAACCGGCTCCACGCACGCACGGCAGGGCACACGAATTGGCGGCGGCCTTGTGATGCGATGGTCTGGATCTTGCTTTCGTCGATATCCGGCTCATACATCCAGTTGAGCATCGTGATGTCGCCGGGCAGCAAGTCCATGGTGTGCGGATTCTCGAGCGCGATATCCGCCCACAGCATCGGTTGTAGACCACGATGGGCAAGCGTGCTGCATAGGTCTTTGACGAAATCGGCATACAGCTCATCGCGACTGGCGCCCGGCGAGTCCTGTACGGACCGGCCACGGCCCAAGTCGAAAGTCTCATCGCCACCAATATTGAAGGACCGCGAGCGGAACAGCGGCGCGTATTCCTCGATTAGGCGCGAGGCGAAATCGTGCGACTTGGGGTTGGCTGCGTTCAGTGTGTGGTGTTCCATTCGTTCGATGAAACTGAACGGACGGTCGGCGTCTTCGGGGAACTCTCCCAGTCCACGATGTTCACGGGTGCGCAGGTTCATATACATGTGCCCGAAAGTGGCCAAGGACGGCACCAGTTCGATGCCGTGGTGTGCGCAGTATTCGTCCAGGAACATGATGTCGTCGGCCGTGAGCGGGTCAGTGCCGCGCCACGCTTCGCTGAGCTCGCCGAAAGCGAAGGCATGTTCCACGTACAGCTGGAATTGGTTGTACTTATACAACGCCAGCTGGTCGATGAACCAGGTGAGGAACGCCATCGTCGGCACACGCCCGCGCGTCACGTCAAGACTGTAGGCGCGCACCGCGAACGCAGGCTTGTCTTGGATATGCAGGCAGGGCAAGGTCCGCGAGGTTTGCCTGATCATCTGCCGCAGTGTCTGCATGCCGTACCGCAATCCGCTTTCGCTGCCACCACGCACGGCGATGGTATCTGAGGCGAACACATCCAGCGTGTATTCGTCATGCGCCAATCGCGCATCCACACACAGCAATATGACGGTGCCGTTCATCGCTGCCGGCGCACCCGCGCCCGCACCCGCACCCACGCCCGCATCTCGCGCTTTTTCGGCGGCATTGGCACCGGCGTCGGCTTCATCTGTGGCTGTGAGTACTCGGCGCGTACGGACGGCGACGCCGCAGTAACGCTCGAGTTCGCTGGACAGCTGCTCGATTGGCAGCGTTTCCCAGGTCTCATCGGCATCTTCGGTGACGGCATATTCGGGAATTCGTTTCTCGATCGTCACCAAGGACCCGATCATAGCCGTGCCATGCGTGTATTCCAATGTCACCGGAGCGGGAATCAGGGTGAGACACGGCGTTGCGGCATCAGCCTTATATTCGAATGTGGGCACAGCTGTTCCTTTCATACTGTTTTTATTATCGTTCATCCGCTGACGGCAGGCGACACGCGGTCACGCCGCCATCAGCGGACGAATCGTTTGGTGAGGTACGGCGGCATACGCTATTTCACGGCACCGGTCGTCACACCCTTCATGATGTTGCGCTGGATGAGCATGAAGAACACCACCACCGGCAACGAGAAGGTCACCGAAGCGGCCATCTGCCCGCCGAAATCGGTGCCCATGGTGGGTGTCGAGAAGGACGACAGCCATACCGGCAGCGTGTACTTCGACTGGTCCTTCATGAACGTATGGGCGATCATGTAGTCGTTCCAGGCGTTGATGAACGCGAACACCGAGGTCGAGACGATGCCGGGCGCGGCCAGCGGGAAGGTGATCTTCCACAGGATCTGCCAGTCGTTCGCGCCTTCCACGGCCGCGGATTCGAAGATGTCCTTCGGGATGTTCAGGAAGAACCCGCGCATGTTCCAGATCGCGAACGGCAGCACCATGGCGATGTACGCCAGGATCAGGCCGCTGTATTTGTTGAGCAGGCCGAGCTGGTTGTAGATGATGATCTGCGGGATGATGCCGCCAGAGGTCATCTGGATGGCCAGCACGAACACCATGATCGGCTTGCGCCCGCGGAAGCGGTACAGGGTCAGGGCCGTGCACGCGAAGAACGCGACAATAATCGACAGGACGATCGAGAGGTGCATGGGCCAGAACACGGGGGTCGTGGTCATGATCTCATCGCGCGGCTTTACGGCGGTGATAATCATCCAGTAGACCGGGAAGAACCATACGACGCAGAACAGCAGGGCGAGGATAGTGGTGCCGGCGCGGCGCGCGATCTTGCCGGGGTTGGTTCGGCGGCGGGGCGGTGCAGACTGCGCTGCGCCATGCGATACGGCCCGTGGATTCTCAACACATTTCATAAGGACGACCCGCTATTTCAGGGATTCGCCAATATCAGCGTGCCAGTCGCCATTTCCGGCGTCGGCTATGGCAGCGCCACCCCTTCCCCACCGTCGACATCGACAACCGACTCGCTTCACGCAAGCTCACCGAGCATATGTTGGGGCGCGGGTATCGACGAATCGCCTATATCATCGGACCGTCGTACTTGCCGACGTCGACGCCGACGCCAGCGTGCCCGCAGCTGACCACCGTGCGCCAGCCAATGGACGCATTCGGCGTCAGCTTGGCTACCCTAGTGCTTGACCAGATCGAGGACCGGCCGTTCCAGCGCACGGGGCTCCTGCCCACCGAGGTCGTAGCCAGATAGGCGCGCAGAGAACGGTTCTCAATAATGTCTGTGCACACTTCTCTACGCCCGAAGCACACATGGAATATGCCCTAATCACTGCCATGTCGCCATTTGCGATGATGTGAGATTGTTATGTTCTTGTTCATTTGAGCGCACAGATACTACTGAGAACCGTTCTCTGCGCAAATAGACAATGTGGATAACTCCATAAGCTGGAACCACATTGCCCTGCCTGGCTTGCATTCAAGTCCAAATCAGCTTTACGGTCGCACCATGAGCTCTTTTATGCATGAGGATATTGTCGGCCGACGCCGAGCAGAACGTGAACGCTGCAATGATGCTGCGCGCCGTTCGAAAGGTCCATTGCTGGTGGGATACATCAATGCGGCCAACTACTACGGCGCGCCCATCCCCCGACATTGCACGCTATCTGTTGATGCCGTGCACGCCTGTGTTTCCAGTGCCAACAAACGCAGACGAATCAAAGGCGTGGTCTTCCATGTGTTTAAGGGAAAACTGGATATCCGCAAAAAGGATTATGAACAGTTCTGGATTGCCTCGCCGGTCATGATGTGGGCTCAGATGGCCCAATACTCTACATTGGAGGAACTTGCGGCCATTGGAGCCTCTTTGATGAGCCGCGATAAACGGCGCAGAATGGCCACTCGCAAGGATTTCGATACTTACTTGGAAATCAGTCCGCGGTTCATAAGTCGTAACAAATGCCACGAGGCACTGCCCTACATGACAGAGAACACGGATTCTCCGCCGGAAAACACGCTGTTTGGGATGCTGAAGGATTCAGGCTTGGGATGCCCCACCGCCAACTATCGCGTGAATATCGGCAACTCATACGTCATATTGGATATGGCATATCCGGACTGCCGCGTCGCGTTCGAATATCAGGGAGCCTATCACGCCGATCCGGCACAAATGCGAATCGACGCGGCAAAGCGAAACGCATTGCAACTGCTCGGCTGGATCGTCATTCTCGTCACTGCGGATGACCTGAGAACAGCCGACACGCGGCATCGTTTTATCGAGATGGCCCATGTCGTGGTGTCCCGGCAACGCAATCTCGCCGATTGGAACCGCTCATGGGCCATTACCTCTTAGCATCGCACCGACAATGCGCTATGCCGTTATTTACTGCGAGGCACCCGCCAGATATCGGGCTCAACGTAGATCTCCCATTCATACCAAGGCAGCGCGGCACGGCGTCCTCGTCCATGTGAATGGCCTGCAGGTTAATGAGCCTATCCACGCCGACAGTGCGCTCCATTGCCTCGACCACCAGGTCGCGGGTGCTGTGGTCAAGCGATTCGCCCACCAGCAGCGAACCGGACTTAAACGCCAACGCCGCCTACAAAAGTGTGAGGCTGCGCAGGCTCACACTGCCAACAGCCGTTCAGCCAACCCTCGGAAGGTCTGGCCAATGCCATCCGTACGCAAAGCGCCGTCGGCGTCCAGCACCGCCGGCCGGCCGGCCTCGCCGGTCTCGCGCACTTCGGGTTCCAGCGGCAGCTGGGCCATCAGCGGCACGTCATAGCCCAGCGCCTGAGTGAGCTGTTCAGACACGCGCTGACCGCCGCCGGCACCGAAAATCTCCAGCTTCTCGCCCTTGTGCTCGTAGTAGCTCATGTTCTCCACCACGCCACGCACCTTCATCGGCACCTGCAGGGCCACGAGTCCGGAGCGCACGGCGATGTCAGAAGCGGAGGGCTGCGGGGTGGTGACCACCACGAGTTCGGCGTTGGGCAGCGCCTGGGCCACGGAAATCGCCATGTCGCCGGTGCCGGGAGCCAAGTCGAGCAAGAGGACGTCCGGCTCGCCCCACCATACGTCAGACAGGAACTGTTCCAAGGAGCGCTGCAGTCGCGGCCCACGCCACAGAATCGCCCGGTCAGCACCGGCGAACATGCCGATGGAGATCAGTTTCACGCCCCACGCGGTGACCGGCATGAGCATGCCATTCAGATTGGTGGGCTGTGTATGCACGCCGAACAGGCGCGGCAGTGAGAAGCCATAAATGTCCGCGTCGATGGCGGCCGTGTCGAAGCCGAGGGCCGCAAACGTGGCGGCCAGGTTCGCGGTAACCGAGGACTTGCCGACGCCGCCCTTACCGGAGGCGATGGCGAAGATGCGGGTCTTGACACCCGGTTTGCTGAAGGGGTTCTGCTTGCGTTCGGCCTTGAGGTCGGCGACCAGATCGGCCAGCTTGTCACGGCTCATCGAACCGACTTCGATATGAGGCAGCAGCTGTGCGCCCGGATAGGAGCTGACCTCGCCATTGATCTGGCTGGTGATGGTCTCGCTCAGTGGGCATCCGGGAACCGTCAGCTCAACGTGCACGGTGACGTCGTAAGTGCCGGCGTCCGACGATGCGGGCGCGGCTTCGATGGCGGCAATCATGCCGAGGTCGGTGACCGAACGACCGAGCTCGGGGTCGATGACCTTGCTCAGGCGTTCGTAGATGTCGGCTTCGATCTGACGTGCGTCGCTCATAAATCCGTATCCTCCTTTAGGGCCTGTTCTACCCTAGCGTGTGATGCGGCGGCATGCCAGAGGGAGTGGAGTAAGTCACACTGGGGCGGGATTCGCTTTTTCTCTCCCCCAGTCAGCCTAAAGGCTGACAGCCCCCTCATCAGAGGGGGTTAATGAAGCGTCTGAGGGGGCTATTTTAGATGGTGCCGGTGGCTAGGAGCTGGGCGAATTGGGTTTCGCTCAGCATGGGGATGCCGAGTTCCTCGGCCTTGGCGGCCTTGGAGCCGGCGTTTGCGCCAATCACCACGTAATCGGTCTTCTTGCTCACCGAACCGGCCGCCTTGCCGCCGCGCTCGATAATCGCCTCTTTGGCGGAATCACGCGAATAGCCCTCCAATGAACCGGTGACCACCACGGTTTTGCCTGTCTCTTATACACATCTGACGCTGCCGACGAAGAGGATAGTGTAGAT
>ENA-OXTJ01000740-OXTJ01000740.1-human-gut-metagenome-genome-assembly--contig:-NODE-740-length-10237-cov-6.999509_pt1 | contig 10237 bp, 6 predicted proteins | sample MGYA00249342_ERZ652646 | MGnify/ENA primary metagenome ERZ652646 (study PRJEB26925, sample SAMN05826522) | human gut metagenome | biome: ENVO:2100002; feature: ENVO:00000062; material: ENVO:00002003...
CGAGATCCTCTCTGGTCTCGTGGGCTCGGAGATGTGTATAAGAGACAGGTTGGAGTTTGCCAAAAAGCAAACCGTAGTGGGCATCTTCGCCGAAAGGCTGCTGAACGACAACGAGGCGTTGCTGCACGATGAAGGCTTCCTGTCAAACAAGCCTACGGACGAGGATGTCATGGCATGGATGTCGGCAAAGAACATGGTGACCACGCTCAACAAAAAAGTAGATGAAGTGGCCGTCTGGACTGCCAAAAACTTCAAGGCTACCGGGTATGACGCCTGCATCCTTAAAGGCCAAGGGGCAGCTCTCCTCTATCCGCACAAAGCAATGCGCACACCGGGCGATGTGGATGTATGGGTGAGAAAAACAAGGGAAAACACAGCCGGTAAGCGTAGAAAAACGCAGGGAGAAATCGACTCAGAGATACACGACATCATCCAATACGTACACAAGATAGTGCCCAAAGCCAAGGCGTGCTATCATCACATAGACTTCATTTCCCCAAAAGGCGTGTCGATAGAAGTACACTACCGCCCGCAATGGCTGAACAATCCGTGGCACAACCGAAGGCTGCAATGCTTCTTCCAAGAAATGGCGGAAGAGCAGTTTACCAACTATGTGCATCTGTCCAATAGCACGAAAGACACGGCCGTTCCCACCATCGACTTCAACGTGGTCTTCATGCTTGCCCATCTCTACAACCATCTGCTGCACGAGGGGATAGGCCTGCGTCAGCTCATCGACTACTACGAATTGCTAAAACGCCGCCAAGAGTCGGGAGACACTTCGAAGACCGATATAGCCAAAACCATCGACCGTCTGGGACTGATGCCCATTGCCGGAGCCGTGATGTGGCTCTTGAAAGAGTTTTTGGGACTGGAAGCGGAATGTCTCATCGTGCCCCCCAATGAGAGATTGGGAAAGGTGGTGCTCCGCGAAATGGTGGCCGGAGGAAATTTCGGCAAATACGACGAACGCACATTGAGCGGAGCCTACAACTCTCCATTCATGAAAAACATTCAACGCATCGTCCGGGACATGCGTCTCGCATGGTATTTCCCGTCCGAATGTTTATGGGAGCCTTGGTTCAGGGTGTATCATTGGTGGTGGCGGAAGCAGCATCAGTAAGTGTACAGATCGCCCCACTTATCTGTCAGAGTTTTTCAACACGCATTTGCATTCTGCCCCTAAAAGCAGTATCTTTGCATTGGCAAGGGAAGCATACAGATGTTTCCCTTTTTTCATTTTCCGGCATTTTGTCTTTCCATCACAACCAAAAGTGACCGTAAAAGTGACCCTTTCGGCTTCTCACTACGGCCGTTTCAGTTTCCCGGTGTGGCCCTTTCACGATGTCAAAGAGCCACACCGGGAGAACTTTTTCGTTTTTCTTGTCATCAGAGAGTGGAGTTTTCGATCTGCATTCCGCCCTTTAACATTTCTCATGTCGCGTATTTTCGCAATCTTTAATAGTTCATGCTATACTATGGGACGGCACGACTTGGCAGCAGTTCTTTATTCGTCTTTTGCCTTCTCCTTATTCTTCAGCGGATTGGCATAAATGCCAAGGAAGATATCCTTGAGCACATCGGGCTCGCTGATGTCGTATTCGTTGAGCCGCTCCATGTATTTCAGGAAAGCGTTGCGCTCGGCTTCGGTATAATGGTTGCAATAGGTCTGCCGGCCGTAGCGGAGGTCGTGGGCGATGTAGTTGAACGGCGAGAGCTGATAGGCAGCATTGATACGCTCGTCAAGCAGATGTGCCACCCGCTTGTGATACTCATTGCTCGTGCAGGCATCAAACTGCATAAGGTCTTCCTCCGTGACTTCTTTGCAAAGCGCGATGTTCACGTTGCCCTTGTGTTGCACGATACCGGTAAGGATGCTGTTGAGATCTTCTCCCGGCTTCTTGATATAGGGTGAGAAACGACTTTCGTAAAGTTCGATGGCCTTGAGGATGTCACAACTCTCCCGTTCATAGCTGATGGAAACAGGAATGGTATGGAGCTCGCTGAGCGCCTTGATCTTATCCTCCGACTTACTCATGCAAAACATCTTGATGATGCCTTGGTCGGTGTGATCGTTTCCGTCTTTGGTGCGACCGTTACGCTGGGCTATCCATACGCTCTGCCGCTTCTCCAGCAACGTGTGGCGGATGTAATCGCTCAAGTGGCGGCTGCTCATATAGAAATCTTTCAGCTTTCCTCCGCGCTCCACCCGAAACATCTTGTTGGACTTGCCGATGTCGGTGACCACTCCTGGACTCATCAGATTGGCACCAAATGTGATTTCAGTGGTGTCGCGGCCGGCCTTGACAAGCAGATATTGCAGGAGCGAAGCGTCGAGCATGATGTCGCGATGGTTGCTCACAAAGAGATACTGACGGTCGGGACGCAACTGCTCCATACCGCTGAACGTGAGCCTGTTGATGGTGCGCCCGATGATCTGCAAGTTGACGGGCATCATTACCTGCCGCTGAAAATCCCATGTGGTGGTGAGCCGGCTCACCATCTCGCGGATGTCCTCCAACTTGCGGTCGGGGAATATCCACGAGGCCAACAGCGGGAAAGCATCGCTCTTTGCAATGCGCTGCATTGCTGCGGGAATCTCCGCATCATTATAGGGGCGAATGTCGTCGAAGGAGACTGCACCGCCACCGCCCCCGTCGGTCCCCTGCGACACTGTGGCATGTCCCTCTCGGACATCTCCAGTCGGTTCTTGATTGCCTTTCAGTTGTTCCATATTCTTCTTTCAAGGTTGGGTTTAACATTGTCAAATCTGTTACAGGCCGTCATTGCCGCATATCCAGAAACTTGACCGGTTTGCGCGTCTTGGGTGGAAAATTGATTTTCTGCACTTCCTCCACGGGCAGAATCTCCACTTGCGGAGCCACACGCAAATGACTGCGGAAATGGTCTTTCAAGTCTTTCACGGCATCGAAGGGGGGACGGTACTTCAAGCCCACTTTCACGATGACATCGTCTGTCCCGTTCTCGCTATCCTTCACACATACCACATAGTTTTGCACGTAAGGTGTATTGTCAAGCACATCGTTGATGGCCGGCGGATAGAGGGTGGTACCTTTGAGTTTTATCATATTGTTCTTCCGACCTACCAACGGAGTCAGACGGAAAGAGTTGCGCCCGCACTTACAACGCTCGGTGATCTTGGCACACATATCGCCTGTGCGGAAACGGAGCAGCGGCATGCCTTCCACACCCAGCGTTGTGACCACGACTTCACCAACTTCGCCGTCGCTGACAGGCTTGTCGTCCTCTCCTATAATCTCTACAATGATAAGTTCGGGATGACAATGGCCCCCTTCCCCGTATTCGCATTCGCTGAAAGTGGTCCCCATCTCAGTGCTGCTATAAGTGGCGAAGAGCTCGACATCCCACTTCTCCTTGATCTGACGGCCCAGAAGATTGAGTGAAAAATCTTGATTGCGCAGTCCTTCACCGATGCCAATGATACGGCGCACACTGGATTTGCGATAGTCTATGCCATGCTCCTCGGCATACTGTATGAGACGGGGAATGAACGAGGGCACACACATGATGCTGTCGGGCTTGATGCGTCGAATGGTGTCCCACTGAAGCTCGGGAATGCCATTGCCCACCCGGATGATGGAAGCGCCAAGCCGACGGATACCGAGGAAATAGGCCAGGCCGGCCATAAAACGCTTGTCGATGGTGGTCATCAACTGCAAGATGTTACCGGGCCGGAGACCGGCACAAGCAAAGCTCTTGGCCTCGTTAAAGGCCAGCCGTTGCAGGTCTTTCTCCGTGCAGCCGAAAGTGACGGGGTCGCCAAGCGTGCCACTGGTCGTGATGTAGTCAACAATCTTCTCCCGAGGCACACAAAGGAAGTCGTCGTTGAAGAGTTGCAAGTCTTTCTTCTCCGTGAAAGGAATGGCCGTCAAGTCTTCAAGATGCCTTATCTTGCCGATGTCGATGCCCTGACTTTCAAACACCCGTTGATAGTAGGGGGAGTTGTGCTGCAAATACAGCAACGCCTCATGGAGTTTCTGCTCCTGAAAGGCCTTAATGGCCTCAAGCGATTCAAATTCAATATCCTTTTCCATTTATTGCATGATGGCTTTAATCCATTTCAAAAACTCTTCTTTCCATTCGATGGCTTCCTCATTCGTCTTGCGGGGATTGACACCGAAACCATGTCCACCGGTGCGGTATTGTCTGTAGAAATGAGGCACACGGTGAACAGTGAGCGCACTATCCATGAGCTCGGCATTATGATGATTCACAATAGGGTCGTCCGTGCAGTTGATCATAAATACCGGGCAACAGATACGATCCGCATGTCGCTCCATCGATAAACTATCACATACGAGTTTGTCTCTCCATCTGCACTCGCCCAAAAGCCCCCGACGACTACGCCGATGAACACAAGGATGGCTCATCGAGACAACAGGATAGATGGGGGCGACAAAATCAGGAGAGAGGTTTCGGGGACTGTAAGCTGCGACCTGCAACACGAGATGACCACCTGCTGAAAATCCCATGGCCCCCACTCGCCGGTAGCCCTTAGAGCGCACTATTTCGAGGGCACGGTTGAGGGCATTGATCTGGTCGGGATGCTGACGACCGTGAAAAAGCCATCGGGAGTGAAGGGCAAAACCCGCCCAGCCGGCCGTGGGATAGTAGAGCACATAGGCGGCAATGCCGTGGTCGGCCAACCATTGGCCAACTTCCCTACCCTCCGTCTTCTTGCTCAACCAGCAATAGCTGCCCCCGGGGCACACGACGACGGCCGTGGAGGTGGACTTTGCCGGTAAAAACTCCTGCAGCCGCCGGGCAGAGAGTGACAAAGCAGATGGCAAAAAGCCGGCGATAAGGAGGAGCATCGACAGGCGACGGATACAAAGAAAGTTATTCTGTTTCATTGATTTTCTTGATGATCTGATTGAGTCCGACAATGGCTTCAACCGTATTAATAGCTGTGAGCGGCACGCCACAGAAGCCGTGCAGATTGACATTCTGTCCGGTCATGTAAAGGTTGTGCAACTTAGTGAACACGGGCACTTGCGAACGTGCAAGATTGTCGCAATCGCGCAACAGACCGTAAAGTGAACCTTCGGGCTGACCGTAATAGTCACGAATGGTGAGCGGGCCGGCCGCAAAGATATATTCGCACTTGCTCCGAAAACCGGGATAGAGAAGTTCCATACAGTCGATGATGCGGTCGATGTGCTGTTGCTTCCACGTCTCATAGTCACTTCCGCGCCTGCCGGTTGTGGTATCGGCCCATTGAGAGCAGGTGCTATAGGGGATGGGGGAATTGATAACCACCTTCGTGGCCCACTCTCCTTGGCCGGTTTCGGCAGGTGTCATATACATGAACCCGCGGGGCCAGTCAGCCGGGTCGTATTCACCATAGTGCCACACTTTGCCATAGTCGCGCTGATAGTAGCAGGTGTGGTTGATGTAAGGGAAGCTCTCTGGTTTCAACAGGCAATACACACAAAAGGTGCTGTAGCTTTGGGGAACTTCCTCCATACGACTCCGATAGGCTTTGGAGAAAGCCTTGGTATCGGTGAGTCGCAGCAGCTGCAGCGGATGGATGGCGCAGACAACGGGCACGGCCTGTCCGTCATCGCCCAATGTGGGCAATTGCAACCGGCGGCCTCCATGCCGATAGGTGACCGACCGCACTTCACGGTCGGCGACTTCCATTTCCACAACTTCACAGCCGGCCTTCACTTCTCCCCCGCCGGCACAAATGATATGGGCCAAAGCATCGGCCAGTTGCTGGCTGCCTCCGACAAAACGCGACGGCCCCTCAATGTAGAGCACGTTGATAAGAGCAGAGATATAGCCGGGCGTATGACCGGCCACACCGCCAAACATCGGGTTCATGTAAGATATGACATCGCGCAATTTCGGATCTTTCAGATAGTAGTTGACAATGCGGTCGGCCGGCCAGTAAAATTTCTCGTCGTGGGTGTAGACATGGCTGTTGCCCGTGCGGAGATAGAAAAAGTCTATCTCGCCGGTGATACGATAGAGTTCTTCCACATAGTCGCGGATGCCCTGCGCCTCATTGGGAAACTCCTGCTGGAAATAACGGATAAAAGCCTCTTTGCCTTCGGGTATGCGGTAGGTTTTGCCATCGGCAAGATAGGTGATTTCATCCATGCAGTCGGCATCGACATCGCGCAAAGCGATGTGCCCTGTGATGCCCAACCACTTGCAGAGCTTATAAATGCTGCCACCCGGCCGTATGCCCCCAAGAAGGTGCATACCCGTTTCAAAGGCCACACCATGACGGCGAAACATCTGAAGACCACCGCCAATGACCTGATTTTTCTCAAGCACGGTGACGCGATAGCCTTCTTTGGAAAGGATGGCCCCCGTAAACAGTCCTCCCAATCCGCCACCGATGACTACAGCCGACTGCTCATGCAAAGATGCCGGCTGCCGGCTGCCGGCCGAAGATTGATAACTACTCCTCTCCATAGACAATCTCCTTAAATATCTTTTCACTTGTCAACAGCTCGCCACATGTGACCATTGTCCCCACAAGCACCCCAAGGATGCCATGACTGTTGATATTCTGGCCGGTGAGCAGAAGATTGGGAATCTTTGTGCGATGATGCACGCGGGCTGCCGGTCCGAGATGAATGTCTTTGGCTATGCCATACATCGAGCCGTCTTCTGTACCGGTGTAATTGAGGTAGGTGAGCGGAGTGGAAGTATAATAGCCGACTATCCGACTGCGCAACCCCGGAAACTCTTTCTCCACTTCATCCAACAGGCGCTCGGCATGTTCGGTCTTGAAATGTTCGTAGGCTTCTCCGCGCTTTCCCACCTGTGTACCTTTCCACGGCTCTACATCGTCCATTTGCATATAGGAAAGAATGACTCCACTGCGGGCGTACTGCTGATGTTCTTCGTCACAAAAGTGCATGTAGAGATAGCCTTTGGGCCACTCTTCCGGCGTATAGTGTTCACAATTCCAAGGTGAAGGCCCTTTATAGCCATAGAAATTATAGTTCATGTAAGGCACGGTGTTCTCCTTGAAACGCAGATAAACAGAAAAGCCGCCCACCGTGTTGCGCAGCGACTTGATGCGTCGTCGATAGGCAGGACGGAGGAGCGGCGAATCTACAAGTTCGAGTGTGCGGACGGGATGGGCATCGCTGATAATGACGGCTGCCTCGAAATGGCTGCCATCGGCACAGGTGACACCCGTGGCGTGGGAGGCATCGCAGTCGATGTGGGTCACCTGTTTGCGGATAAGCACCTCACCGCCATACCGACGGATAGTCCGGACAAGGCTGCGGGCAATGCGGTCGCTGCCTCCCACCACGCGCCATGCACTACGATTATAGAAATCCATCACAAAAGCGTAGGTGGAAAAAGGGGTCTTGTCTTTCTCTGCGGCATAAAGGGGCAAATTGCCTACCACCACTTGCCGTAGGACAGGATCGGTGATGGTCGCATCGACCACCTCATTGATGTTCTTCAACAGATACTCCGTATTGATGGCAGCATCTGTTTCCGTATGCTTCAAACTGTGGAGGGAGGAGGCTTCAGCTACTTGACTGATGAGGTTGCAGAAGTGATCAAGATTGGCCCACTGGTCGGGGAAAAACTCAGAAAGGCGTTCTACAAAACGCCGACGGCCACAGGCAAAAGGATAGTGGCGGCCTTGCAGGGATATGACTTCGTATGCTTCTGCATCAAGTTGTGAAAGGGGCACATCGACTTCCAGATAATGAAGAAGTCGGTGCAGGGTCTGCCCCTCTGCAGCAGAACCAATAAAATGCATACCGGTTTCAAACTTAACGCCCTGACGTGTGAAGCATTGCAGACAGCCACCGGGCTGCCCACCCTGCTCAAGCACTGTCACGCGATAACCGTTTTTGGCCAGCACCACACCGGTGGAAAGTCCTCCCAAGCCGGCACCTATAATGATTGCATCTTTCTCCATACTCATTAGTTTTTGTAATAGTCGCGCAATTTGCGATAAGGAGCAAGATAGTCATCGGTTTCTATCGATGAGCACAACTCAGCATAATGTTTCTGATAATGATGGCGCATAGCCTTCGTCATCTTACGGATGGCCTCATTGGCTGTAATGCCTTCATCATCATATCGCTCAAAACACACACGCCGCCCCACTTCAATAAGGATTCGGCCTTGACGCAACATAAAGTCTTTCTTGGGCAACACATGGCCTGCACCGTGGATATAGAGTGGCAGGATATCGGCACCAAGTTCGTGGGCCAAATAAAAAGCGCCTTTATGGAAACGCAAAATGCTGTAATCTGCACTACGAGTGGCTTCGGGGAAGATGACGATGCTATAACCTTTCTTGTAAAGTTCGCGTAGTTTGGGCATATTCTTTTCCATCCCGTCAGCTGCGGGCAGGAAGTCGCCATGATGAAGCACAGAACCGTAGAATGGATTGTGCCATGTCCATCCGTTGGTGACAATAATCAGTTTCGGCGAGAATTGCAACACACTGAGGATGTCAAGATGGCTCTGATGATTACAAATAATGACTGCCGGCTTCTCAAAAGTCTCTCCTACCCGATTGTCAACAGCAAAGCGAATGCCGGGAAGCAAACGCAAGCCATATTTCGCCACGCCCCTGATGAGACGGTGATAGTGAAGGCGTTTCCGCTCCGTTATTCGCCCGAGATGGAAGTACAGCCATGTATAAGGCAGAGCCCCACAATACATAAACATCAGAAAAAACAGCATGTAGCCTACAGAATAGGTCAAACGCTTCAGCGTGAGGGGGAACGGGCTGGAGACGAATGCCGTTGGTGCCAAGGCTGACGAACTGCCCCTCATTGGCACCGGAACCGTTTTCCCGGTGGATGCCAAACGTTTTTGGACATCTGCAACATCAGCTCGCACCAGCCAACGGAACACAAGAGGAGGGAGATAGTTGGCCATCAGGACAACAGTAACCATACCAATAATAGTCACTTCGGCCAAAGAACGAAGAGCGGGGTGCTTGGCAAAAATAAGAGTGCCAATGCCGATGAACATGAGTACGGCACTGAGCATCACACTGCGCTTATAGCTTGCAAGCCGTTTTTGTCCGGTGGTGTGTTCATAGAGCAGTCCCTCTGTGATGAAAATGGTGTAGTCGTCGCCTTGCCCAAAAATAAATGTGGCAAGGATGACATTGACAATATTGAACTGAATGCCTAAAAGCTGCATCAGACCTAATATCCAAATCCATCCGACTGCCAACGGCAAAAAGGACATCAAAGCCAGTTCGACGCGACGGAAAGAAAGCCAGAGGAAAAAGAATACAACACAACCGCAAACAAAACCAACGTAATTGAACGAATTGTTGAGAATGTCAACAAGTTGGTTGCCAATATCTTTGGCACTGAAAGTAAAGGCATTGGCCGACGAGGCCCTGACGGCATCTTTCGCAAGTTGCTCCCGTTCGGTGTGGAGATAATTCACCATGCGATAGCCTGAACCCGTTTTCAAAATGTAAGTTCCCAAAAATTGGGCGGTCAATGGTTGGAAATAAGAAACGGAACGGGGAGACACATTACGGCTGATGAGTTCGACGAAAGGCTGGAAAGCGCGTTCGGAGAAGCCCAATGACTGACATTCATTGCGAAAAACGGTCAACAACCGTTCACGGACAGTCGTATGGGACAAATGACGCAAGTCTTCCTCACACTTGCAGGGGGCACGACCGATAAAATAGGTATCCTTATTCATATACCGGTTCCATTCATTTCCCGTCACTTGGGAATCTCTGTCCACATTCAAAAAATCGCCAACACCTTGCAAAGGCATCCCTTTTTGGCGCAACTCCCTTTCCAGCCGTCTGTTCTGTCCAGCTGCTTCTTCGAGGGTCTTGCCCTCAACCACCACATAGACCGGTGCATCATGTACGGATGAAGCCAACAACTCCATGTCCGAACGTTGGGAAGGAGTCATATAATTGATATGGGCAAGATTGGAATCGAAAGAAGTTTGCAAGGAAAAATAACCCAACACGAGCGTTATGGCACAAACCAGCGGGAAGAGGTAAGGGATTTGGGGAAGACGGAAACGGGAACTGTGATGTTCATACTGCCGGCGTTTGTGAGCCTTGGCAAACAACGGCAGAAAAACCAAGACAAAAAGAATGGTACCTATCAACATCAGGCTGCCGAATGCCCCGAGGTCGCGCATGGCCTGTGCATCAAGCCATACAAGGCAGAGAAAAGCCTGTCTCTTATACACATCTGGACGCTGCCGA
>ENA-OXTJ01000748-OXTJ01000748.1-human-gut-metagenome-genome-assembly--contig:-NODE-748-length-10205-cov-5.332118_pt1 | contig 10205 bp, 12 predicted proteins | sample MGYA00249342_ERZ652646 | MGnify/ENA primary metagenome ERZ652646 (study PRJEB26925, sample SAMN05826522) | human gut metagenome | biome: ENVO:2100002; feature: ENVO:00000062; material: ENVO:00002003...
GATCTACACTATCCTCTTCGTCGGCAGCGTCAGATGTGTATAAGAGACAGTCCATCATGCTCGCGGCCGTCGATGGCAGCAACCTGACCTATCAGAACATCGAACAAAGCTGGATCGAGTTCGCGGACTACACGCTGGCCGCCTACGCGGGCGAGATCGAGGAACTGTTCAACCGTCTTCTGCCGCGCGGCCGCGAGGCGCGGTTCGACTGGGATTCGAGCGGCCGCACGAACACCAGCGAACGGTACGCGGCCTACGCCAGCGCTTTGGAACACCAGTGGATGACCGTGGACGAGGTGCGCGCCGACCGGGGACTGCCCCCGTTGGCATCCACGCCGGAACCAGTGAAGGAGAACCAGCAATGAACGACAGACTGATGGAACGGCGCACGCTCGACGTGCGCGGCATCCAGGTAAGGGACGCGGAAGACGGGGACGGCAGCATCCTGACCGGCATCGCCGTGCCGTTCAACACCAGGTACGCCCTATGGGGCGACTACGCCGAGGTGTTCGACCCGGACACCGACTTCGGCTCGCGCGACAGCGTGAAAATCAGCCGGCAGCACGGCGAGCTCATCGGCCGCGTCACCAGCATGGACGCCGAGGCGGACGGCCTGCACATCACCGCGAAGCTCGCCGGCACCCAGGCCGCGCGCGAGGCCATCCAACTCGTGCGCGAAGGCGTCTACGACGGGTTCAGCGTCGGCTTCATCCCCGTGGACAACCGCAACGTGGCCGCCGACGACGGCGTCACCGAGGTGCATCGACGCAAGGTCGATCTGTTCGAGGTGGCCGTCACCGGCATCCCCGCGTATCCGAACGCGGTCATCACCGGCCAGCGCGAACAAGCCCACGAAAACATGTCCGAAACCGGAAGCAACCAAACCGACAACCAGAAGGAGAACCACATGGACGAGGAACTGCGCGCCATGCTCGACGGCATCCAGGAGGAACAGCGTGGCATGAAGGCCGCGCTGGCCAAGGGCGCGGCACCCGAACGCAAGACGATGGGCGGCGAATACCGCAACGCGGGCGAATACCTGCGCGCCCTCGTGGACGGCGACGAAGCGGCCGTGAACCTGTACCGCGAAGGCCGCGACCTGATCGTGACCGGCGACACCGGCAACACGAGCACCTGGATCGCGGACGACCTGCGACTGATCGAACAGCGCCGCAAGATCATGGGCATCCTCACCCACGACAGCCTGCCCTCCACCGGCATGAGCATGGAGTACAACGTCGTGGAGACCGACACCACCAGCGTCACGGCGCAGGCCAAGGAAGGCGACACGCTCGCGTTCGGCAAGGTCTCGTTCGGCACGAAGGTGACCACCGTGGGCACCTACGGCGGCTACACCACCCTGAGCCGCCAGACCATCGAACGCTCGACCACGCCCATGCTCAACACCGCCCTGAAGGCCCTGCGCAACGCCTACGCGAAAGCCACCGAGAACAAGGTCCGCCAGTTCCTTTACGACACCATCGCCACCCAGCGCGACTCGGCCGACGAACCGAACAAGCTCGACGCGCCCGCCGCGCTGGACGCCATGACCATCGACCAGTGGGCCGGCCTCATCATCGACGCGGCCGAAATCGCCGACGACCGCAACGTCAACCTGACCCGCCTCGGCGTCAGCAAGGACGTGATGAAGGCGCTCGTGGCCCTCAAGGACTCCGGCAGCCGCTTCTTCGACCTGAGCGGCGACGGCAGCGACACGCTGGGCGACTTCGACCTGACCGGCATCGCCGGCCGCTTCCTGCGCCTGCCCGTGCAGATGCTGCCCGCCGCGCCGGCCGGCACCGCCTGCTTCATCGACCCCGAGGCCGTGACCGTCTGGGAATCCGGCGGCCCCACCCAGCTGTCCGCCACCGACCCGACCAAGCTCACCGACAGCTACAGCGTGTACGGCTACCTCGCCGTCGCCGCCACCCTGCCCACGGGCCTGATCCCCATCAAGTTCGCGGCCTGACCATGACGGACGAGACAAGCGAACTCGTGGCCCTGCTGCGCGACGAGGTGAACATGCCCGCCGGCGACAACGAACGCCTGACCGCGAAGATACGGACCGCGACCACCTACGTGGACGCCGCCATCGCCGGCCAGACATGCCCCGCCGACGTGCGCCGCGACTGCATCGTGTCGTGCGCCGCCGACCTCTACAACTCGCGTGACGCGCGGTTCGGCGTGATGAGCGTCGCCGATTCGACGCTCGAACCGTTCCGCGTGTCCACCGACCCGCTGCGCAGCGTCTACCCCAAACTCAACGCCGTGGGCGTCATGGCCGGCAGTCTGGCGGTGGCATGATGAGCAGTCTCGTCATCCGCGAACGCGCCGCGCTCACCCGCCTGCTCGAAGACTGCCTAGGCGACCTCGTGCAGATCGTCACGGCAGACGAGCAGAAGGCCCGCCCCCTGCCGAACAAGGTGGCCGTCTTCATCGAACCGCCCGAACTCGCCTACAAGAAATGGGGCAACGAGCCCGACATCACGTGGCGGCTCGACGTCATCGCCGGCACCATGGCCACCCAGGCCCCCTCGCTCGAACTCGTCATGCGGGCCATCGACCTCATGGCCGAACACGAGCTCAACATCCAGGCGGCACGGCCCGTGACTCTTAGCCTCTCCGGCGCGGGGGACCTCGCCGCCTACCAGCTCACACTCAACCCATTGGAAATAATCTGAAAGGAACATCATGGCAAGCAAGGTGCGCACACTCGGCCCCGGCTCGTTCAACATCACCGACGAGAAGAACGGCCGCGACTTCAGCGCCGACCTGACCAAAGCGCAGCTCAACCCATCCAACTCGTCCGACGACCCCACCACCTACCTCGACGGATCGCAGGAGGCCAACACGTCCACCACCTGGACGATGGAAGGCACCATCGGCGACGACTTCAGCGCCGAGGGCCTGAGCGTGTGGTGCTTCGACCACGCCAACGAGACCCTGCCGTTCGAGTTCGTGCCCAACAAGACCGGGGCCATCAAATGGAGCGGCGACGTGACCGTGACCCCCGTGGGCGTCGGCGGCGACGTGAAATCGAAGAACACCAACGACTTCAGCTTCCCCGTCACGAACCTCAAGCACGCCGCCCACACGGCCACCCCGGGCGCATGAACACCGGCAAGGCCCTGATGGTGGTCGGCCAGAAACGGTTCGTGCAGACCATGCGCAAGGCCGGCGCGGACCTGGACGAACTCAAGGGCGTGAACCGCGAAGCGGCCGAAATCGCCCTCCCCGCCGTGCAGGCCCTCGCCCCCGTCGGCAAGACCGGCAAACTCTCGAAATCACTGCGCGCCGGCGCGACTAAAAAGGCCGGCGTGATCCGCGCGGGCCGCAAGGTCGTGCCCTACGCCGGCCCCATCAACTACGGGTGGCCCGGCCACAACATCAAACCACGCCTGTACGTGAACAACGGCGTGGCACGAAGCGAAAGCGCCTGGATGAAACCATATGAGGCGTTCGTGGAGAAAACCATGAAACAAGTCAAAGGAGCATAAGCCATGTTGAAGAAGACCGCGACCATCGGCTACCAGGACGGCCACGAGGACACCGTGACCCTCACCGCCCGCGCCCAATGCCAGGCCGAGGAACACGCCCAGACCAACGGGTGGGGGCCCGTGGAGAACTGCAAAATCCGGTTCGTCTACTACTTCGCCTACACCGCCGCACGCCAGCAGGGCAAGACCAAACTCCCCTACGAACAATGGCTCGACAGCATCATCGACGTGGTGGTCAACACGCCCGACGACACGGAGGACGCGCAGCTGGACCCTACGAACTAGCCGCGTGGCCAGACGATTCGCTCGGCCGACTCAGCTTCATCCTCGCCAGCCGCTTCGGCGGCACCCCGTGGCAATGGCGCGAGGAGGCCAGCGAACTCGACTGGGGCACCGGCATGCGCCTATTGACCGAGGAAATGGAACGAGCCGAAAAGGAGGTGGACAATGGCGGGGCATAGCGCCATCATGTCCGTGCGCATCACGGGCAACGCGAACGACGCCGTGAAGGCGTTCGAGAAGGCGACCGGCAAGGCCGCCGCGTTCGGCAGCTTCATGGGCGGCGCGGCATTGAAGGGCGTGACCGCCCTGTGGGACACGCTCAAGAACTTCAGCGGCGCGGTCGTGGAGATGAGCGACTCGACCGACAAGTTCAAGAACACCATGAGCTTCGCCGGCCTCGACACCAGCGCCGTGGAGGCCGCCACCAAGGCCACCCGCAAATACGCGGACGACACCGTGTACGACCTCACCACGATCCAGAACACCACCGCCCAGCTCGCCGCCAACGGCATCACCAACTACACCGAGCTGACCGAAGCCGCCGGCAACCTCAACGCCGTGGCCGGCGGCAACTCCGACACGTTCAAATCGGTGGCGATGATGCTCACCCAGACCGCCGGCGCGGGCAAGCTGACGACGGAAAACTGGAACCAGCTTGCCGACGCCATCCCCGGCGCTTCGGGCAAGCTCCAGGAGGCCATGCTCGCCAACGGCGCGTACACCGGCAACTTCAGGGACGCGATGGCCAGGGGCGAAATCACCGCCGACGAATTCAACCAGGCGCTGATCCAGCTCGGCATGAGCGACGTGGCCAAGGAGGCCGCCACCAGCACCAAGACCATCGAAGGCGCGATGGGCAACCTCGAAGCGTCCGTGGTCGGCGGCCTCACCGACGCCTTCGACCTCGTGAAACCCGCCGTGACCTCCGCCATGGGCGTCGCCGCCGAGAAGATCACGGCGTTCAGCGGCAAGGCCACAACCGGCCTGAAAGGCGTGATAACCCTCGTCAAGGACGGCAACTTCAGCGCGGAACTGCGCGAGGCTTTCAACATCGAGGAAGACAGCCCGATAACCGACTTCCTGCTCACTGTGCGCGACACCGCCGCCAACACGTTCGACACCGCGAAAACCGCCGTGACGGACTTCATGACCGCGTTCAACGACACGGGCCCGTTGCAGACGGCCAGCGACATCTTCGGCTACGTGTGGGAGACGTGCAAAAGCCTCGCCGGAGCCGCCGGCGACGTGCTCGCCCAGTTCGCGCCGCTCACCGACTCGTTCGGCGGCGCGGCCGGCGCGGGCACCGCATTGGGCGACGCCTTCAGCGGCGCGGCCGGCATCGTGGCCGACGTGGCCGGCAAACTCACCGCGTTCTCCGATTGGGTGAGCGCGAACGCGGAACCAATCCGCTCCGCCCTGGTCGGCATCGGCACCGGCTTCGCCGTGTTCAAAGTCGCAAGCGTCATCACCGCCGTATCCTCCGCGTTGCAGGGGTTCAGCATCGCCAACACGGCCGCATCCGTGGCCCAATGGGCGCTCAACGCGGCCATGAACGCCAACCCCATCGTGCTGATCATCACGCTCATAGCCGCCCTGGTGGCCGGACTGGTCTACTTCTTTACCCAGACCGAAAGCGGTCGGCAGATATGGAGCGACTTCACCAACTTCATCGGCACGTGCGTGAACAACATCATCGGATTCTTCCAATCACTGCCCGGCAGGATAGGCGCGTTCTTCTCCAGCGCAGCCCAGTTCGCGCAGAACACGTGGAACAACGTGGTCAGCTGGTTCAGTGGACTGCCCGGCCGCATCCTGTCCGCCATCGGCAACGTGGGCAACACCCTGTACAACGCCGGAAAGAACATCATCGACGGTTTCCTCAACGGCCTGAAAGCCGCATGGGACAACGTGACCGGGTTCATCGGCGGCATCGCCGACTGGATCGCGGAGCACAAGGGCCCCGCCGCCTACGACAAGGTGCTGCTGGTGAAAAACGGCCGCCTCATCATGCAGGGCCTCGCCAAAGGCCTCGGCCTCGGCTTCGACCAGGACGTGACCCGTGCCATCACCCGCGTCAACGGCCGCCTGTCCGCCATGCAGTTCGACATGCCCGGCACCAACGGCACCGCAACCGCGCAGCCCATGACCGTGAGCATCGTCATCAACGGCGTGCTGGACGGAGAGGACGCGGCCCGCAAACTCAAGAAGATCCTTCGCGACTACGACAGAAAGCGGGCATGAGATGCAGAAACCATTCATGTTCATCGACTGGGGCGACGGCTGGAAAAGCCTCAATGACCCCTTGCAGGACATCGCCGCGCTCGCCCAGTTCAGCGTGCAATGGGGCGTGGAGACCGCCGACGAACAACCCGACCCCAGCGTGATGAGCTTCACCCTGCGCGACCTCAAGGGATGGCTCACCGGCCGCGCGCTCACCCTCGCCGGCGCACGCATTCTCGTGCAGATCAGCGAACAACCCACATGGGCGCTGCTCACGGACGCGATGGGCACATGGAAGGCGCAACGAATGCCGTTGAACCGGCTGCACTCCGCATACACGCCACCCACCCCGGACAATCCCGACAGCACCGCCATAACCCTGTTCGACGGCATCATCAGCAACGGCGGCACCGCGACCGCCCACAAAACCGGGTGGAAACTCAAACTCACCGCGTCCAGCCGCCTGCTGCTCTGGAAACGCCTGGCCAAACAAGGCCCCACATCCACCGACACGAGATGGGCCGGCCAACACTGGGTCACCACCACCAGCGCCGCCAGACTCACGGAACTCAACACGCGAGCACGCGAAGCCGGCGCGCCCGAAGCCGACGCGACCGGACTGGAAACCACCGGCACCCCCGCATCCTACGACATGACCGACTACCCGACCCAACTCGACCTTCTGCACCGCCTCTACGCCCACCACCCCCACATGCCCCTGTGGTACGAGGTGCCCCACAAGGACGCGAGCGTGATCGAATACACGCCGTTGAACCGGCCCGTGACCATGGGCGCGGCCACCGACGGCACCCTGACCATCACCGACCAGGACACCGTCACCCCAGCCATCCCCGCACCACTGGTGGAAACCGACAACGACACGACCCTGACCATCCCCGAACCCATCACCCAGATCACACTCAAAGCGAAGAAAGCCACGGCCGACGACGACGGCGTGCTCGCCTTCGAGGACGACGAAACCGAAATGGGGGACCGCGGAACACTGCCCGCGAACCTGACCGCCACCCAGTCAAGCCTCACCCTGGAAAGCGACATCACCACCCAGGACGACACAGGCGGCATCTTCGGACGCGCGAACGGCACCACCTGGACGCCAAGCGAACAGAACCGCATCGACGCCGCTCGATGGCTCGAAACCATCGACCGCCGACTCACCCCCGAAACCATCGTGTTCGACGGCCGCAAAATCAACCCCGCCGACCGGCCCGAACTCTACAAAACCAGCCCACCGCCCGCGTTCACCCTCCAAGGCACCCGAAGCGGCACCCTGACCGACGACACCGACCGGCCGGCAACCGGCGGCGCATACGTCGCCATCGGCGGCACCCTGACCTTCGAATGGGCCGACCAGACACCGGTACTGCGCAACGAAATCACCCTATGGCCCATCCCGCTCGACACCGAACGCCAAGCCACATGGGCCGACATGCAGGCATGGCCACCCACATGGACGCAAACCTCCATGAGCCTCGCCGAACTCGGACTGGTCAGCGCATACGACCAGCCCGCCATCATCGACCAACCAAACCGGGAAGGAACCCAACCATGAAAACCACACCGATCTACGGAATCCCCTACCTCGAAGGCAGCGACCTCGTAAGCGGAGCGCCCGAACAGTTCGCCAACATGGCCAACGGCGTGGAAACCGCCCTCAACGAGGTGGACAACCGCAACACCCCCGAAGGCGTGAAACCCGTCATCGCCACCACCCTGGAAACATTGGCCGGCATCACCGGCGTGACCGGCCAGACCGGCTACGTCACCGCCGACCCCACCGAAAGCAACAACGGCCCCTATTACTGGGACGGCACCGCGTGGCTGCCGTACGCGACCGGCGCGATGCTCGACGCCCTGAGCTCGCGCGTCGCCTCGACCGTGCAGACCCTCGCCGTGTACGCGCTTCTGGGTGCCATCACCGTGACGCGCAGCGCCAACGTGGTCACCGTGCACGTGGAGGCGTACTACAACACGGTCTGGTCGATGAACGTGGGCGACACGCGAAAACTGCTCGACGACGGGAAACTACCCTCGCCCGCGACCATCCTCATCTTCCCGGCGATAGTCAACGGCCAAGGCTACTGGGACCACCACCTCACGGCGAACATCACGACCGAGGGCGGCCTGAACATCGTGGCCCGAACGGACGTGGGCTTCAACGCCAACGAGAAAATGGGATTCTCCCTCACCTACGTTGCGAAATAGACAGAAAGGAAAAGCAATGGAGACGACCGAAATCGCGGCGTTGAGCATCGTGGGCGTGCTCATCGCCATGGACTACCTGACCGGCCTCATGAAGGCCGTCCACGCGCATGACATCAGCAGCGAGAAGATGCGCGAGGGCCTGTGGCACAAGAGCGGGCTCGTGCTCGTCATGCTGCTGGCCGAGATCGTGGAACACGGACAGACGTGGCTCGACATGGGCTTCGCGCTGCCGTTGATCGTGCCCGCCGCCGCGTACATCAGCATCACGGAAATCTCGAGCATCATCGAGAACATCGCCGAACTCAACCCCGAACTGCGCGACAGCCCCCTGCTCGACCTGTTCCGCTCCGAAAAAGAGAAAGGGGACAAGTGATGGACTACAGCACGCTGACCCCCGACGGCACCCTGCTGCTGAACAAGCACTACACGCCGGGCCGTGCGGGCCACCGCGTCGAATACATCGTCCTGCACCACAACGCGGGCAACCTCTCCGGCCGGGACTGCTGGAACGTGTGGCAGACCCGCCAGGCCAGCGCACACTACCAGATCGACGCGGCCGGCGCGGTATGGCGGCTCGTCAACGACCAGGACACCGCATGGCACGCCGGAAACCTCGCGGCGAACCAGCGCAGCATCGGCATCGAGCACGCCGACATCGCCTCGAACCCGTGGGCCATCAGCGACCAGACACTTGACAGCGGCGCGAGACTCGTGGCCGCATTGTGCCGCCGATACCAGCTCGGACGGCCCGAATGGGGGCGCAACGTGTTCCCCCACAACCATTTCTCGGCCACCGCGTGCCCGGCAAGCATCGCGGGAAGCCAGAACGCGGCCTACATGGCCCGCGCGCAACAATATTACGACAACCCGGAAGGAACCGACATGCCAGCAAAGACCGATCCAGTGAACCTGCCCAACGGCGGCCAGACCGTCACCGTGGAATACATGCTCCAGGCGTTGATGAACCAGAACACCAGCGTCATCGCCAAAATCGACGCCCTGGGCAAACGCCTCGGCCCCATCAACGAGAAAATGCCCTACGACTACCTGCCCGCCATCCTCAACAACCTCAACAGCCTGTTCGCCGTCGTCGGCAAGATCGACGGCCAGGGCATCAGCGACGACCAGCTCGCCAAACTCGCCGACAGCCTCAAAACCGGCCTCGGCGAACAAGTCGCCGCCGAACTCGCCAAACGACTCGCCGACTAGGCCTGTTTGAGCAACGTGGCGGCCACGGCGACCCTCAATCGGTCGTCAGGCATCGCCACGTAGATTTGCGTGGTCTCCACGCTGCTATGTCCCAGCAGTTTCGAGACCAGCAGCAGATCGTGCGTGGTCTCGTACATGCGCGTGGCGTACCGGTGGCGCAGCGAGTGCGGCCCCCAACCGTCCGGCAGCAGCCGTGTGAGGTGGCGGGACACATACGATTTTTCGACGTGTCCCCGCCACCGGCCGGGGAACAGCCAACCGGGCGCGGCCGTTATCCGCTTCGCCAGGTCTTCGCTTATGGGCACTATGCGCTGTTTGTCGCCCTTGCCCCGCACTATCAGCGACGGGCCGGCGTCGCCTTCCAGCACGTCGCGCGAGTGGACGGCCGCGATTTCGGACAGTCTCAACCCGGCTTCGGCACCGAGGCGCAGCATGAGCCGTTCCACATCGTTCGCGGCGCACATGGCGGCGTATATGTGCGCGTCGGGGCACGGGCGGGGATGCGGCCGCGTCTTGCGCACCTTCGGCAGCGCGGCGGCCGGATCGTCCGCGCGCCGGCCCGTGGCATGCAGCCACCGGAAAAAACCGACGAGCGTGTTTCGGTAGCCCTTGCGCGTCTCCGCCTTCCATGATTGCGAGGCGGTCCAATGCACTAGATCCTCTGACGTCACGTCATAGGGCGATTTATCCAGGCACCGCGCCGCGTGGCCTATCTTGCACCGCCGCTGTCTCTTATACACATCTCCGAGCCCACGAGACCAGAGAGGATCTCGT
>ENA-OXTJ01000751-OXTJ01000751.1-human-gut-metagenome-genome-assembly--contig:-NODE-751-length-10195-cov-7.861341_pt1 | contig 10195 bp, 7 predicted proteins | sample MGYA00249342_ERZ652646 | MGnify/ENA primary metagenome ERZ652646 (study PRJEB26925, sample SAMN05826522) | human gut metagenome | biome: ENVO:2100002; feature: ENVO:00000062; material: ENVO:00002003...
TACTCCAAAGGCTTACGGTCATCAATATCTCCCGGTGTTATCATAAAGTTGAGAAGCTCTCCTTTTTCATTGCAAATCAAGTGCAATTTGAAACCGAAGAACCAACCCATAGAGCATTTTCCTCTTTGAGCTATACCTTTGAAAACCTTGTGAATATGTATTCTTTGGTTCTTGCAGACACGCAGTGGCGTGCTGTCAACAAAGCTTATGCCCGTACATTTGCCCGGCAGGACCTTCTTGATAAACAAGGTTAAGGGTACGGCTACATCCCTTTCCAATTCTACTAAACGGTTATAAGAGACAACATTTGGAAACAGATGGCGAAGCTGCTTGCATACTTTTTCAAGATAGAAATGTTTAAAGCAGCGATAACCTGAGTCGTGGAAAAGAATCATTATCAGCATGACTTCGGCCTTTGACATCGTGGAACTTCGATGATATTTTCTTTTTCCAATAGGTTTTTAGCGTATATTTTGCTGTCATGGCATCAAAAAAACTTGCAGAAGTCGTCTGCCATACAAAACATTTCTGTAACTTTGTCCTCGGTGAGCATAGCGATTTTTGCTTGTAATTATTTGAATGTTAACACCTTAAAGTTACAACGAATTTCGCTAATCACCAAATCTACAGACACTTATAATTCGTCGAACTCACGTTAAAATAATATGTAGGGTTCCCTTATCATATCAAGATTATAGTGGTCGATATTGCGCAACACATTGCGATTGCCCTCCTGCCGAACTAACAGGTATTTCTTGTGAATAGCCTCGTCTGTCAATTTATTGTCGGCGTAGATGTTCTTGATATGCAGGGCTGTGCTTTGTTGAGTGGTATCGTAAATTTTTGCCAACTGTCCCTGAGTGAGTCATACATCCTCGCTAGCAAAGTGCAGTTCACCCTTACCAAGCCGTTACCTGTATCATATTGTTCCACCAATTCCTTTAAACCTTTCAATGAAAGCCGCAATTTTTTGGAAGACACTTTGTTTCTTCGTTAGATATTGCGGATTGAGTGGACTCATCTTGGGGAGAATCGCATTGAGGTCTGTTCCATTTTCGCTGGCAAATTCATGTTTCAGTGAAGTTTGAATATAACGCTTCGCTGCTTCCACATTCAGCTTTTCTTCTAATATTAGGCTCGCGGCTTCTTCTTTTTGTCTCTTTTGCGCATACGCAAAGAAAGCTGAAATAACACCAGCCTTGTCTTGAATGGGATCTAAGTTTGTCTCATGGATGAAATCAACTATGAGTCCCTCTTTGGCTCTGTTCCCTATGCTTGCCCTGATGATTCGGCGTACTTCATCAACCAACGCGTCTTTATCCTTAGTCTTCTTATTATGTTCGAACACCAGTTCAAGAATATAGTCAAGGTCTATTTCCTGTGATTTAAGCAAGTCGACTTCAAACACGACATCATCCCAATCAATCGTGGAAGCCTCAGGGGCCTTACCTTCTTTTTCCCTTCTAAACCAGTCCCGGATATCGTTATATGTCGAGCGATAGTCTTGGGCGGCCCGCTCTTGCAAGACATCGACTTCCAACATGGCAGCTATATCCTCTTCTGTCAGGAAATGGGCATCCTTGAAAGCCTCAACAGCATCGGGATTCCCCTTATCTATCTTTTGCAACTCTTTTAGGTTGGTAAACTCATCATAGTTTTGCAAGATATTCTCTATTTTCAAGTAATCACCAAAGAGCTTTACAAAGGCTTTTTTGTCTGCCTCTGTCATGATCTCGTCAGGTTGTGGAAACTGCTCTTTAAGTTCTTTCACGATCTCCACATATCCTTTGCGTGCTTCCCCCGTCGCGATATCCGTGAAGCCTTTGAGATATTCCTCATAGCTTTTCTCAAGCACTACATTCTTTGTGTTTTTGTCGCCAAACAAGGTGATGGCATCTATTGTAGCCTGTTCCAAATCTCGGAACGTAACGATATTGCCAAATGTCTTGGTCGCGTCGTAGATGCGGTTGGTTCGCGAGAATGCCTGCATCAGTCCGTGAAAGCGCAAGTTTTTGTCTACAAACAGCGTGTTGAGCGCAGGCGCGTCAAAACCTGTGAGAAACATTCCCACTACAATAATAAGGTCTACCTCCTGACTCTTCACCCGCTTGGCCAAGTCGCGATAGTAGTTTTGAAATTCCTTGCTGTCCACACCGAAACTTGTCCTGAACATGGCATTGTAATCATTGATTGCCTTTGTCAGAAACTCTTTGGCACTGCTGTCCATGGCCGTAGGCTCAAAGTTCTCTTCCCGAATGTCACCCACGGCATTTTGTTCCCCATTGGGGGCAAAGGAGAATATCGTGGCAATCTTCAGTTGTTTTTCACTGTCTTTTTGCAGCGTGTTCAGTTCCTCATAGTAGAGCTTGGCAGCCTCCACACTGTTCACTGCAAACATGGCATTGAAACCTTTGCCACTTCCTTGATTCCGGTGGGTCTTGATTCTGAAGTTCCGCAAGATATATTGAGAAACTTCCCTGATTCGGTCAGGGTGAAGCAAGAGTTTCCTGTTTTCCGCTGCCGTTAATTCTGTCTCGTCTTTTTCCGTTTCCAAAGCCTTGAACCGTGGACGCACGTTGTTATAATCCACCTTGAATTTCAGCACTTTCTCATCTCGTATGGCATCGGTGATGACATACGAATGAAGTTCCCTGCCAAACACGCTGGCCGTCGTTTCAGCACCCAGCGCATTTTCGGGAAATATTGGCGTACCTGTAAATCCGAACTGATAATACCGCTTAAACTTTTTTCTGAGATTCTTCTGGGCTTCGCCAAATTGTGAACGATGGCACTCATCAAAGATAAAGACCACCTGTTGCCCATAGACAGGCAGTGAAGACTCACTCTTCATCAGGTTGTTCAGTTTCTGAATGGTCGTTACGATAATTTTGTTGTCGTCTTTTTCAATGTTTCGCTTCAGTCCGGCCGTGCTTTCCGAACCATTCACGCTGTCGGGCGAGAAACGCTGATACTCCTTCATAGTCTGATAGTCAAGGTCCTTGCGGTCTACCACGAAGAACACCTTGTCGATAAAGTCGAGCCCTGTGGCCAGCCGTGCCGCCTTGAAGCTGGTCAGCGTCTTTCCCGAACCTGTCGTGTGCCAGATGTAGCCGCCCCCTTCGGGCTTGCTCCATTGCCGTGCCTGATAGGAACTTTTGATTTTCCATATCAACCGTTCGGTAGCGGCAATCTGATAGGGACGCATGATGAGCAGCGTGTCGTTGGTATCAAACACAGAATAGGCGAGCAACACTTGCAGCAACGTGTTTTTTTGGAAGAATGTCGCCGTGAAATCTTTCAAGTCTTTTATCAGTGTATTGTCAGCCCTCGCCCAGTTCATCGTAAAGTCAAAACTGTTCTTATCGCGCTTCACAGTGTTGGCAAAATAGCGAGTGTCTGTCCCGTTGGAGATAACGAAAATCTGCAAGTATTTATACAGCGAGCTCTCGCTGTTAAAGCTCTCCTTGCTGTACCGATGCACCTGATTGAACGCTTCACGGATAGCCACGCCGCGCTTTTTCAGTTCCACTTGCGCCATAGGCAAGCCGTTCACCAAGATTGTTACGTCGTAACGGTTGGCTTGCGTGCCTGTCTGTTCAAACTGGTTGATTACCTGTACTTTGTTTCGGGCAATATTTTGTTTATCGACCAAGTAGATGTTTTGGATATGCCCGTCATCATACACGAAGTCATAGATGTAATCGTCCTGCACCTTCCGTGCTTTGTCGACAATGCTATCGCCGGCTTTGTCCAAATACTCGTCAAGGAAACGCTGCCATTCCGCGTCGGTAAAGACTGTGCTGTTGAGTGTCTGCAACTGTTTTCTTACGTTTGCCAACAACGCTTCCGGAGTGACAAGAGACGGAAGATACTCATACCCCTGATGTTCCAAGTCTTCAATCAGCTCATGTTCCAGTGCTGCCTCGGTTTGGTATCCGGCAGGTGGTTCGTTTACCATGGAACTCTTGGTGTAATTGTCAAGAACGATGAAGTTCTGTAATTCTGCTATGGTGTTATATTGTGTCATGTGATTTAAATTTATCGTTATCCCATCGTTGGGGATTATTCATAATATATTTCGAAAGACGTTGGTATTCGACATGGTTACGGATGACATGCTCGTAATAATTGCGTTGCCAGACATTGCGGGCATCGGTATTATGCCGCATCCATTTGGTGACCCCAATTTTATATCCACGTACAATCGACCCAATGGTTTTTGATGGCGACCGTAGGGGCGAAAAATTTTTCGCCCCATTACCATCAATCGCCCCATTACCATCATCTGTTTGAATGGGTATGGGGGGCGAATGATGATTCGCCCCTACGGCGGCGGCAAATTCCGTTTTCAATTCCACAATACCGTGAATATGATTGGGCATCACGACAAATTCACGCAAAACCACATTCGGAAAATGATTTGTAATTTCCAACCAACATTCATCGGCAATACAGCCCGCATCATTCAATACCATTTCGCCATTTTTAATTTTCCCGAACAAATGAGCCCTGTCTTGGCACACGATGGTTATAAAATACAATCCTGCCTGCGAATAATCATATCCCTTCAGGCGGATGGATCGGCGATGGTGGATGAGGGGATTATAGGACATGGCGCGTTTCTTTTATTGATGAAATGATAATAATTGATCGCGGTAATATTCATATTGCTTCCTGCGCAGCTCTATCTCCTTGGGCAGTCCCTCGCTAATGGAGGTGGTGAGCGTGTCGAACTCGTCGAGAATAGCTACTATTCGCTGCTGCTCGGCGAGAGGAGGAACAGGTATCTCGATTTTAGCCAGATCCTTAGTATTCACACGTCTTACTTTTGTCCCCGTTATAAAGCTTCTCTTCTGCTTTTGGAACTGTTCTGTTTGGAAATAGTATGCTACGTATTTCGGATTCATCGTGTGCGTGTAGAAGCACGCATCGCCACTAATAGCTATATCCTCATCTCCTAACCATGCCACGGCTTTGCAAACATCCTCGTCGTTCTCACTCGTTGTCGCGATAACCAAATCTCCATATTTTGCTTTTCGGGCTTTTAACGCAAGCTCTTGTGAAACAAACGATTTCGTTTTCTTGGCGCATGTGCCATAATAGGTATATATTTGGCCATAATGAATACAGCCAATACCCGCCGGAGTAAAGTCTTTTTTCTGAAGTCCACTCCCTCTCGTAAATGCACCCAATTCTCCTAACGGCATAACTGTTACATTATTTAACTTTTGCCCCCCCCTATTTAACATATCGAAAGACAATAGCTGATTGCGATAATACTCATACTGCCGCTTGCGACAGTCCAGTTCCGCTTTCAGCTCTGCTTCCAACTCCGCTTCCAGCGTAGTAAACTTGTCGAGGATGCGCACGATTTCTTTTTGGACGGGGAGAGGAGGAAGAGGGACAGGTAATTTCATGAACGCAACTTTAGAAATATAGAATCTGGTGACGCCCCGTACAGCCTTATTAACTATCTTTCGAAAATCAGGCGAATGAAAATAATAATTCAGAAAAATGGAGTCAATGGTATCTTTATATAATTCACTGATTCTGATTCCAAACAAATGGTCATCCAAAAATACTCCGGTTTCGATTTCTCCTTCAATTACAGATGAAATAGCACATTCATCTGGTGTTTCAGATGCACTCGTGAATAAAATATCTCCTTGCCGAAGTTCTGTTTGATCAAGTTTCTTAACTGTTGCGTATGGGAGCACATTTATATCAATTTTTATATTTCTATATGCATTGAGATAATCGATAAATCTGCAATTACCATTATCTGCCCATTTGTTAGACACTCCACTCATTCCACTTATTTGGGTGCTAATTTCCCCCAGCAGCTTCCACTCTACCTCTGCGCCATTGAGCAGGTGTTCTATAAAGGGCATGACTTTTTGTTCTTTACTCTCCATCTTGCTGTCTTTTTGAGCTTAACCTGCGCAAAGTAGTGGCATTATCGCTGCTTATCACGCTTTTGCCGGTTTGCTTTTCCAATTCCTCGCGTGCCACTTTCGCCACATTCCCTCCTTGCGCGGCAATCGTCTTGCTTTGGTTAAAAGTCTTCGGATTATTAGCTTGCGAGATGTCTTTGGTAGAAGCTTCTGCCAGCATATTGAGGATTAACTCTGTACTGGTCATATTGTCCCGTAGGTTTTGCTTCTTTAAACCTTTATGTTCCTTATATTCTTTAACGGTCTTTCCTGACCATGTCTTGGTCAGAATGTTGGTTAAGATTGCAAAATCTTTATTGCCCTTTATACCTGTCCGCTGCCATTCGTCAGTCAGCTCCTTGCGAATCTCAATACTCTTGAGTCGTTGGTTAATCCAATCATCAGAGTAGCCCAAGCGGCGATAGTCTTGCAGGGCCTGCTGTATGCTCAGTTCCGGGTCTTGTATTTGGTCTAAGCGTTCACTTCCCACCTTTGCCAGCCATTGCTTAAAAGGCTCTGCTTTCGGACTTGGTACAGATTGTATCAATCTAAGCAACTGTTCTGTATCAGCCACATCAGTCAGCCGCATCTTGCCATCAATAGCCGGCATTTTCAACTGGTTACAGTTTGTAACCGTTTCGTTTCCTTCTTTCTTTAGCCTGTTTTTTAATACTTTCCAATAGTTTCTTGCTGCTTGATAATCTGTCTGGTCCGTTAAGACCGCAATTACATCTACAATAGAGAAATACCACTTCTCCTGTTCGCTATCCCAATGAGAGCGAATCCGTCGGTTTTCAAATAGCCGAATATCACTCATAGTTCTATTTCTTTTATGATTTTATCAATATCCGCACGCAGGGCGTCTATTCTTTTCACCGTCTCTGCCACCTCTGCGTTCAGCTTCACAATGTCGATGACTTCGCGTTTGTCCTCTACCTCCACGTAGGAACTGACAGAGAGATTATAATCGTTCTCGGCTATTTTGCCGTTGTCCACCGATGTGGCAATGTACTGCACTTCTTCCTTTGTTCCAAAAATCTCCACGATGCGGTCGATATGTTTGGGCAGCAACACATTGTTGTTGGTCTCCTTCTTGAAAAAGTCCTCACTGCCGGCATCGATAAACTGTGTCTGTGTGTCGGTCTTATGCTTTGACAGAACAAGGATATTCACAGCTATGCTCGTGCCATAGAACAGGTTGGGAGGCAGGGAGATGACTGTTTCCACAAAGTTGTTGTCCACCAGATACTTCCTTATCTTCTGTTCTGCCCCGCCGCGATAGAAAATACCGGGGAAGCATACGATGGCAGCCCGGCCACGGGCAGAAAGATAGCTCAGGGCATGAAGCACGAAGGCAAAATCGGCTTTCGACTTCGGGGCCAACACGCCGGCTGGGGCAAAACGGTCGTCATTGATGAGAGTCGGGTCGTCACTTCCCACCCAATTTACCGAATAAGGCGGATTGGAGACGATGGCATCGAAGGGTTTTTGGTCACCATATTGAGGATTGAGGAGCGTGTTGCCCAACGCGATGTCAAACTTGGCGTAATTGATGTTGTGCAGAAACATGTTCATACGTGCCAAGTTGTAGGTGGTGTGATTGATTTCCTGCCCGAAGAAGCCCTCTTCGATCAAATGAGCGTCGAATTGCTTCTTGGCCTGCAACAGCAATGAGCCTGATCCACAGGCCGGGTCGTAAATCTTATTCACCGAATCTTGTCCATACATGGCAAGCCGCGCAATCAAGCTTGATACATTCTGAGGCGTGAAAAACTCGCCACCCGATTTGCCGGCATTGGCTGCATAGTTGGAAATCAAGAACTCATAGGCATCACCAAAAAGGTCAATCTCGTTGTTTTCAAAGTTGCCGAAATCCAAGCTCTCCACACCCTTGATAACAGCAGCCAGACGCTTGTTCTTTTCCTCCACGGTATTTCCCAAGCGGTTGCTCGTGGTGTCAAAGTCGGCAAAGAGACCTTTGATATCATGCTCAGACGCATAGCCACTTGCTGAGCTTTCTATGGCATCGAATATGGCCGCCAAGTCCGTATTCAAATTAGGATTGCTGTTAGCGTCTTTAGCAATATTTACGAATAATTGGCTGGGATAAATAAAATATCCCTTGGTCTTGATGGCATCGTCTTTTATTTCAGGCGTAATCACCTCGTCTGGCGATTGGGCATAATTCACGCTTTCGTCTCCTGCCTCAATAAAGTTGGTAAAATTCTCGCTGATGAAACGATAGAATAGCGTTCCCAAGACAAACTGCTTGAAGTCCCAGCCATCCACTGCTCCACGCACTTCGTTGGCAATTTTCCAGATAGCGGTCTGCAGTGCATCCCTTTGCTTTATACCTGTCATTATTTACAGTTGGTTCTTATTCTTGATTTAATTTACAAATATACAACTTTATGGTGTGCAAGACGAAGAAAAGCATGGCTTTAACATGGATAGATAGTACTTTTTATATAAAAACGACAAAACCATATCTCATAAGCTATCTGCAACAGGTGGTCCTAAAAATTAACGTTCCCGTGTGGAGGCCGTTCCATCAGAATTCATTTCTGCAGAAAAAACTTAAAGAGTTAATCAGCTTGCAGAAGTGTTCGTTTATCCGCTCATTTGACTTGGTGACATCTGCCCCTTAGAGAGTTACTTTGTCTGAAAGATAAGACAGAGTAACAGAAGAAACATCTGTCTCCTTTGTTACTTTGTCTGAAAAAATAAGACAGAATAACAGAAAAAACATCTGTCTTCCTTTGTTACTTTGTCTAAAAAATGAGACAGAGTAACAGAAGAACATAGGTTTATTTTGTCACTTTATCTAAAGTCATGTGTGATGATTCTTTGACAAAAATCCTGTGGCAAAAACTCGTCAACGAGCGTGAAGCGGTGGGCCGAAGAGGCCGAGAAAACGGGGGTGGCAAGGCGAAAACGGTCGGCCGACCATGCGAGAGGCCACACTCGCGTGCCTAAATAGCTGCAATGACAACGCGAAAGGGCCCGGACGGGCTTCTCGAAGAGGCTCTTTGAGAAGGTCGTTCGGGCCCTTTCGCATTGTTGCCGGCATGGGGCGGGTGGTTAAGAAAAATCAAGTCGCTGAATGACAGACGATTAGTCGCTTCACTGAAATTCGCGTGTGTGCAGCCGGAGGGGAGTTGGCGGAAAATATCGCAGGCACGGGGCGTGAAAACGAAGAAACGGTTTTACATTTGGAGCACAAGCGGGTGGGGGAGTGGCGAAAGAGGGAGGAAGCGCGATGTTCTTGCGCAATTTTTGCACTTTTTCCAATTTTTTCTTGCAAAATAAAAATATTTCCATTATCTTTGCACCAGACTGATATCTTCTCAAGAGATGAACAGATTAGAGAGTAACGACTATTGGCTGCATCTTTTCTTATATAATAAGGATATATGCACGATACTGAGAGACGGATGTTTTTCTATGGATTTTCGTGTGAAAAATGTCATGAATTTGTGGTCAGATTATTTGGCAATTCCAAATAATTTGCTACTCTCTCATAGGCGCACCGTCGCTTATACTTCACAAAAACATATTTTCGCGCGCACGAGTGGCATCATGCGCCTCCCCGATAGGAAGAAGGATTCCAAGAAATCCCTCTCCCGAAATTGTCGTGTCCGTTGGCCAAAGTCTTTAGGCAGATTAAGGACACAGCTAACCATATAAGTTTTCCTACATTTGGGGGTGATAATTCTTCATTATTCCATATTTCAGAAAGACTAATTTATCGATGAAAAATAGAGTTTAATTATAAGTAAAGTAATCAAAATGAGAAAAATCAAACTTATCCTTTTCATGCTGCTTGCCTCACTGATATCCATGAATGTGGGCGCAGCTGTTGTTGGTGATGTCATCACAAGGGATGGACTGAACTACAGAATCACCGACCTCTCACACAACGAGGTGGCCTTCACAGGCTCTAACAAGTCCGGTGTGCTGAACATCCCCGCTACGGTCAAGGACAGTGTGAATATCGAATGGACCGTCACTCGCATAGCCAACAACAGTAATGTTCCCAATGCCACCTCCGTGACTATTCCTAACACGGTGAAGGCCATGGAGGCAGGTTCGCTCAGCGGAAGCAAAATAACGAGTGTGACGATTCCCGCATCGGTGCAGACCATCGACAATGGTGTGTTCAGCTTCTGCCTTGGATTGCAGGAAATCATCGTTAACGACGGCAATCCCAAATACCTGTCTCTTATACACATCTCCGAGCCCACGAGACCAGAGAGGATCTC
>ENA-OXTJ01000755-OXTJ01000755.1-human-gut-metagenome-genome-assembly--contig:-NODE-755-length-10167-cov-11.141911_pt1 | contig 10167 bp, 7 predicted proteins | sample MGYA00249342_ERZ652646 | MGnify/ENA primary metagenome ERZ652646 (study PRJEB26925, sample SAMN05826522) | human gut metagenome | biome: ENVO:2100002; feature: ENVO:00000062; material: ENVO:00002003...
ATCTACACTATCCTCTTCGTCGGCAGCGTCAGATGTGTATAAGAGACAGCTGGTAAACCGTGGAACGTCCCTCTGCCGCACATCCCGGCGCTATATATCCCGGAACCATACAATTTAGTCCGGTGTCGTCCCCGGTGGCCGCATAAATACCGTAACTGGAGACCTGATAAGTAGCAGCAACATCCGCAAAAGATCCGGGGGATACCTTTACATACACCCATTTTTTCGACAGTTCTGACACGGTAGCCCAATCTTCATCCCTGGGTCCGTATTCCGCATAGACCACTCTGGCCTGATTTTCTCCGTCCAGAGGACCGGTAGAATGCCGGCCTTTACTGTCGATGTCTCCCAGTGACAGCAGCCAGATCTGACTGCTCTCCTCCGCAAATACCATCGGAATGTCTATAGCAGTGCCATCGGCAAAGGTATACTGTACATTTGCCACTGCTCCCTCCCCGGGACGCTTCGGATCCTCCTGATAAAAATAATACTGCATTCCCGGCTCATAAAACAGTTCCGTCATTTCCCCGCTGCCACCCTGTAGATTCAGCAGAGCTTCCGCAGCCTTCACCGGATCCTTGTAGGTCTCATGGGCAGCGGCATCTCCGTCTAAAATCCGCTGATGCAGTTTCCGCGCCGCAGCACCATTGTAGCCGAGATATTGGATTCCATCCTGTCCGGCAACGGAATGGGTCTCATCCAGCGCTGTCACATCAAACAGGGCACTGAACTCTTCCCTGCTGTGGATACCCTGCTCAAATACCGTCAGCCATTCCGTTTTGGCAGCCTCATAATCCACTTCATCCGTCGCAAACTCCCCTGTTGCAGCTTCCTCGGTTGCATCTGCCCCGTCGGTTGCCCGCGCCGCATCCGCCCCGGTCTCTGCACCGCTATCCGCATTTGCAACATCCGCTGCATCCGTTCCACTACCCGGGTTACTGCACAGGCACACCACCAGCACCGCTATCACTGCTGCCGCGCCGATCATGACCCAGAACGGCGGCTTGCGATAATCCAATACATGACGGATCCTGTTCTTCACATGATCTTCACCAAAAGAAAGCAAGGCACAGATGGAACCGCCCCGATACCGCTTCCATTCTCCACCGGAAGCTTCTTCCAGCAATGTATAGGAATAGATCTTCTTGCTCTCCTCGCCGAGAAGCTTCACAACTTTTTCATCGCAGGACATCTCACAATCCATGTTCATCAGATAAAATGCCAGCCATACCAACGGGTTAAACCAATGCACACAGCAGATCAGCAGAGCTGCCGGTTTGAAAAGGTAATCCCTGCGCTGCAAATGCACTCTCTCGTGGCACAACACGACTTTTCTGCTCTCCGGATCCAGTCCCGAAGAGAGATAGATCACCGGATGCATCAGTCCCATGACAAAGGACAGATGCCCTCCATCGATCTCGCAGATCCCCGGCTCTACCTGTCTGACACCGCTGTCAGTTCGGTGAATCCGGTTCCGCATACGCAGGTAGGAAAAGGCATGATACCCCATAAATCCTGCCATTCCAAGTAACCATGCGATCGACAGGACACGGAAAGTTTGCAAAGAATCGTCCGCATTATCCCGGTTATCCACCGGGTAACCACCATCCAAGGCATTCGTAACATTACCCGGTGCCTGAATTCCGCCGACACCGTCATCTCCAATTTCATTCATGCCTTCTACGTTTCCGTCCTGTCCCAGTGTCGGTGCAGAACCTTCCCTATTTCCGGTGGCTTCTAAAGTCCCGGCATTCAGATTTCCCGTATTATCCGCCCCGGACAGCACGGCATCCACAGTATTGTCTCCACGGTGGCTGCCATTATAAACTCCCTCATTGTCAACTGATCCGGCACTGTTCCCGGCAGTCAACTGTGCAGAGGTTGTCGCCGTCCCTACGGTCAACAGACGCTCCGGGATCAGACTGATCCTGGTCCCCGGCAGCACCGGACAACATAACCGCACAAATACGATTCCCCACAGCAGATAGGAACACCATTTCGGGGCTTTTTTCAGTAAAAATCTGGCCAGTATCACCAACAAAATACAATAGCTTCCCACCAGACTGAGACGCCATATACTGTCAAACAAACGATAGATGCCTTCCACCATAAAGTCCCTCCTATGTTCTCTGCTTCCCTATCCGCGGAAGCTCCGCTCTCTGTCGTCCCTGTTCTGTAACGCCCCGAAGCTCACTAATTTTCCGTCCCGGCAGCTGAGACTTCCACAATCGCCTTCCTGCAATTCGCTGTAGATTCTGTCGGAAACTTCCAAGGTGATCTGTTCGCCCTCTTTTTCCAGATTTTCAAAAATGACAGTCTTGACGTTTTCCGCCTCAGTTACTCCGGAATTTACTGTGCCGTTTGCCAGATATACCGGTTGGTTCACCGCAGTAGCCTGTGCCTTGCTATAGACTTTTGCACGGTTCACCGTATGATATCCCCGTTGCCTGTTCCGTAAGCTCCGCACCAGAAGGTACAGAAGATATCCCAGAATTGCCGCTGCGAACAGGACTGTCAATATGTTTTCCACCGGACTGAAACTTAACTGCTGCATCATAAGCACAACCTCCCCATTTTTCATTATTTATCTCATTTCACAGTATCCTTTATGATATCCTTGTATACTTCCAACAGCCACCAGGAAAATGCCTGTGATTGTTTTGCTGCATTGTCGATCATGCCATCTGCAGTTGCTTTATCCTCAGCCGGTACTACCAGCAGGAACTCTTCCTCTTCTATTTTTACTCCACATAATACGGTTTTTAGATCTTTTGAGATAAGGAACATATTACCGGCTGTATCTCCATCGGTAGTTGTGATGCAGGAATACGATGGTTCCGCTTTTACAAAAAGTGTCGTAAATCCCGTTTCCTCATCGCCAAAAATCTTTTCTCCATCCAGCCATACATTCCCCTGAATATAATCCTCTTGATTTTTCCAGATAAAATGTGCCTTTTTCGCATGAATCTCTACCGGAACCTGTTGATAAAATTGCGGATTTGCCAAACCGACTAACATGCCGCTGCCAACATAATCATATGTTTCCTCTTTCGGAGTATCATAATATCGCAATCCGTAATCTCCGAGACACAGCAGGACTACAGCAACTATAACGATCAGAAAAATTACGATTCCTTTGTTCTTTTTACTCCAATGCATGATCTGTATCTCCTTTTCACACTTTACCCGGCAAAATACAAGCCACTGAAATAATCACTGTAATCCTTACCATCCTGTAACCGAAACCATCCCTTCACACCATCCGTAATCTCGATGCAGATCCAGTCCTGTGTTGCATCCAGCTTTGTCATGCGTACCTTGCTTCCTTTGGGCAGCACAAAGGTCTCATCCCCGTCCGGTGTACGGTAGAGCGTTATATCCTGCCGCAATTCCACTTCCTCCCAGGCACTTAATACATATTCCTCCTGTGGCACTTCCCGAAGTCTTCCGTTCGATGTTACCTGATAGATTTTCTGGATGTAATCATTCTGCACCGCAAAATAGGGTTCAGTGATAACCATCTGTCCATCCTGTATCCATGCCTTTCGCAGATCCTGTGCGAGCCGGTCTGTTTCCACCGGTTTTCCGTCTTCATAGTGGTAGATTCGTGTCAATGGATCTGCGCTTTCTCCGTCATCGTACAATGCGATCAGGAGCTGTTCCCCATCCGGGCTGAAAGCGAAGATCGAATTGCTCATATTTCCCGTGCTGTCCGGAATCTCAATCGTCTGTCCGTCTATCTCCAACACTGCATCCCGCAGGTCATAGCAATTCATCTGACCCAGTCCCAAATTTACACAAATCTTATATTCCTCGAAAGAATATCCCGTTACCGGCTCCGCAGGATGCAGAGAAATCTTCTCCGGCACACCATCGCCATCCAGATCCAGCTGCGCCGATGTCTCAGTTTCTGTCCGCTCCGATACATCAAATACCACACCCGGATAGGCCAGAATGTCTGCTCTTTCGATGTGCTGGCTATCCGCCCCGCTAAGCGCAAACCGCATACTTATGGATGGATTACTATTGTAAATGTCATAATATCCGTCATGAACATGAAGCGTCGTGTCGCTGTTGAGCTGCAAATCCACCGGCAGAACCGTATCGGTGGCAGTATGGGTACTCATGTCAAACTCCCGAAGTACCCTCGGCATCCACTCATCCGTCATAAGATGCGCCTCATCGGGATCTGTCAGATAATAGACCTTGCCGCCGCTCCATTCCGTCACATCCGGCAGATCTTTTTGCAGCTGTGTATAGGCATCCGATGTGTCATATGCGCCCCGCTCACAGGTAACGTCATACCAGCCCGTTGCCATGATGCGTTCCGCTTGAATGCAGCGAAATACACTGCCGGATGTTCTCCAAAGTTCACTCATGGTATAGATCCCGTAATTTGAAATCTGTACATGCGGGTAATAGGCCGAATAACTGCCGGCATCCACAGGATACCAGTCCATCCAGCCCCAGTAGACCGCTCTGTCCGGTTGTCGGAGTTCGTACTCCCCATAGACCATTCTGGTACAGATATCACCGGTGAGCGGACCATATCCCAAGTCCTCCGCACTGCCCGGATCTCCAAAGGACAAGAGCCACAGCTGCGTCATCTCCTCCGCCATGACCATGGGAATATCTACGGCAGATCCATCCGCAAAAGTATAATGTACATTCACCACAGAGCCTTCTCCCGGCCGGTCAGAGTCCTCCCGATAATAAGGATATTGCCGCCCTGCCGGATACAGCGTCTCGGTCACGGCTCCGCTTCCATCACCCAGGTGCAACAGTGACACCGCTGCCGTTACCGGATCTGTATATTTTCTATAAGTCTCGGATGAAGGTTCCTCCGCCAGTGCTTTGAATATCGCATACGCAGCATTCGTATTGTTTTCACGGACCAGCAGGTCATATGCCACTTGATCCGCTGCAAAGGAATGCTTTTCCTCGATTGCTTCCACATCAAAAACAGCGGCAAAATCTTCTCTGTTGCGAATCGTTACCTTTGCAAAATCTTCCGGTGTCTTGATGCTGTCCGGAAACTGCGCAATATTTCCACTCGTCTCCGCATTGCTGTCTACATCCGTTGCTACCCCTGCGCTGTTGTCTGTATCCGCACGATCCGCTGTGCCTGCTCCGTTCCCACTTCCACCGGGATTGCTGCACAGACACACCGCCAGTACCACGATCACTGCTGCCGCGCCAATCATGACCCAGAACGGCGGCTTGCGATAATCCAGTACATGGCGGATCCTGTTCTTCACATGATCTTCACCAAAAGAAAGCAAGGCACAGATGGAACCGCCCCGATACCGCTTCCATTCTCCACCGGAAGCTTCTTCCAGCAATGTATAGGAATAGATCTTCTTGCTCTCCTCGCCGAGAAGCTTCACAACTTTTTCATCGCAGGACATCTCACAGTCCATATTCATCAGATAAAATGCCAGCCACACCAACGGGTTAAACCAGTGCACACAGCAGATCAGCAGAGCTGCCGGTTTGAAGAGATAATCCCTGCGCTGCAAATGCACTCTCTCGTGGCACAGCACAACGTTTCTGCTCTCGGGATCTAAGCCCGAAGACAGATAGATCACCGGATGCACCAGTCCCATGACAAAGGACAGATGCCCACCGTCGATTTCGCAGATCCCCGGTTCCACCTGTCTGACACCGCCGTCAGGTCTGTGAAGCCGGTTACGCATACGCAGGTAAGAATAAGCATGATATCCCAGGAAGCCAAGCATTCCTGCCAACCATACCATGGATAATACACGGAACCACACCGGGTATGTCCATGCGCGGGCGTCAGTACCCGTTCCGGCAGATGTTTCCGAAATCACTGCATCTGTTCCACTGGCTGCTACCTCTGCAACCGTAGCTCCACTTTCTGTTCTCGCAGTTCCCAGGGAAAAATCCTGCGTGCCGTCAGCATTCATGACAGTATTGTCATTTCCCACAACCATCGTTTTTTCTGCCGTCTGGCTGTCCGGTACTTCCTCTGCATCGTACTCCCGCCGCAGGACATCTCCGATGTCCTTCGTATCGTTGGCCTCTGCATAACCATGACTGCCCGGACCGACTGTCTGCTGCCCGGACGTCATCTCTGTCCCCACAGACAGCAATTTGTCCGGAATCAGACTGATTCCTGTCTCCGGTAGTATCGGACAGCACAACCGCACAAACACGATTCCCCATAACAGATAGGAGCACCATTTTGGTGCTTTTTGCAACAAAAGTCTGGCGAGGATCACCAGCAGCACGCAGTATCCTCCCACCAGACTTAAGTTCCATACACCGTCAAATATTCTGTAGATATTCTCACCCATAAGCCCCTCCTGTCCTGCCCCCCGGCAAGGCATAGTCGATGTTTCATAGACTCTTTGTAATTATAGTCTACATTCTACCGACCCATCTGTCAAGTAAGAAATCTGATTCCTTTAAAGTTGAAAACGGATGTACTCCCGGTATTTCTGAGCACTCCCCGCGCCCTCTGTTTTCCGGAAGACATCGTACACCATCCGGTACTCTCCCGGCTCCAATACTCCGTAAAGCCAGTCCCATTTGTAAAAGTTTGAGACTTCCTCCCCGCAGCCCACCGTATGACCTATCATCGTAAATCCGTAATCGTCTATGATCGTCTCCGCATCCTGCCATTCTCCTTCGATCCTGCGCTGTAGAATATAGGCATCTCCATAGGTCACTTCTGTCCCGGCATCCTCATCCTCCCGCCGGATGACAATACTGGCGCCTATATTGGAAATATCCCGCAGGGTCACAGTCACACCCGCCTCAGGGTCATAAATCGTTTCTGCCTGATTCTGTTGTCCCTCTTCTTCCGGATTCCAGTCACTTACTGTCAGCTCCGGCTCTTCTTCCGAGCGCAATACCTCCGCATGCATTTCAAAATCCAGCACGCAGTCTCTATGGATTTCCTCTGTCTCCCCGGTAGTCATGGAAGTGCCGGTCCCCCGGAACGAGATCACTGTCTTTCCATCTCCTATGGTCACATCCGAAGTGACATATAACGGTTTCTGATACTGTTCACTGATCCACACAAAAACCTCATTGGTTGCTTCCCAATACTGCCGCAGTTCCTCACCATACTGCTTCGCATACCCCTGTCCGATGTGGGATCTGCTGCGAATGGAGCAGATGGGATAGGACCGGTAGAGATCTTCACTACGATCATGGCTGAATCTGATCTGTATCTCCGGATGCTCATACAGCCATAACTCACGTCCGCCCAGAATCCCTGCCGCCAGCACCACCACTGCCAACACGATCAAAATAACATGCCTTTTCTTTTTACCGTTCATTTCCGCCCCTCTCTTTCCCGTGCTTACTTCTGCAACGCTTCCATCAGACGCTCCTGCCAGTCATAGAAAGCCTGGCCGTCCACCAGGCAGCGTTCGTCCTCACCTATCCATAATCCCTGTTCTTCCGACGCGTAGCGAAAGGTCCTTGTCTCACCGTCTGCATAGACAAACTGAAAATATCCCACACCTTCCACCATCTCTTCCGGCGGGATCGGATCTGACGTCACTTTTCCGGAAAGTTGTATAAATTCCTGCCACAGCTGCTCTACGGTATCGACATCTTCCACATAATCGTAATCCTCCGCACAGAAGCTGCATCCAATCTTCTGCGGGCATTCCTCCGGCAAAAAAGCCGCGCAGAATGCTGTCTTTGCTTCATTCTCCAGCATTCCCGGATACCATATATCCGCTATGGCATAGGCTTCTTCCGGTGTTGCCGCCGGATATAAAACGTAGCTGGCGAGATTCTCTACGGATATCATCCCTTTTTCCACATTCTGTACCGCCTGATAAATCGCTACGGTAGTCTGAGCATCCGGGGTTCCGATCCAGCCAGCCCCTCTTCCCTCCTTCAGAAATCCTCTGCTTGCTCCATAGGTAAAGAAATAATTCTGCGGTTCCTCTCCCTCTCCAACGAAAGATATCTGCCCATGGAAAGTGCTGCCGTGGATCCAGGGCAGTACTCGGTAATAATAAGTTCCATTAACGCTCACCTGTACCTCTTCCAGCTTCCCATAGGCATTCTCCTTCGGCATCTGAATCCCCGGCACCGTGAAATCCACTGCTTTCTGGAATTCGATAAGATTCAGCAAAAGTACCACTACCACCAATACGATTGCACTGAGAAAAATGGTTGCTTTTACATTAATCTTCTTCATAAACCCCTCCTTTGTTTCCCTTCTATCTACATTGACGACTTTTATACTCCGTTTGTTACAAACAGTATAACAAAATTTCACCCCTGAATCTACTTTTTTCACCCAAGCGACCGCTTTCTGTTATTTCTGGTCTGTTTATAACATAACCACTGTAAATGCACAATTGAGCAGATGGAAACTTAACAGTCTGGAACTTTAAAACTGGCGGCATCGGTTTCCCGGTGTCGCCAGTTTATTGTCACTCTATTTTACAAGTGGCTCATAATAGAGCACTGTCTGCGCAGGATCTTTTCCGCTGATTTCCACGCCGTCCGCCGTCGTTCCCTGGAAGCCGTCGGATGCGCCGATATAGAGAATGCGACCGTCCGGTACGAGGACCGCACAGGTACCTTCCGTACCGCAGGGCATCTCCCAATTCTCCTGCACTCTGGTGAATTCCGTCTCACCCAGACGATAGGTGTCCACGCCGTTGTATCCCCATAGGATAAAATCTGCCGTCTCACTCACACCTGCTGCCACCATTTTCCACGGGTAGATCGTATCAGCACTGCAAATAACATTCTCACCTCCAGCCACCGGAACAAACCTGAGGCTTTCCGGGTCTACTGACACTAATGTCATAGCCATATCTCCTGCTGTCGTATTGCCCACTGCCTGTGCAGCCGCATAGACTTTGCCGTCCTTGCCCTGTCCTAATGCTCCGGCACCTTGTACGGCATAGCTGTCGTCATCCGCCACGGTTCCGATCAGCTCACCTTCCGCAGAATAGATCCGCACATAACTGCCGTCCTCCTGCATCCGCATCCGCATATATAATCTGCCCTGGGCATCTGTTGCCATACTATCAACGATATTCCATTCCCGCTCTCCTACGGTAAAACTGTTCAGAAGCTTTCCCTCCGGACTGATATGGTAGATCACAGGCAGCCGGCCATGTTCCGCTCCCGGAAATGCCAGTCCGCGTAATGCCGCATAGACACTTCCGTCCGGTGCGATGCACAGACTGTAGACCTCTCCGTTTTCTGCAAAATCTTCAAAAAACGTCTCTGGCGTTCCGCTGCCGTAAGACAGATATTCCACTCTCGCCTGTCCGTCCGTAGTGAAACCGCCCACATACAGACCGTTCTCTGCCACTGCCGCACAACGGATACTTACGTCTCCCTCATAAGCAATCTGCCATTCCTGCGTTGCCGTATCGGCGCCGAGAACCGTACCACTCGTTCCCTGCTGTGCTGCACGTCCCTGCTGCGCAGCATCCTTTTCCGGCTCTGTCTTCACATACTCATAAGAACCTGCTTCAATCTCCTCGCTGATCTTCGCCAGACTGTATTCTCTCTTTTCCTTAAAATCGATCAGCTCCAGCAGCTGCTCATCCGTAAGCTCCTTCTCCGGCAGGAAAAAGGTACTCCGCTCCGCATAGAAAGCCACTCCCTTTTTGTATTTTTCGGAGTTGTCAATCAGCGTAAGCTCCTTCTTCGGGAAATACCCCTGCTCCAGGTATGCCTGCCTAAGTTCTTCCAGTCTCGCCGTCTCGTTCTCTGTCATCGGTCTGCTGTAAGTATCCGCAGAGACATTTGCCTCCTGCAGCTGGGCAAAATACTCCTCCAGTTTTTCATGATTCATGCTTTCCATCCGTGCCTGATACATTCCGGATGCCGTCACCGTCGCCGACGCCAGTACCAGACAAGCTGCCGCCAGAATCGCCGCCCGCCGGAAGCTGTAATGGTGTCTGCTGCCTCTGCCGTTTTTCTCCAGATGCTGTAAAATATCATCCACCCTCGCATCCAGATCTTCCGATACCGCCATCTGTTCCTGTTCTGCCATTTTATATAATTTTCTATCTAAAAAATCGCTTTGCATCTCCTGCTCCTTTCCGCTGCTACAACATTGCCCGCAGCTGCTCTTTCGCCCGATGCAGACGGGATTTCACCTGTCTCTTATACACATCTGACGCTGCCGACGAAGAGGATAGTGTAGAT